>JAAUYG010028417.1_pt1 | contig 10616 bp, 7 predicted proteins | sample 7278091 | NCBI WGS metagenome assembly JAAUYG01 (sample SAMN14350201, study PRJNA611818) | marine sediment metagenome | isolation source: surface marine sediment (0.6m) | place: French Polynesia: Moorea | collected 2018-08
CACTTACATCCTGACCAAAAACAGCACCACAGCCTTTCACTTTATTCACCGTATCTTTTCAAATATTTTGCTGGTCCCCCCCCCCACCCACCCCCCACACACACACACACACACGATGTGACTGTAGACTGCAGGAGTTTGTGCGTTGATGGGCTACTAGGTGTTATATGGTTAATGTACAGGGGATAACAAGGAATCGAAGGAAGGAGGAATTCCTTTGTGTACCGATCTTTCTAAGGATTGTTCTGTATACTGACAGGTGCTGGAAGAAAGCCCGGATGTAAGAAAGCCCGAATATTGAGGATTTTCTTGTTATACGGTTTCAGATGATCACCAACAAAAGCGCATTGGTTAAATAAGGCTTTTCATGGCTTTTGCCAACTGTGCTCTTTATTATCCATTGGTATATTTATAAATTGTTGTGAGCACAGTCTCAACCATTGGCTCTGGCAAAGTGCCACAAACTGTATAATACCAGAAAAAGGTCTCTTTGAAATTGTTATTGCTATGTTTTTGTGTACAGTTTGAAAATAAAATACTACTACAACTACTACTACTACTACTACTACTACTACTACTACTACTACTACTACTACTACTACTACTACCACCACCACCACCACCACAAGCACTCCTGCTGCTGCTTCTACTACTGCTGCTGCTGCTGCTGCTGCTGCCGTCCTGATTATTTTCAAACCAAATTTTCTATAGAACTTTTTCATGACATACCACACAAATGTTACTTGGTAAAAATTTTCAACTTCTTGTATGGGATTGATTTTGACCATTGGTGCTGCAATGTCATTTTGGGGTTATTCAGAGCACTTAATTTTTTTCACAAAAAGATTACATTTTCAGAGGGTTACTTCTACTACACTTAGGATTGTTTTCCAACTGAAACTTTTATAGGGGTTCAAGGTGATGGTCCACACAAAAGTGTTGCATTACAATATTTGAAAAGTAAAATTTGGAAAAAGAGGGAAATTCAAATAGTGGCTAATGGCAAATGATAATTTAAAATTGCAATTATGTTGTAAATCGTCAATTGCAGAGCAAAAGGGACAACATTTTGGCCTTCTAGAGGCGTGTAATGCATGAGGGGGTACTTGTGAACGTTTCATGCGTTTTTGTACTTTTGATCCTTTCTCTGTACTACTATAACTGCTGCTGCTGCTGCTGCTACTGCTGCTGTTGCTGCTACTGCTATTACCACCACCACTACTACTGCTGCTGCTGCTGCTGCTGCTGCTGCTGTAGCTGCTGCTGCTGCTGCTGCTACCACCACCATACTGGTGCTACCACCACCATTACCGCCACCACCACTATCACTACCACTACTACTACTGGTACTGCTGCTGAAACTGGTGATCCTGTCCCCCAAAAGCACCAGCAAACATTTTCCACTTTGCACCACACAAATGGATAGCGAGTCTGTGACTTGGATCCTGTCAAAAGAAAATGGCCTAACTGAAGTACATGAATGATATCTATAAAGAGCTATTGTGATTCTGTGTCGCCCCAAGCAAGCATGTCCAACGTTTGCAGAATGAATTTACAGGATGTGGCAGGCCTGAAATCAGCGAGGTCTTTTAACCTGTCACAATCATGGGACCCATCTAGATTATCAGTTTGCCGGTGGACAATATCCGACTACCCCCACCAGGAGATGTAAATGGCCGTTTAGCCCTTTAGCACTCGCACAGAAAAGGAAATGTTTTGATTTCGCTTCTAAAAGTGTCCTTGGTGGGTCGGAAAAAGCGCCCCATGAAAAGCCGGTGATTTCAAAATTTACATTTTTCTTTTTTTCCTAAACAATTTCTCTAAAAGGGGAAGTTACGGCTCCTTTGATTTGACCCCTGGGTCGTTGCCAAGGACACCGCCAGTTCCGCGGGAAATTTTCATATTTTATGGAGCGGCCTTTATTCGGCCGGAACACCTGTGGAGAGCCGGGCCCGCCCATTTCACTTGGGGTTCTGGGGCTCGACTAGACTGCTCGGACTGGAAGATGGGAGCTGAGAAGGGGGTGGGATAGGACTGATTCTCTGATCTTTTCTCTTTTATTCCCCCCAATATGGGCTTGATACCCAGTTAAACTCCAGACAGACCCTCCCAGTGTTTACGGCTGGCCTCCAAATGATGAAATAAGCGCCTCCATGGGGATTTTAATCGAAAACACGTCGAGCTCTATTCATACCAACGCCTTCATCAAAATGCGTGCTTTTATTTCTTTTCTATTACTTTTTTTTTTTTTTTTGCTCTTTTTAGCACAACCAGTTTTGTGACACCAACAGATTGATGGGTCGTCTGTTTCCTGTTCCTTGTTCGTCATACCTTCATTGCTGCCATTTAACGCTTCTCGTACTGAGAAGTCTGCATCCATGTGAAAGAATCAAAGAAAAAATATTTGAACGCCTGAAATTAAATGACTAAGTAAGAGCATAAAAAAGAAACATTACAACTGCATGTAACCAAGGGAAGAAGTAATACTCGAGAAACAAGTAGACGATATCACGGACGAACGCTACAACTGCTGAATAAAAGACTGAATGAAAATGTGCTTACAGAGTAGAAATTGTCGGTAATAAAAATATATAATTCAAATATTCAGTAACCGTGTTTTGGGATCGGTTACAGCACCTTGCAGTTCATCAGGCTAACGGTGCCCGTTGTTCATAACTATATCCAAGTCTTCCTTGTTACAATTACCTACACAGAGAGCTTTTTTCGCACAACTGTTATCTCTTACATCATGAGAAGCCATATGATCAATCGTTTTGTTCTGTCAAACTTCTGCAGTAGTTAAACTATACGACTTGCACACGCGCAAATGGTCCAAACGTCACGGTCTTTGTAACTTGTTTTTGCTGCTGTTACTGTCGTCGTTGTTGGTTTTCGTTTTACTGCTGCTGCTGTTGTTGTTGTTGATGATGATGATGATGATGATGAGGAGGAGGAGGAGGAGGAGGAGGAGGAGGATCACGGGTCTACGATAACAATGGCCAAAATTGGGGTTACAGAGAAAATGCCAACGTGATAATTAAGAGAGGAGAACGACTACATAATGACTAATAAAAGAAAATGATTATAACGACGAAAGCGACAATATAAATGGGTGACTAAGTGAATGAAATGACATGGCCATGCCCGTAGTTTTAAGCAAGCTTCCTTGGAATTTCGCCACATCTTTTTGTCCCCGGGTTTGGTTTTGCATTTCGGGTGCACCACCGATTCCCAATTGACAATTCGATGCTGTTTATTTAAACAACTCAACGTGGATAGTATTCAGCAAAATATAAATCACCACACGTCCGCGCTCCTGGCATATATATACAGTGTTGCGGCTACGTCCCCCGCTGCTGAAGAGGCGCCGCTAATGGTTAATTTGCGTGTGTCGCGCCTTTCTCGAAGGCGTCGCGGTCCTTGAGAAGACAGCGGGCGAAAGGACAACTGGTTTGGAGGGGGAGCGCATTTCGAGGGCATTGCATTCGTACAGTGGAAGCCGAGCGAGGTGATTCCCACCCAGCCAAGCCAACAGATGTGGTCATAGGTCTTATGTCTGCATGAGCAACTGTGAAAGTGTGAGCTGTGTAGAAGCGTGATACAACTGTAATGCTGAGTGTCATCTTCCACAGACACTGTTGGGGGATAGTAGGGACCCATCTTCACCTCGGATTGCAGTATAGGATCTCAAATACCCCCCCCCCTTCGTGCAACTCGCGTTCTTCCTTAGCATTCAAAATAAATACGGCAATTTCTGAGCAATTTCTTCAAGCCATTTTTCAAAATAAAGATTAGACGACCTTGAGCGATTTGCCCACCCCATTTTTTTTTCAAAACAAAGAGTAGACGACCTTGAGCAATTTCTTCATGCCATTTTTTTTTTCAAACTAAAAAATAGACCTTGCGCGATTTCGTCATCCCTTATTTTAAACTATAAAATAGACGACCTTGAGCAATTTCTTCGCTTATTTTGTTTGTTTGTTTGTTTGTTTTGCTTTGTTTTTCAGTATCGGTCCCATGCAGTCATATTTTGGCCGATTGTAACAAAGTGAAGCGACGCATTCCCCCGACTTAAAGTTCGACGGCAGGGCATTGCCGTCATGTGGTGTACATGATCAATACGACAGAAGTTCTCAAAAACATGAAAGTCTAAGTTTGCACTTGTCACCAATCTGAGCAGTGCTACGAATCTTATAAATAAAAACTTGAGTATCTCCGATACTTGAGTTGACGAAACAGACCCAGTTTGTAGGCATACCAGGGTATCCCTTGTCTGTATACCTGTATACCAGTGCCTCACGCTACGTGCAGTTCGCTGCTGGTAAGCTGGGGAATATTCATATCAATACGAGAGGCGGAACAACGGGAAAGAAGGGGAACAAGAATTAAGGAACGGAAGAAAAAAAGGATGAAAGAAAGATAAGAGAAAAAAAAGAACGAAAGGAAAACAACTTTGTAAAAATTTAAAGAATTCACCGTTTCTTCATTTGCATGATATGGGCTTAAGAGCCTAGGGTTGGTCCTCTCTGGAATATTCCCTTGAAAAAGCTACTAACTACATTAATCTTACAGAATCTGGACTGGAGTCAAAATATTTAGGCCCTTAAACCTTCATCTAGTAAGAAGATGTGTTCCTTTGCCAGTCGTCCAAGAAATGCTGGGTAGTGTTAGATATTTCCTTGTCCATATTTGACGGTTGACGCTCACGGCTTCATTGTCACAGTATTGAAATATATACATATACCCTTGGTACATACCTGCCATATTTCAATCCTGGAATGGAGGTACTGGTATGGCTGAAACTTATAGCAGTTCAGCCATACCAGTACCTCCATTCCAGGATTGAAATATGGTAGGTATGTACCAAGGGTATATGTATATATTTCAACACCGTGACAATGAAGCCGTGAGCGTCAACCGTCCTGTCCGGCCGTCTGTCGTCCACGACACGCTCTGTCGCGTGCCTCTACGGGGGACAGCTATAGGGTCAGGTCGCTGGAGAAGGAAGGGGGGGGGAGGAACACTGCCCAGGGGTCATCAACGATACGGAGGGTGACTAAGGCATGAATTGTGGCAAGTGGCAACTGAAAACCCAACTCCCCAAGTATCTGGTATACACAGATCTAAGCAGCAAGTTTTCTGGGCAACTGTCGTTCAATAGAACACTATATCTAGGCATGTAGAGGATACGCGTCTCAAATTTACACCACAGTCCTAATATAGTACGCACCGTTTCTGAAGCATGCCCTAAAGTGACTCTTGTTCATATGCGCCCACCCTTACACCCGTCTAATAGGCATATACATATACACCGAAGATTTGACAGTTTGTGACTACAAAGAAACGAAGGCTAGACAATGAGAGAGATATATACAGAAAAGAAAGGTTTCTTAGGGACAGGCTGGTCACGGCCAACGGTCATTTCAAAAGTTTGTTGAACTGCTATAGTGACGTGCTCGAAAGATTGTGTTCTTGACTCGATGAATTATAATAGGGTGGAAGTAACACCGGGGGATTCAGTATTACTGAAAAAAATTCGTGTCCGGCTGACTGATTCTACTATCAATAAAAGCTTTGTGGATCATGAATCCACCTTGGTGCCTTGCTGGGAACATTGACCAGGTCTCGTAACAAACCTGGTGTGGTTTTTGCGGTCCGTTCTACCTTGAACTCCACACTATCTGCGCCACCAGCGTAGACCACCAGTCTGGGGGTTTGCCGCAAATTGACAGGAAAGGGCATTAAATTCACGATTACAATTTTAAATATGTCTCAATCAGTGCTGTGGTTCCTGGGCTTCAGGTTAACCACTGTTGCCTTAAACGTTAACCATTTCTTACACATGTACAGTAGTCCACGGCTATAAATAAGGCAACCCTTTTGCCAAATAATTCTGCGCTTATTAGAGAAGTGTCCTTTTGTGAGAGGGAACATCAAATGCATTCACAGTACATGTACTTGCTGCCCATGTGTGTGTCCTTTCTATAGAGAGTGCCTTCTTAAGTGTCCTTTTAAGAGAGGAACCACTGTAGTCGTATATAGTTGTATTACATTTGTATGTGCATATAGCTTCCATGCTCTAGTGATACTGCTAACCCTGATACATATTGCATTCCAGCGAAGGGACCTTGAAACTTGTAAGGGGTATTACAGTGGCGTAGTTTCACGCTGTGCTGGGTTGGCTTGTGTTCTAGCAGTATTTTCTATTCAATATGTAGGTACGCCACACGAGATATAGTGCCAAGTCTAAACTCTATAGTTACACATTTCTGTTTCTGTGTTGGCATTAAATCACTGCAGATTGTGCTTGCTGTGCTGGATTGGTGCGCTTTTTTTTCACATAACAGCAAACGTGATTGATTTACACCATCAATACGTAAAGGGTGTAAAAAAGAATAATTATGGTTGTGTCGAAAAATGACTTGTACATATAGCATGTAAACAGTATTGATCAAGAGTAGACAGGCTGTAAAGGACTGTTTTAAGCAGATCAATGTAACTCAGCCTCCAGCAGTAGCAGAAACAAACGAATTAGCAATAACTAAATGTTATACTGGTTTAATCTTTGCTCGGAATAGTAAGTAAAAGCAAAAAAGTATGTATTATTTAACGTTAGCACTGATACAGAACGGACAACGTTAGTACAAGTGTTATTCACCGACACTGGCATTACAATGACATCACGAAGATGATCTAAAATAATATAGCGGTGTGTACAATGTAAAGGGCGAAGATGATTGTGTGGGATTTTGTCAAAATGGGCAACACGGAGCTGGAGCACTGTGGCACTTTACGAAAAGCAAGAACACCGGGGCAAGTAGTCCCTCTTAGTTGACTTTATTTGGTCTTGGTCGTCAGTTCACTGCAGCTCCTTGTTACGTCGTCTGATATTGTTTACACAGCCTCCAGGTCTACGCGACATGGTAAACCACCGGGAGCTGGGTGAAGTGGGGGACAATTTGTAGCAATTTCCTTTTACTTTGATGTCTTAATGCCCCAATACAAGCGCCGAATAACGGTCATTAGGTGTGATCTAACTGTGCCAGTAGAGGAGAACCCAGGCTGCAGAGTGGTGGGTTTAGCGTTGATGCCCAGTGTCGATTACAGAAACAAGAAGACGAACACCAAGGGGCGCCCCGTTGGATTAGCGTCCCCTCCGGCAGCTACCGTAGACATGCTGGGGTAGGCTTACTGTCCCAGTAACGCGGCCGTGCCCTATCGCCATCTTTATCTTAAGCACCTTTGCCTGGGAGAGCCCCCGTGTCGTCAGGCTCCTAAATCTGCGTTCCCCTCGACGCTCGTGACGCGATGGGGAGCGACGGAGCGTGCCTCGCGCCTTTATGCGCGCCGACTTCCATTTCTGCTGCATTATAGATTTGTCAAAAACCCTGTCATTATTGGATACAACCCGGCAACAAAAAGTCGCAGGGTTTAGAGTTTCAGCGAAAATGCGACCATAATTGAAAGGATCCAGCTATATTGCGTTGGGGGTTTGTCACAGATTGGAGGTGGGGGTTGGGGAGGGGAGAGCGAGGGTAGGAGGGGGAGATAGGGTTTGCGTGACGCGTGGCGCTCACGCCAGACGCGACAAACCCGAACTACCCCTTGACTTGAATGTGGACTGCATGGAGGCGTTTGACAGCGTACGACTTGGCTGTCACTGGAGCATGGGCTGGGCTATTACACAGCTCTTTGCAGGATTCCGTGATTTGTGAGAGCCTGAGTGGGACAGTCCGAACAAAGGGCTGAGGGTGGTTAGAATACCACTGACGGTAAGATAGGACCCTGCTGTACATATATGGTATGTCTGGCTGTCGTTAGAGCAAACAGAAAGAAAGACTGTGCTCGTATTGAGCTTTGGAATAAGTGTAACGTGATCTGGTAGTGCAGCGCCTTTGCTCTTGGGCAATACGGAATAACATCGTTTGGACACGATATTTTCAGCGGCGACTTCAACTGCGGCAAGGCCGGTCTCCGGTAGCCGTGGTTAGCCCGGGGGTGCGGCTTTATCGGCCCGATCTGGGCCGAGAAGACGAGGGGTGCGGGCAGGAATGAACACTGGGGCTTGTTGAGGGATGAGCTCACGTGTCAATATTGGGCTAAGTGAGGGTCGCAGGGCGACGGACCACAGCAGCTCAAGTGGTGTCGAACAAGCCAGGGCACTGGTGGGGGCAGCAGCTTTCCCCGCGGATCCGGCTTTGACGGCGGTCGGATTGTCATCCCCAGTCAAACAACTGCACACGGCTCAAGTCAAACAAGCGTCGTTGTCCCCGAGTCTTTCCTCAATGGCCATCTAATCCTCGGCTACTTTGCCGCCCAAGTGAATAAATCAATCCCGAGTTTCATTTCAAATCATCTCTTTATAGGTGTTAAAATGAAAACTAAACAGCGCGTCTCCCGTTCTATTGAGCGGGGGACGGTTGCCAAAACAAAAACTTACACGCGCTGGCGGCAATGGGCTAAAGAGACAAATCCGTTGTGAAAATAGCTCTGTAAGAAACCGGGGTTTGCCATCGGCGTCAGGCCGCCGGACAAGTATCATTCTGTGTCAGCGATAGCAGGAGAGCCGACAGACATGCCCTTGGTCTGCCCGATTAGCTTCCATTCACTACTAGTTTAAACTGCTGCAGGGGATTAAAGTGCTCACCACTACCCCCCCCCCCCCCCCCAACAGGCATCCCCTGAGTTAGTGAGTCCAGCATTGTCACCGAACGGACGAAGGAGGGTGAGGGTGGTGAAGAAAGTAAAACCAAACTTTACTGATTTTTAAACTGTCTAGGGTTTTTTTTCACCGTGCGGAGATAGCGCAGTGGACAATGCCGTGGTGTAGCAAGCCGGGGGGCAAGGATCCCGCCCACTGCAGCCCTGGGACGCTATTCATGTCACGTCGTGATGGATGAAGGTCTCGGCGACCAGTGGACATGCTTGCCTGCGTCCCCACGACCCCAACACCAATATACACCTCGCGCAATTCCTGGCAACCTAGAGATTCGGACACTCAGTGAAACTGTGAGTCCCCTAGCGTCGGTACGCATTCAGGCTCTCGCGGCCCCGATATATCAAACACTTAACCACAAAGAGCGACTGTCGTCTTCCGTTGCCGCGACCACCGGACGCACGCTTGCGATCTCTTACCTCGACCGTCGTGAATACTCACAACTGCCGGAAACGTCGAATCATTTCTAACTTTGCGTAGACAACCTTTACACCCCAAAAAGGGCCATTCAAGATGGTTTAGGGAAGTGTCGAATAAAGAAGCTTCCGCCACCACCACCCTATGATCCTAGGGTAACGGTAAAGGGCGTCTGCGTGTTGCTAGGCATGATCCGCTCATCCGCATAGCAACCACGTCTTGGCTTCATTGTGCCACACCTGATGATAGAAGACAACCAAATCAAAACTCCCAATGTTTTGCCTTAGCTACTGCACTTGAGTGGACCAACAATGCCGTTAAACACACTATTGTTATTCAAAAATCACAAGGATGTCAGAAAAGAGCTAGTAACGTGAAATCGTCACAATCCGATTGATGGTGTACAGGGTGGTAAATAAATGTCAGACAGCTTTGCATAAACGACGTTTACTTTTAGATACGATTGGCGGTTTAAAAACATCAAAGGCTGGACAATCTTTGAAACCGGAAAAATAGAACCAATGAGGTTTTATAGGACGCCAAATTACGTAAGGGACACTCAGTTGCTGTATATGCCTGCAAAAAGTGTTAGCAAGCTGTATCACATCATGACCGTTGAAGGTCACTCATAGTCCAACTCATATGATATTAACACTCATCACCATTACTCATCACCATTACTCATCTTAAACATCAGTTTTGACCCTGGACTTCGGTGGTTTTGGGTCATTCGAAATGAGCGGTCACATCACATTTTGAAACATAATGTTACTTAAGCTGTTACCCCATCTATAATAACCCAAGTACTATCATAAGCAGGGGATCATAGGTTGTACAACATTTTCAAATCTGATGTGCAATTCCTCAGTAGTGTTCCATATACAATGGAACCTCACAATTAAGACCACCTACGGGACTGTGACCAAGTGGTCTTAATTTTGAGGTGGTCTTATTTTTTAATTAAGGCTCTCTGTAACCTTAGAATGCAATCCTTTGTGAGAAGGCAAACCTTTGTGAGAATTCAAATGACACTAGTCTTCGAATTCTATATCGTTATTCATGCATACAACTGCAAGATATTGTTCTAGGGTAACTTAGGTTTTGTAATGCTCGGGTCTTTCCTCATTTCAACATTCAGCACATTACATATGCATCAGATTGGATATGACCTAAGAGGGTCATCGAAGGTCAAATGTCACATCACATATTTAAAACATTTTGTGACGAGGTGGGCGTACTAAAAATCGATTCGAATGTGCAAGTCAGAACATGTAAGTCTAACTGTGTATCGTAGGAAGGTAATCAAAGGCCAAATAACATGCCACACGATTAATTATTTACGGTAGTAGTAGCAGCAGCAGCAGCAGCAGTAGTAGTAGTAGTAGTAGTAGTAGTAGTAGTAGTAGTAGTAGTAGTAGTAGTAGTAGTAGAAGAAGTAGTAGTATACATAAGAAGATCGTGGAGGGGGTAAATGTTATAAAAC
>JAAUYG010034984.1_pt1 | contig 10616 bp, 5 predicted proteins | sample 7278091 | NCBI WGS metagenome assembly JAAUYG01 (sample SAMN14350201, study PRJNA611818) | marine sediment metagenome | isolation source: surface marine sediment (0.6m) | place: French Polynesia: Moorea | collected 2018-08
CACTAAGGCAAAGAATTATGGTTTGAAACCGAATCAGGTGATGAATTAAATAAATTTCAATAATGACATTTTTATTGGCTGATTAAACATAATATTGCTATTAACTGCAATATTGCTATTAAAAAGTACAAAGTCTATATTTTTCAGGCAATGAAAATTTATAATTCATACCTTTAGCCTTATGCACTGCTGGTAGTCTTTGAACAAAAAGTGAGTGATAAAGTTACCCAAATTTGTAAAATTATTTGGGTTTCCTTCTATTAAATTTATTCCATCAACACATGCACTGAAAGTTACTTTTACAGCTCTACAAACACTAAGAACTGGTTTCCCATGGAAACAATTGTTTCTGACAAATCAGCAAAGGAAACTATGTGACACTCTCAGCTGCATGAACTGACATAAAGATGTCCAAAATAAATTAACATAGGATCAGCTATTAAACTGCTAAATATCACAATAAGCACCAAGCAGCACTTGTTTAAATATTTTGAATAAACTTCCCATGATCCTCCCTCCACCCCCTCACCCAACTATTTTTGTCCTAATGGTGAAATGTTTGTTGCTGGTTCCCTGTGTCATTCTATGGTGATAAGGTCCACCAGATTTCCCTTGGGCTGAGTCATGTCGGTCGGGAAGAAGGCAACCAGCATGTCGAACAACTGGGTTCTCTCTCGGAAATGCTGACCCATGTCGCATGCTGAAACAAAAGAACGGTTGAGATAACATAAACTGAGTCTGAGCCAAATAAAATCCAATATTAGAAGTCGGTTAATATATAAAAATTTCCTAAGCCCCCATCACTTTATTATTACTGACAATACTGTAATATTGGTGTTACATTTCGGCACATTACCCCAGAGTAATTCATGCACTTTCAGGTTTTAAAGGTATCTCGTCACCCCACAATGTAAGAAATAGGTAAAAGAGTGGAGCAAAAGAATTTGTTACAGCAACATAGGATGGAGTACTTAAGTCTAAGTTTTGACTTAAGTCACTACTCTGAGTACTGCGATTGGCTAAATATATGACCTAAGACAAAATATTATGACTTAAATATTTTCGAGAACTCCCAGCCCTGGATACCTGGTAGAGTATTGTCCTCTTCTGAACTGTCTTTAAATAATGTGGAAGCCAGCAGCTGAAACTATACAGGGAAAAAAATATTTGGTGCACTCCACCAGACAGGTTCTTTACAGTGGCGGTAAGGAGAGACTATACTCAGTCTGGCTTTCATCTTAGGAACAAAGCTCGACATCTTTCTTTAACTCAACAGCAAATACTCAACAGCAAATAAATAAGTTGGACCATCAGACTGAAAATCTTGCAAATATTTTTGAACAAACTCTAGCAGTCTTCTGTTTCGCTTTTACAGGATACGCTTAAATGTTAGATTAGAGGCTTACAAATTGGCTTCCAACGCCTATGTACCTTAACGCTTATTTATCGCATTCAGATCGAAGATCACAGCTATATTGCACAGATGGAATGACCATGAATTGTACCCCACGAAATATGTATTATCTGCTGTATCTCTGTTACATTTCGGAAAATAAACAACAACAACAGCTTCAACGATTAAGACATGGCAAGAATATGTATGCTTTTGAATCCCTTTTTTGTGGCACCAAGAAGTTTGTAGTGCAGTTATTAAATGTCTATTTATGACATATGGTGGGAAGATAACAAATTGCTCTGTACATGTGTGTGCTCTTTGTTATTTGCAGGGATAATTTTGGGGTTTATACATCTCCCCAAACCTCCCAACGCCACTAGTTTCAGGAAAGCTGCAGAATTCATTCTCTGCCCCCACCCCTCCCCCGATTCAGCTTAGCACATACTTCTTTGGTCTCTTCCTCGTCACTGTGATCCACGGTGTTGGCTAACTCTGTCTGGAGATAGCGCAGAGCACCTATTGGATCCTGATGCGCAATCTCCTGAAACTTGAACTTCCGGATGAGATATTTACAGCGACGCAGCAACAGTTCTCTGGAGGGCCGACAGAGCTGGAATAAACGAGACTATATAGGTAGGTTTTCGACTATACATCTATATACAAAATTAAATATCTTACTTCGGTATATGGTAAATCTATCATATAGAAATACTCCTCTCATTATGAAATCTTATAACTTTTCTCACACGGCATGGTTTTAGCCATGGCGGATGAGCAGATTCTATTAAGTTTCAGGCAGTCATCGTTTAAAGAGGTTACATGACAGAATAGCACATCCACGTCTCTATGTATACAGGGAGTCTGTACAGCAGCACTTGCAGTGTACAGTATCTTAAAAGGACCTTCATAGGAGATATTGTTCAAATTTAAAAGAAATTTGTTCTCCTTACGGCATTTCAACATTCACATAATTACATAGTTCTATCTACATCGCTGTTGAAACTGCAATAAACTTATTCAGAGTCTGAAGCCCTGATCTGATGTAACCATAGATTGGAGTGACTTTATACAATATAGAAGCACTTTTCCAAGGTCTGTATTTTGCTGTAATTTATAAGTCAGTCACTTACATGCAATGACCAGAAGTCGTCCAACCTGACTTTGGGTAAACTGTCCTTGCCGGGGTTTCCGCCAAACAAATAATGCACCTGGCAGTGTATAATTCACAAAAGTGTAAACATATGCCAATTAGCTCAAGTAGACCATTCTAAACAAATGGGGCATGACTTACAAAAATACAGAGAAAAAAAAGAGAAATGGGCTAAAAAAGAAAAGAAATGCGTTATTTAAAAAAGATACTGGTAAATTTGGGGATGATTTTTACCAGCTGTTCTAGTACAATTCAAGTGACAATCAGCTGAAAATTAGGAGAATATTTTTTTTCTTTTTCTCTGATAATAAAATTAAAATTTTATTAAAGAGAAAAAATAAAACTTTAGTAAATTTTACAGTTAAAATGTTGAGAAAAGTTGAAATTTTAGATCACCCTCTCCCTATCTACATCGTAACCGTTACTGTAGGCGACCTAATGACATGGCATTATCAAGTTGGGTCAATGCTGCAGAGAAACACTGTACCTTTTTGATGTGATCATAGACCAGTTGATGAGCAAATCTAGGCACTGGCTCGACATGCTGCATCTGGTTCCAATACTGCTCCCCGGACTTCTCGTTCTTGTATATACACGACCTGCATAACCGTACACAATAGACCACAGATACAACTTGGACAAACATGAACACTTTCAAAAAATTCTAATCTAAATGTGGTCCTATAGCCGTGTGAAAGTTGTCACTGGTCGCATTGCGATATAGCCGCTACTGTAAAGTGCAGTAAAACATCACGCCACAATAACCACTAAAACTATGGGGTCAGTTTGTTAAAAACCACTAAGTCCAGTCTAGTGATCTTAAGCAATGGATAAGTTGAGAAAGTGATTCTTCAAGGAACTGCTCCTTGGCCAGAGGCCATGAGTGCTTTTGATTCCAGAATTCCACTTACACTGACCACTAGCCATATGCCTCCACTAAATAATCAATTACACCATCCCAATACTGCGGTTACAATGTGAAACTCCTATAACCAGATAAAAACTTTGAATGCCCAAGGCAACATTTGCCTGTCCCACAAAGGCTAGGGACCATTATGCATTAGTTAGTGCAGTTTAAAGATTTCATACATACCACTTGTTTTTCTTGATATCATACACCCACAATGAGTTTTTGACATTGTCCCTCTTGTCTTTGTCCTTACTTAGACCCTGGAAGGCAGAAGTGAAGGAAAAGATAAACATGCAGTTCTAGATATTTTATGCCGAGATTAAGACCTTTCAATTTTAAGACTGCCTTGTATTTTAAGATCATCATTGACACCACTCTTATATTTTCAATGTAAATATGTTCCATTTTAACTGACACAACCTTCAATTTTAAAACATTTTTTTGTATCTGAAAGAGTGGTTTAGAATGCAGCGAGCTCCATACATATAACAACAAATTTAAAGTATTCTAACTGAAGAAGTTCAAGAACTGTCACATTAACATGACTCATTTGCTATAAATGCACTAATTATTACCATGACTGATCATAAAACTGTTGTCGTTCCTTATTAGGGCTATCCCATTAAAAAGTATGGGGGAGGGGCAACTAAAACATTTTCAACCTGCCCTTGCAACATATTTCAATTCACTTTACTCCCCCCTACAACATATTTCAATTCTTCTCACCATACACATATGTGCTGTGATGCATTGTTCTGCATCCCCTACAAGGTATTATAATTTTTTGTACCCCCCTCCAACATATTTTCAAATTTTTCCAGGTCCACCCACCCCCCATACTTTGTAATGGGACAGCCCTTACAGACACGAGCAAACAGAATTTTCTTGTTTTCACCAAACTTACAGAGAGAACATGAATCTCATCCAGCTCGGGGTCAATGGTTGCCCTTTGTGTAAATCCCGCCGCTGGTACTGTTGTGGGAAAATACAGACATCATAATTTACCTTTGTTTCAGCAACCAGTAGGTTCTACTAACGTATTAGGGAATCACTGGTAAGTTTCAGGTTGGCGATATCGTTTTTCGGAAATAGCTGGATAGCGATGCTGATAGCGATGCTATCAATTATTAAATAATAATAAAGCCAAATAGAACTCTAACACCAATAAAGTTAAATAACTATCACATTTATTTTACATAATTTACTAGTATCACTACATGATTTCTGTAGTATGCCACATCTACTGATCTAAAATGTCTTTCACGATATATTTCAAGATGTATTTCAAGTTATTATGGCCATAATCTTTAGAGTCCTAATGAACAGGTTATTAAGTTGTGTTACTTAATCCTGTTAATCGCAGCAGTGAAACAGATACACTGCAACTGGTTTAATTACCCTGTGTTCCATCCTTCTTTGTTCCATCAGAAACAATCTCGACATTGTCACTATCTACATGATATACTATAAAGTCATTGAGGTACTCCTTAGATCTTTGGCCAGCAAAGACGTACAGACACCTCTGTCTCTGAAACAGATGAAGACAAAGATTTCTTCAGAACCTCGCAACCTTGTGTACTACCCTTATGCATTTGCATATTCATTATTATTTCCCATGTAGGAAATATTAAACACAATTGACCCAATACTGAATCCTGAAGCATTCCAGTCTGTTCAAATGTAAAAAAGAAATTCTATAATTGCGATATTCTCTGAGATATCAATTTTAATTTTTCTTGTCTGCTCTTATTGGCTTTCTGACGTTTATGCCAAGATATTATTTGACATTACCTACATGTTAACACTATTTATGTACATTACCTCATGAAATAACATAGAATGCCCAATTCTGGAGCGTAGCTCTGGTGAGTCTTCCCGTAGACTGGACCAGGTGTTCGTAGGGACGTGATAGGAGTATAAACCACTGAAACGAGGCTCCGTACTCCGCTCAGCTTCCGACAAGCTACAAATGTGAGGGAAAAGCATTTCATTGTTATATTCAAGTATCAAAGGTTAACACAACCCAATACAATGCATATTAACATAAAATAACATATTATCCGGAATTATTATCCGGTTTATCCGGAAACAAAATGGTTCCTATAGCGAGTATAAAGCAATGCACAGTATAGAACAACTCATAATATTGAATCATAATGATTGGCTTCTCAGCTAGCTTTTGAGTTCAATTACTGCTAAAGAAAGACCGAAGTGTGTAACCAATTTTTCCAAGGATGTGTGAAAGATGAAATGCACTCCTTGTTAGAATGCCACAAGTACGATCATGAATGGTGGTCCCATATACTCAACCCCTAACATGTGTTGTATAATATGACTAGCAGAAATGAGCCAGAGCTTTTCCCCATAAAAAACATATTCTCCCAAGAAGACAAAATGGGCCAACTGCTAGTGTGCATTTGAATATTAATTACTGAAATTATAGAAATGGAACTGAGAAATTAGTGGTGAACATATAATCAGACGAGTGACAGTTGCAAGCTGAATGGAAAATGGGAAGTATCTAGTTTCTCATATTATTATACAGTTTATATATTGTTTACATGCTTCCAACTATCCGGCAATGCCTATTTCCCCTCTTGCAAGCACTCAATTCTATTAAGAAACAAAGCACAGTCAAACCTGCTCTAAAGACCACCTGCATATAAAGACCACCCACTTATAAAGACCACATCTTGCAAGTCCCCAGAGATATACTTTCCATTTTATTGAACCTGCATATAAAGACCAGCTGTGTATAAGGACCATATTTCGTTGGTCCCTAGGGTGGTCTTTATATACAAGTTTCACTGTAATACAGTAGAACCTGTCATGAAAGACCACCCCATTGGTCATAAAAATATGGTTTCTCAAGACAGGTGGTCTTCAGTGACAGGTTCATTTACGGTGAAGTGTGGAACCTTCTGCCAAAAACTAATGGTCCTTCAAGACAGGTGGTCTCTCATGGTAGTGGCCTCTCAAGACAAGTTTCACTGTAACATAGCGTAATTTACCAAGTCAACACTCGGCCCCCAAAGATGTAGATGTACTGTTTTTCGACATCCATCACCATCTGGTGGTCGAAGACCAGCTGAGGTCCTCCCATTGCTCCCGTGTCCTCCGTTATCAGCGTCCAGTGGGCAGCCATGATGTCATACATCCAGAAATCACTCTGATATAAAAGCAATCATAGATCCAGAATTAGGTCAATTTCAATGTTTCCATAGCTATAGAGTAGTCCCTCTCTAGTAAGGCCACCCTATTTGCCAAGATATTGTGGCCACATTAGAGGGGTGGCCTTTGCCAAGAGGGAGCAGTCAATGCATTTATAGTAGCAGCGACAAATATTTTGGCCATATTAAGGAGGGCAACCTCTATTGCGAGTAGCCACTAAGAGAGGGACCACTGTATACCAGTATTCATTCTCAGTTAATTTGCATATTATATTACAGAGGGTTGGCCATGTTAGCCTTATTCTCTTGTAAATAACTTTTAGGAACTGATATAATAGCAGCTGGTAGAACAGCATCCAACTCAACTGTTGGTACTCAATGAAAACCCAAATCATAGTAGCCTACCTTTAAGTTATCATCGGTCCGCATGGTTGAGTCAAGGTATCGCCCCAATGTGAAGATCTGTTTTCTGGAGTGATCCAGACACATTTTGTGACAGGATCGAGCAGTAGGACCACTCTGGAGCAAGTTCAATAGATCACAGTTTAGTTTCGCCATGTACAAAGGTTGCACAAAAAATCTCTTTCTAATATGCCAAGAGACGAGAAAACCATTCATTCGGTTAGTACTGATTCAAGTAAAATGTGGATTTTTTTTTAAAATGTAACTAAAACTCAAAATAAAACACTTGTCACTAGGCCTTTATCTGTAACTATATTTCACTCAAATCATATGCCATACTGAAGTAGAAATCTACCATAGCAGGCAGCTACACATGTAAATATCTGCCTTCTTTGCAGATATCAGCATATCCAGATGTGTCACTTAAAAAGTGTCAAGAAACCAGCTTGCAGGTGAAGAGACAGGTTTTCCAGCTAAGTGAGATCTACCTTTCACTTTTTCACCCCGAATGTCCCTCCCAAACTCTCCAATCAAGTAAACTTTCCTTAAGGCAAGGCAAAGTTAATTTGACAGTTGACTATTATATGACCCTCTAGAGTACATGTACCTCCTCTTCTGTGTTTCTGGAGATACAGTTCCACTGCTGTGTGCCGGCCTGGTACTGCCACAGGTCAGCCAGGTCGTGTGTCCCATCCCAACCTCCGTACAAATACAGCATCTCTGGAGGGCCAAGCCACCAAGTTTAAATACATGTACAACATATGTCTAATCTTAAACTCCTTAGGACTATCCCATTAAAAAGTATGGGGGAGGGCCCTGGTGGGGGGTGGACCTGAAAAATGTTCAGCCTCCCATCGCGACATATTTCAATTAGTTTTATTTCCCCCTACAGTATATTTCAATTCTTCTCATGATACACTTATCTTCTCTGATGTATTGTTCTCTGCTCTCCTATGATGTATTAATTCTTTTTGTACCCCCACAACATATTTCATATCTTTTTATGTCCATCCCCGCTAATGGGATAGCCCTTACAAATAAGGGAAAATGCAGTTTTAACAACCAAACAAAATAATTTGACCTGCGTAATATTATAACAACTTGATTTAACAGAAGAGCATTGGGACTTTACTGCTATTCTTGTCTGCAAATCTGCTCTCTACAACCAGCATCAAAGAAAACTGAAGGTTTCTCAAAACAAGAGCACGTCAGCATTTCATCAAGAAGGTGAAAGCTACTGGTGTTGCTTCACCTAGTGGCAACTTTGTGTACAATGTTGTCATATGTCATAATGACATCATTATTCATGTTGATGTATTATTGTCATACTGTCACCTGGTTGGGTGTAGCATCCAAGAAAGGGGTTAATATGTGTCAATAACGGCTAGTCTGTATGTTCCCGCAGGCACACAGCCATATGAAGTGAAGATTTGAGGTTGTAGCATACACAACTTTAAATACCATGCAAAACGACCACTGTAACATTCTCACTAGAGGTGGAGTTCTCAAAACTTATGTCTAAGTTTTGACATAAGCCCTTCTGAGCAATACGATTTAGCTAAGAACCTTAAGTCAAAGGACTTAAGTCAAAACTTTGACACAAGTATTTTCGAGAACTTCGGCCATGATTACCTATCTACATGATCGAAATAATATCCACATCAGAGGCAATTAAAGATATCATTTTTAATACACAGATTGGGAATGAGTATCAGCTAAACATAATAGGTTAAGTGCTTTTGATTATTATCGTAGTACACAATATGTAGTGGTCCCTGCATTTTATGACTGTCCGTTCAGCCAGGAAAATATGGTCTTAAATCGGGGAGGTGGTCTTAAAATCGACATATTTACACTGAAAATATAAGAGTGCTGGCATGGATAAGTGGTCTTAAAATGGAGGGAAAGTAAAATGGAGGGGTCTTAAATCGCAGGGACCACTGTAATGACAGCATGTTCTGATGTCCTCTCACCTGCGTGAACATCAATGACCATCTGATGTCCCCCGCGCATACCAGGGCGACTGTCCATCTTACCATCTGGAAAGTTAGGGAATATGATTCTCTGTCAAACCAACAATGACCAAAAAGCAAATGAAAGTACAACAGCATTTTGCAAATATGCCTAAATTTTCATTCACACTAAGTGACAAAAGATTTCAAAATCGCAACAGCCCCAGGTGACTCGGGTTTCAAGATCATTACCGGTACGCATGATACTTTATAAATGTACATGAAATTCAAAGCACGGCTGAATGTGTGCTTTTACAATTGTTTCTCCTGTTGAAACCAACACTACCGCGTTGTGTTCATTGTTTTCATTTTCATTGTTTTGGTTTTTTTCACAGTTTGTTATGCATACCTTTTCTAACAACATCAATGGCTGTCCATTTTGGCTCATAATCCTGCTGACTGATGTAGCTGTTGAACCAACCCTCTGAAAAAAAAAGTCCAATATTTAATGCAGTCAGCGTGAATTCCAAATATTTACTATGTGTTAGTAGCTGTTTTCTTCATGGGATACATGCAGTATTGAATTTGCAGACAAATATTTTCTATATATTGTATGCACCTAAGAGGTTATTTTAGAAAACTGGATTTGAGCTTGCAACCCACATAACCCACTGATCCGAAGCCGAAAGTCTTGCAGCTCAGCTCTTCATAGCTACTTCAGTCTACAGGCTTATTCAATACATGGGAATGAGCCTGGGAAATAAGACCACTTCAGACTTTAGGATCTTTTTTCAGCCCCTCGAGCATCCCTAATTCCCAACTTGTCACTATATACATGCCAAAGTCACACAAACAGATGTCACAGAAGCATTCAACAATAAAGTATTATACAATGTTATATCCTTTCAATACTAGCATTTACAAGTAATACAAGTGTCAGTTATTCCTTTCTACAATGACACCCACTGAACAACTACCTACATAAATGTGTAGGAAACAAAGATGACCACTGTGCTTTGTGGTGTGTGTACCAATGTTACAGGATTTGGTTATAAAGTTGTAGTAAGTGCAAGCAAAAATATCCTACCTTCACAGGCCTGTTCAACTGAATCTTCACAAGCGCTGTAGTCTCCACTACACACCTAGAGTAGTCCAGAAAAGGATTCATTTAGCTGTTGAATATTACGAGGTCTACACAAGCTGTAAGTTGATGCTCAAATTAATGTTTTATAAATTTGTTTTTAAGTTAAAATATCGAATATTGCACAGATGTTACTCTTCCAATGAAAAGTCGCTATTCACATGATTCAATCGGTACTGAACATTCTGAAAATTGAGTGACATCGCTGAACATGATGGCTACTTTAATTTATAAATTAACATTTAAAAAGTCTGTACATTATGCAGCAATTACTAGACTATTATTATTAAGTGTATAACATAATTGTATAATAGTTACATAAAATCTCTGAACTTCATTATTCACGACCTGTACGAATGGAAGGTACAAGATGTGTCTGATTTATACTAGACAGTCGGTTGCTGTGCAACGCGATGGGGCATCCCGGTTGGCCAAAAAAATACCCATTATAGCACTCCCGAAATGTGTTTTTGAGTTATTTTTACTCCAAAAATG
>JAAUYG010118024.1_pt1 | contig 10616 bp, 7 predicted proteins | sample 7278091 | NCBI WGS metagenome assembly JAAUYG01 (sample SAMN14350201, study PRJNA611818) | marine sediment metagenome | isolation source: surface marine sediment (0.6m) | place: French Polynesia: Moorea | collected 2018-08
ATAGGAAATACCGCAGCTGTGGAGGAGAGGCACCTTTCGCCCTCAGTCCATGTGTTACTGGGAGAAGTGCATTTATTGTCGTCCAACTGTAATCAAGTTGCCCGGCCATGATAGTGGCTAAATTGCACTCGGAGAAAACTTGTATACGTCCTAATGAAGTTGGGCCCTTATCTTGGCTTGAAGCAAGAAGAAATGTCTCCGGGCCAACACTCAAGGAACAGATAGTTTAGCCTGACAGACCGGATGGTGTTCTGACTATGAGGACATTTTAAAGCCTCTGTTGGAGGGATAATTATTTGTGTCATGTATGATTCAAACTTCAGCTCCAGACGCAGAAGGAAAGACACGCAAAGGCTGAAGGAAGACGTCAGAGTGTTGCATGCGTCCTGTTTTGAGATAAAAAGTTGACATGTATATTTTTGCCTGTGTCTGTTTCTTTCTGTCTCTGCTCATGTCAGGCACAGGGGCAGTTTTCCCGCAGCATAGGCTACAACGGGGGTCAAAACTTCGCGTGTGCAGACGGACGACGTCTAAACAGCGAAACACAGCTTTTCAGACGGAGGAAAACATCTGGAATTTAAAGAATGAACGTGGACAAAAAGCAGGCCTTGAACGTGCACCAATCTCCACACAGTGCACGATAAGGGTGTGCCACCACGTGACACATGTGTCATGCTGCTTGTTATATATATAATATACATGTAACACCAGGTCATACTTTCGTTGTGAAGGAAGACATCATGCAATGGCGCAGCATCCTCAATCTCATTTTGCAACAAGGATACTTGCCCAATCGGAAGAGTGTGCACCAAAAGTCGCATGCCAAATCACTGCGCGCAATTCAGTTTGCAAACTTATACTCCATCATACTTTCCAACACAAATTTGATGCAAATGACCAGGTAAACAATATTTATGGGCTAATGTGCGCCCTTTGGGTTCATATGTGCTGATCCAGCCGGGGAACTACTTTGAACTTATTGTCAATAAACGGCGGTGGTAAATCACTCGTAGTTGTGGACGAGAATCATTGAGTAGTTGCAGAGGAGATAGACCCAGCTGTCCAGGCAATAAACTCAGCCTCCCCCAGCAATATGTAAAGATTTTGCGTCGATAAATCAACGCCAGATTTTTTAAGTCTTTAGGCCCAGAATTTGGTCGCAGAAATTTTGGGTCTGGATTTGGAATGCCCAAATCTGTTGGCGCTCTGAGGTTGTCACACCAGCTGCACCATGAGTGCGTCTGTTGCCTTGAAACCCTGAGTCCAGCAACCAATCAGCAGACCAGAATCTAGCATTGGTGGCGTCAACCGTTGGTTCAGTTCCCAAAATGGAATCCCAAACAAAGACGAAAAAGGTTGGAGCAAGCTTTTTTCTCATTCATTCATTCGCTAACTGCAATTGATGAACTGCAAGACCATTGCTGAACACATTATTTCAAAACAGTGATGATGCCTTCTCAGAACTTCCTGGAACGAAGCTGAATCCAATTTTGTGGGCATGGGACCCTGCAGCAGACAATGGTCATTTTTTCTCTGTAACAATATCTTGTCACCGCGCTCCCTTCTGCCCTTTACAATGAGGCAATGTTTTGCTGTGAAGACAGCGGCTTGAGCAAGCTAATCACCGGTGGGAAATCTGCAACCTGAGTACGAATGATACACAGGTGGCTAAAATTAATCACTCGAGAAACGCCGCAAATGAAGCGAAGCTTTCGGAGGCCACAGAATGCCATCAACAGCAAGAAGGCTGCCTTTGTGCAGAAAAAAGAACACTGCTGGAGATTCGAGAAGAGACATTTTTGTTGACCATACAACACATTTTGTCCAGTGCATCCTGTTTTGGCACATTGTGATCCTGAAATGAAACAGACACGCGCTCAGCTTTGAATTGAACACGAAGTTGCACATGAGCAGCAAACGGTTCACTGGCCCAAACACAGGCCAAGCAACAGGTGCAAAAATTTGTTCAGAAACAAATGTGTCTCGTTTCCTTCACTTTGTTCTGCTTCATCGTGTGGTGCAATTTTCCTTCCTTTTTGTTTTGGTTCATACCCAACCATTAAGAGACGGGGAAGGCCCGCCATCCAATCTGACGTTCACCGGACAGATGATTCCTGTGCTACAGATCTCACCGTCTCCCCCAGATCATCACTGATGTCGGTCCTCACAACGATGCACTCGCACCAGTCTGCATTTGCGAATCGTATGGTTTGTGACAGATGGATCTTGCGTTTGTTCTGTCGTGAAACAACTTGTTTCTGGATCAATGAGCAAGAAGTAAAAATTCAGTCAAGGGCATTCTGAAGTTAAATCATGTGGGCCGACTTTGCGCCGGCACCTTTTTTTCTCTTCCCAGTTTACTGCACTTGGCATGGAGTGCAATGTTGCTTTTATTTCCAAATGCAAGGGAGCCATAAAATAGAGATTTCTGGTGTGGGTATCAAGCTGAGTGTAATCAAAGCCCGCAATAAGGTGGCCGTGTAATATTTCTCTCGGGATTCGTTGCTTTTTGCTTGTTAGATGCTGTTTGCATGTAGACTGCCTTGACTTGTCCTTTCGGAGTCATTTGAGTCAGAAACCAAGACTGAAATAAATCACTACGCCCCTAAAACAAATCAGCGGGATTTTCCCCACTCACTCGCCTGCACATATTTCACTTGTCTTTCAGACAGATCAGGCAAAAAGAAGTTTACGAACTTGTTGCAGATCAAACTTTCGTGTCCTGAGGACGTTTCTGATCATTGCAGCAACTCTCGGCGTTTTGGTGCACACACCCATTTTGTGAATAAAAAAAGTGTCTGGTCGTGTTTTTGGCTCTGTCACCAGGTCAGAATAAGCATTGACACCACATTTTTCAACGTTTGTTGGCCATGACTGTCCTGAGTTGCCAAGGTTCTTCCATCTCACATTACAGAAAGCAAATTGCTGAGATGAAAGGACCAAAGAAACCCAAAGCTCATCCAAGTTATCGTTCTTTGGTCTGCACACACAAATGACTCTTCATCTCACAACCATGCCCAAACCGGTGCCTTGGTTTCAACAGACAAATGATGAAAATTTTTGAATTGTGACGCCAACGTGTCTGCATGTCCTGTTTGATTGGTTGCTCCGTGTTATTTTCAGTGTCGTTCTGGTGTTGTTTTGTTATTCTTACACCGTAAAGAAAACTGGGAAACGAAATAGGCGTCTAAGAGGATTATTCACTGTGCTCAACTCAGATTTAATGACACCTATTTGTCACCATTGGCCGGGCATGTCCAGAATGCAAAGAACTTCCTAGGAGAAAACAACCGTTGTGTTTTCATTTTCGCGGTAATATTTCAATACATGGACAGTCAACCCCGCGTATTTCGAATGCCCGCACTTTGTCAAGTAATCACACAAGTGTCAGATTTTTTTCCCCAAACTTGCTTCACTCGGCAAAAACATCTTGTCTCAGGCAAGAATTTGAAAGGAAAAATATCCAGTTTTTTACCTTTTTGTTCATTGTCACCAGTTTAATTGTTCTTCTGTGGAATTACGCGAATAAAAGACACGTCGTGAGGCGACAAGTAATCAAGATAGCTCAGCAGACCTCAGTTGCGTGTTGAGGTCTTCTTGGGCCTGATAGTCAGGTATTCCAGGACAGATCATGACAGCGAGAAGACATTTGGCCCAGGAATCCGGCCATCAGCATGGGCCGTTTAATGTGTTTGATGAATGCGAGTAGCAAAGTTACGATGCAGAATTTCCCTGGTGTGCCACCCAGCGCTGAGCTGTTGGGTATGATGTCGTTGCAGGGGCGCATTCATGCAGGTTTTGGTAAAGAATTACAGTTTTCCCAGAGGTCCCCCATTCCTTAATCCAAAGATCCTCAGACCCTACTTGTTTTAACATGCGAGATCTTGGTGGCTTCGTTCAAGTGTTTCTTGCCCGGAACCTTGTGTCAATGGATGCGCCCCAAACCACCTCCCGCCCCCTTTGGATCCATCACTGCGATGCGTTTGCTTACATTTCCACGGGGACCTATCCAATCAAGGGGAAGGGTCCGAGGTAAGTTGCAGCATCTAAAACCTCGTATTGACCAGAAATATGGGGATGTGAAGGTCATACCCAGGGCAAAGTTAAAACACCATTGCCTTTTGCAGCTTGTTTCAGAGAGTTCAAACACTTTTGTGTGTCTCTCTTTGATTTTCAGCAAACAAAAAATGCAGGTCAATTTGAACCATTTTCTGTCAGTTGCATTTGGGCTTGCGAGTGTCGCAATGTTGACCGCTCTTGTTTTTTTTTTGTTCACATCTCTCTGTCACTTTTTGTATTGAGGCTCCTTTAAGCTGCTGACATGATGCTCAGACGAAGAGACAATTAAAAATTGCTGCTGGCTGTCCCAACAGAAAGCGTTTCTTGACAGCAAACTCATCACTGTCAACAAGCCCTGGGTGTTCGTGTTTCCTGCGCACTGATCTCGTGTTTCCTCCTCCGCGCGTGTCTCTGTAGTCGTCTCACAAATTAAGGCTGACAACAGTTTCACAGAAGTAAAATTTGACACACACAAATGGGAGAGGGAACATCTGTCCCTGGTGTCTCTTGTCCAAAATGCATAAATGTACAGATGAAAGAATTAGGCCGCATTTTCTCTTTTTATCGAGGGATTGGTAAAAGCAAAGTGGCTGGCAAAAACAGATAACTGACAGAGCAAAAAAGATTGCAAGTGCAAGCTTTTCTGTTTCAGGGAAGAATACTTTTTGTGAAGCTGAAGGAGAAAATCAAGTGATGCAGAGAAAGCTGAAGCGTATCTGTGAGAAATCTTGACTGAGTCTTCGACTCTTTGGGCGAATCCGGACGAGAATACAAATGAGGTTTCGCAATCAAAATGGAATTCCCTTTCTTCAGTGTCAGAAAAATACATCCTGAATGAATTTAAATGAACGCAATGGTATCTCCAGTGAGTTGAAAGAAAATGGGTTGTTGTTTCTGCGTATCACTTGAAACATCTCAATGGGACGGTACGAGTAGACACAAAAAAGGCAAAGGAGGTTGACAAAATACATGCCTGACCTCTGCTGTGAAACAAATCACCCAGAGCCGCTGGAACAACAAAACAGAATGATCCACTTCCGGCGTTCTGGATGTTCCTCTGAGATCACCCAGTGTCCGGGAAGAAAGGAGCCTGAGTCCAAGAAAACAAAGCTTGGGAGAATAGTCTGCCCATCTAAGTGTTGCTTCTGACCTTTGATATACAGCGCTTCAAGTCGAAGACATCGAGTTGGTCACCTCAGACTAATGGGCAGTGCTCTCAGCAACCAGAGCCCTGCAGTCCGAGATCAGCCTGCATTTAATGGTGGCTATTTATCAGAACCAATGAGCTCCGTATGGCTCCCTGCAGGACGTGTCTAACATACGAAGCCCCCGAGAAAATATTGCACAAGTTATTTTTCTTGTTGTTCCAGAAGCCACAGTCAATGGATAGAATAAAGCTGCAACAAAGTGGGCTCTTTTTGGACATTTGACGTTGGACTTTCTTTTTTTTTACTGACGCCAGTTTCTTTGCTTAGAAGCGGAACCAGAATGGCCTGTTCATTTTAAACGAACAAATTGACAACAGAAGAAAAAGGTGGCCAACATTCTCAACCCAACAACACTGATGCACTCAAAAAACAGACAGACCAATGTTGGCAGATGTAGCGTTTCTTCATCTCCAATGCTGGCACGATAAATGTTCAAACCAAAGCGAAACATCTGAAACATTCCCTGAAACGAAAATTTACAGCCTTGCGTTCGATGCCTCAAACACGTTTTGTTGACATTCCTGGCATTGCAGAACTGTGCAGAAAAATAAAAACACAAACAAAAAGATAACTGTAGCGAACCGGGAATTTGTGCTGTTGCTGGCAATTTGTTCTGGGAAAGAAGCGACCAGACCCAACACCCAGCCTGTAAAAGAGAGAAACACGTGCTCAGAAATCTAATACATCGCTTATTCGGGCTAATTAAGAAGCTGATTGATGTCTGATATTTGTGGGTTAATTTTCTTCGCAGATAGCGTGCGCAAAAGTTTGATCATATTTGTTATTGTGGGCGCAGGGCGGGCTTGATGGCGGGCAGGGACGCAGGGAACGAGGGGAAGTTGGCCAGACAGAATCACGATTCGGATGATGGTTCGCCCTTCTCTGATGAACATGGATAACGTACATGCGCACCGTCTGAGATAACAGAAAATGATCTTTCAGAAATGACGAGCCGTAATCAAGGATGGCGTCTAACAAGTCGCGTTTTAACGTCGTGTTGCTTTTCCTGTGCAAAGCCAGAATACAGCACCCTAGCTCTTGACCCACCCAAAGAAGAATCAGCTTGGTGATCTTTTTTTTTCTGAGGAGAATTTTATACAACAGGATAACATGTTTGGATTGCACTCAAAACTTCTAAAGACGATCACTTGAGCGCAGCTGCCAAGGTTTAATTCTTCAGATTAATGAGCAACATACCCGCCAGCATCAGAAGAACAATGTGCATCAAAGCTTCTGCCGAGTACAAAAATCAATCACGAAACTCTTTTTCTGTCTTGTTTAAATAAACCGTGGTTTGTGCTTCCAATTTACATTTCTATTTCTGTGCAAAAAGCCTTTTTGGTCCATTTTTGACCAGAATAGGAAGAGCGGAAGACTTTGCCCAATGTTTCATTGTTCCTTCTGGTCGAGGTTGAGTGGGATGCGAGTCACAAGCACTCACCAAAGTGATTTCATTTGCTGCATTGTCCTTCCCAATCTCTCCTTTCCCAACAAGATTCAAGTCTCACAAAAATGTCCCTTTCTGGAAGACAATGCCATACTTTCCTGTGGTGTTTTTTGTCATATGTACCGCAGGAGAAAGTCACGGTATTCACCTTTTGGAAAGAAGCCAACATGGCATTGCCCGCAGGGATAATGGATACAATTAAGATTCAGTTGTGACAGCAGCTCAAATTAAGCTGTTACTGTTATTACGGGGGCATGCGCGACTGCGCTTCCGGTCTGTATCCTGAGTGCCCGGACTGAGGGCGAGGCTTCCAGTCCAGGGTCTGAACCTGGTCTAATGGCCTCCATCTATCATTCCTCAGCATCAAGTTGCCAGAACAGCCTTTGAGCAGTCAGCATGGCCGCCAAGAAGTTTTTGTTTCAGGGCAGGTTTGTTCATTTAGGCCTTCGTGTGGTTATTGAAGTTCTGTTTCCATATGACTTTTCCATGTTTCTTCAGTCTGAGATCTGCTTTCTTTCCAGATTCTCTCTCTAGAAAAGGATGTCTCAATTTGACAATCCTTGTGGCCAGGTACTGGTGTAAACGCTTTCAGAGTTTTGGCGACAAACTGGTCACTTTGCTTTTTGTCTGACCAACAGACACACGACGCAAGCGTCCACGCCTTCGTCGACGACAGCGTTAGCAGAGCTCTATCAGAGCCTGCGATGCTTATGCTCACACAGGATCAATTCTGTAACTTGAAAGCAGTGCAACACGAGTGATGATGCCAATGCCGGAATGGCACCTGGACACATCCTGGCATTGGGCATGGGTGTCAGCGCCGGTGTTGGACATCATGTGTGTCTAAATGTGTGGAAATGTTCTGCACAGAGCTGACGCTGACGCCAGCGTCGACGTCCACACCCTCAGTGTGTCACGGCCCTGAGGTTAAACAAAACAAAGCAGCTTTCAGTGACCAAAAATTGCTCTTCGTTGCAATGATTTCCTCTGGACTGTCCGCACTTTCTTGACCAAAAACATGGTTATTTCTTCAACCGCAGCAGCCGAAAATAAACATCGTGTGGACCAAATTACTGACACGTTATGAGAGCCACCAGAGTCTCATTGTCACAGGAAACAGCAGGAGGTCATACACGCCTGTTGGTGCCAGGGTTATGAAGCATCTGCGAGTGTGAAATACAGCGGTATTGGGGATTTCTGGGTTAATCACCGTCCTTTTGGCAGGTGGATTATTGTTTCATTTGTGCATGTTCAACCAATAAAAGAGCTGAAACAGATGATCTTCTGGTTTCGCAGTCTGACGGTCCCGAGCCCAAACTTGACAACTGCCACGCTTGTCAAAATTGCAACCTGAATCAGTCTAGAAAAATAACACAGTTCTGTGCTCTCTTTATTTGTCAGAATGATACACCAAACAAAAAACCTTCCAGTTGCAAGTCCAATAGAAAGGTGCACGAAGACATTGTGCTATTTCCTGCAAAAACCTTCCACCAGTTGAATGCTGTTCAGCATGTTTTGCCGAGTCAGGCCAGCCTGACTGAATTATCCCGCCCGTCTCGTTTCGTCGTTGACGCAGTTTGTCACAATAAAATCTCCAGGCAGACAGGCAGACAGAAGGGCCACGCCGCCTTAGTGACGTGTACAAAGCTGTGGATTGTGCTCCACCGAAATCTTCTGAACTTTTTGTGTTGTTGGTTGAAACCTTGATGTTTTTGACACGACCCAACAACACCTTCCAGTTGTAAGTCAATTTCCTCTTTCTGACAATCCGCACAAATTACGCGAAAGTTTCCCTCTCAAGAGCTGCTTTCACTGCACGTACCATCTCGATTTTTGGGCCAGCCCACCCTGTCGCACTGTCAAACGTACATACAAAAGAAGCATTTTCTCCAAACGGCAACAACTTTTACTCAACACCCAGCAAACCACTTTGCTAATGTTTCTCAATTCAACCAAAAGAAACAAGAAACTGGTCACGGAAACGGGGACAAGTCTCAGTGTGCGGAATGGCCTCTGGGCTCTGGTCGACATTCCACTGAACACTCTCCATCAATCCACATTCCACATCATTAAGTAAAAGCTTCCATTCAGTGAACTCAGGACATTTGTTGCTGTAATTTATAATCTGCTTCACACTGACAACCAAGCACTAAGCTCCAGTCCGACAGAAACCCATTTGAAACAACTATCAGTCTCAGGCTTAAATACGGACTGTGTCAATTCTTTTTTGGGTGTGTGTTTCGCGCCAACTACTCATTTCGCCTGGCAAGATTGAAGCTTTGTCCAGTGCAAGAAATCCACAGGACAGGGGAAAAAGGTTCAGGCAATTGACAATCATGGCTATTCACGTTCCATTGGGCTGCGCTGCTGGCCCCATGGATCAGAAACCCATCATTAGTACAATGGACAAAATATGTAACATTCACAGTGAACAATGTGGCAATCAGAAGTTCCTCCACTGTCGTGACAAACGGGGCTTCAAGACAGGCGTATTGATCTGGGACAGAGACATTCTGGATTCTGTGCTTCAAGATGAGAAGCGCAAAATAGATTCTTGGTCCGTCGTCTTGTTGTCGGCTGCGTCAACCTGACAATTCAACGTCACACGTGAAGCATCGGAAATTTCTTGAAGTTTGGGAAACAGGATTTTACAGACTAAGAACAAAAGTGTGGTTCTTCAAAATTTACGGTCAGTTTTGTGGTCAAAGACGAAGGGTGGTGCCGCACCAAAGTTTTGCACCCCTAAATCACAAGTTGCTCAACCAAACAACAATCTCGCAAACTGTTCTCCCCAGCTGATGTGCGCCTTTTGTGTGAAGAGCTTTTATCCCCGTTGGACATCAATGTCAACCACTGTGTGACAGAATGAATGTAAACCTCACAAACTTTCCTTCCGTCACTATGCAATTTACCCGGACAAAATAACTCTCTTAGACAGGCAGAAATATCGGACCATAAATACACATGATCAAAAAGAATTCTGAAGCGAACAATGGTCCAAGCTGGGAAGTAAACAAACTGTGGTCACTTTATGGCTGTCATAAACGTCACTTTTGTCATGCTTGCCAAAGACGGACCTGCATCATAGGTGGCTCAGGGGAGAATGTCCTGGCGTGTAGCAGAAAACAAGAAACAAGGGAAGTCTTGGTTTCCTTCTACGAGGATCAGAAGATTTGTCAATGCCATTTTCAGAAGGACATTTTACCTGTATTATTAGCGAAGGGCACTAAGACACGAAAGTTTTGGCATCAAGGAGACAACGGCAAACAACGAAGTTTCGATCAAAAACCTCTTGTGGGAAGGTATCCCACACTTCACAATCTCACAATGGCGTTCCGTGACCCCCGTGGTATCGGGCGTTCTGTGTCGGCAGTCCAGGCTAAAACGATCCATGCACGTTTTGTGGCGAATTGTTCAACAGTTTCCTGCAGGGCAGTCTTCCTTTTTCTTTGTCTCACAAGCCCAATGGAGCTTTCCCAGCGAATGAGAGTAAAAAAATGATCCAAAATTGTCGCCAGTTACAATGGCCACAGGTACTTGGTCAGACTGAGGTTGACTTTGTATTCTGGACATGCGCTGGTCACAATCACATCAACCTGACTCCCACTGACAAATTACCTGTTGGCTGGTTCAAGACTCTGTAATTCTTCATCTATGTTGTTTTTTATTGAATTACCAGTGAAAGGGTCACTCAAACCGTTTGCCAAACACATGTGACAAAAAGCATCTTTGCAATGGACCAGGCATCTTTGCGTGCACCGATCCAAGAATTGGAGTCCTTCTCTGGATTTCAACTTCTGCCAGACAAAGTCATTTTTTTTCTCCTGATTGGGTGGTTCTTCAAAATTGCACAATTCAGCAAAGCAAGCAAATGAGGGGGGCATTTGGCGTTGGGGGTGGTG
>JAAUYG010173711.1_pt1 | contig 10616 bp, 9 predicted proteins | sample 7278091 | NCBI WGS metagenome assembly JAAUYG01 (sample SAMN14350201, study PRJNA611818) | marine sediment metagenome | isolation source: surface marine sediment (0.6m) | place: French Polynesia: Moorea | collected 2018-08
GTTGAATTTTCTGTTGTTCAAGCAAAAGAAACAGAAAAGTAGATTCTGAAGCAACAATTTTCAAAACAAGAAATATTCGATGTGACAGAAGGGCCCAGTTTCCGCACCTTAGCCCGTTTGCAATTCAAATATATATTGCTTTAACACGTCAAAACGATCAAGATAAAAACTCGTTGTACACGAAAACAGAAGACGGAGAGTACAAAGCTTGCGCACGATAAGCACCATCATACACAAAGACAGAAAAAATATTTTCCTCAATCTCTCTATTTGAAGCTGTGCTTCACACATTTTACACTGTGAACAGTGATAAAAACCTTGCTCATAATTACTCAAAGTAGCCACACAACATTGGACAGCGAAAATTTTTAGTTTTGCACACATGAAATTCATAACAAACACTTGTAGCACGCATTTGCTCTGGGACCACACTACCATAAACACTCTCTAAGCTAGAAGGTACTTCCCAAGAAAGTCATCTTGTCTGCCGTGAGAATAATTGAAATCTGTTCACTTGAAAACTGGGGAAAGCAAAAAAAAACAAAAAAAAAAACAAACAAACAAAAAAAACCAGACAAAACGCGAGCAGGTTAGAGCTCAAAGTTTCTTGTGGCGCGACCAACCACTATCTAACACAAAGACAAAATCTTGATTTGATGTGTGATTCATTCTTGGTCCACAATGAAGGTGGAAGTTCAGAAAGAGCAGTTGCTGAATCTCTTTTCCCCAGAACGATTGGTGGTGAGTCAGTTGATCTCAAAGTTCCTACAGTGTTCTTTCTGAAAATTTTGGACACATTTGGAGCCAGCCAGTGAAAGTTGAGTCAAAGCTGTAGCTTTGAGCAAGGAAATCGACTAGATTACAGTGGAACACTGTGTTAGGATTGCTGTCTCACAGACCAGACACAGAACTAGCAACGAACATGAATAACTCCGGTTTCACTTGGTGGCTGTGCTGTGAGCAGTCTTCTGGCTTTTTCATCACATGAATGTGCCAATCTTTGTTCCTCTGCAGTCTGTATTCTTACGTTATCCAGCTCTTTGTCGCTGCAAAATATATTTCATTCAGGTCTATCACATTGTTCCTTGACTCTCTTCAAAAACACATTCAGATCAAAAGAACAAGACACCACATTTCAACAACCAGAAACGGCGATGCCGTGGTCGGGAAAATTGAAAAAAAAACCGGGTTGACGCCAAAAGATCGGGGTTCACAGTGTCAACATCCTGACAAACAGACATTAAAAGTGCCCTGCTGTGACAAGAAAGATACCTTCAAGAGGATTCTCCGTTTTGTCGTTTAACACGGGAAATAACCATCAACTGACAGATAAAAAATTCGTGTTTTGAAAAAGCTGCGAAACATTTGTGGGAGAAAAAGCAAGGAAGCAATCTTTGTCTCAAGACCAACGTTTTGACACGCAAATACACAAAACACAATTGAACTGATCAACTCGAAAGACAACAGCCACCTTCAGTGTGTTAGATCTGGTTCGTAAATGCACCCATGTTGCATCACATATCGAAGCATCTTGCCATTCTTGAGAAGGACGCATCATTGTCGTTCAACCTTTTAGTGTTTGCGTTTCTGGACAAAGTGGAAGCTGTAAATCCGTGTGTGTGTGTGTGTGTGTGTCTATTTGGATGCTCCATCAAGACGAGGAGGGTCTCTTGTGTTTTCTTGTCCTCTGTGATCCCTTTCCCTGAGTGGAAAGACACTTCTGGTTTTGTCAACAGAAGTTGCCCCATCTCTTTTGCCTAATTCTTGCAAACCTGTTTTGGATTGTAAACTTGCCATGGGAGTGTCAACTAACTCTGTGTGGTCAAAACTCTCACAAGAAGCTTCAACCAGAAGTTTGCTCTGAAAAAAATCTGCACTTCTCACCACAAGAACAGAAGGGAACATCGAACAAAAACACGTCATCAACCGTGGACAATTTTAGGACCAGTTCCACCATGCCCACAAGAATGCCCAACAAAGAACGCGCTACACCTCACACGACATGACTCGAACGTTGAAGAAAAAGCAGAGACATGTTTCTCAGTTGCAAAAAATTTCAACAAACAGCTTATTTGGATACACATGCATTTTAAACCCTTTTTGTGTTCTGTATAACATGAAGCCACAATTTTAACATTGAACAAAGAGAGGAACTGTAAGTTCTCAAACAAAAATCAATCAGGCTCAGCCTAAAAGAAAGAAAGTCACAAATTTTAAACCAGTCATCGGATTCATGATTGAAGCAGCAAGAAAGGATGTTTTCAGAAAGAACTATCCTTTTAATCAATCTCACAGGACACTGTTAGTCTCAGTGTTCAAGGATTTCCTTGTTGCAAAACAAAAATGTTTCTGTCATAACTTACGCGAACTTTGCTTTTACTTTCAGGGATGAAGTACAGCTCTATTTTCCGCTTTGCCACCAAACCAGGCACGGTGATGGTCAACCGTCATGAAACACAAAACACCAAAGAAACGACACCAAAAAGAAAGGGAAATCAGTTGAAAAGGCAATTGTAAAGCGTGCCAAAACACATTGTGGTTAGATCTATACTCACATTGGATTGCAGTCTTTTCCATTATTTTTACAGGTACGGTGTTTCTGCACCTCTCTCCCATTGAATATCACAATGGCAACAATTTTGTATCATCTATGTATTGCTTGAGACAATGATCAAATTCAGTAAAGAATCAGCACTATGCAACATTTATGCTTCAACATGAACGTACAACTACACATTTTTCATAAAGGGCATTTTACCCTTGTTGTCAGTGCACCCTGCAACAAAACAGCCTTTTCCTCGACCCTTTGATTTTGGAGGTAAGAGATGTTGTGTGGGATTCTGAGTTTCTGTTTCTCGGCAAACCACGCGGACCCCTTTGTTTGAGTATTCACCAAAACTGGTAAAAGGCCCAAAGAAGCCAGGAAATGAGACAGGTGTAGCCATTTTGTCACAAGCGAATCTCACAAACACAGCTCTACCTGCCAACAAAATGCAGGTAAGTTGTTGTCCAAGAATTGCTTGAATTTACACAGGGACAAACACTTTATTTGTAATCCTTCACCATGATTCCACATGTGTTGCTCAAAAAGCTGAGCAACAACTTGACAGCCAATGTAAACTTGAACACAAGGCCCTACAAAATGGACTAAAACATTCTAGCCTATGTACAAGTTTGACCTGAAACCATAGTGTAACATAACTACAGTGGGAACTGAGACAATATGTAATAAAATGAGTTTGAATTTCCTAAAAAATAGTCAAGTCTTTTTTTCTTCTGGGACTGCAAGTGGAGCAGAGGCAGCTCCGTTTCGGGTACTTTTCAGGTGAATCAGTAGTTTTATGTTCGTTTGTTGCGTCTTGGGAGCCAGGGACTGTCATGCGTTCGTGCTTCCAAGTCAGCGCAGTTTTACAACTTTGCAATGATTGTTTTTTCGTGTCTGAAACGCCCGTGAAATGTAGCCTTGATCATTCGCATTTTGGGAAATACACACAGACGAAACAGACAGACTTCTCCTCTTTTTGAGGAATCGTTGTCTTTTTACCCTTTTCATGAAGTTTTGGAAAGTTCCGGAGGACCTCCTGGAGATGACGCGATGCTGGTTTCACCACTGGCAATGGACGACGTCTTGGAGGAAGAACTCGCAGCTGCCGCAACAGAGAACGCTGCCGCTGCCGCCATGGCGTGTGGATTCTGGTGATTCTCTACACATTTACGCATGTGCTTCTCCAAGGTGCTCGGCACAGAGAACGGCATGTTGCAAAACTTGCAGTGGTACACATCCTTGCCCCTGCGACCATGGGTCTTCATATGACGTGTGAGCTTGGAGCTCTGGGCGCACGCATATGAACACAAGGAACAATGGTAGGGCTTCTCTCCAGTGTGTGAACGCCTGTGGACAGTCAGATTGGAGCAGTTCTTGAAGATTTTGCCACAGAATTCGCACGTATCATTTCGGGTCTTGCCTCCGTGACGCATAGGAGCCAAGGAGGTCGGGGGCCCGGAGTGATGAGGGCTCGCTGTGTGGTGATGGTGGTTGGATAAGCCGCCCAAGCCTGCGCTAACTGGGTGTTTGCCAGCGCTGCCAATGTCCATCCGGAAGGCACTTTCTCCCAGTCCGTTCTCGTGCCTGTGCGGTGGCAAAGCGGCCTGAGGAAGGAAGTGCTCATGGGGCAAGGGCACGCCCATGCCGTGGATCAATTCTCGGGGTACCAACCCTGTAGGGGGTACCCAGGTGCGCCACATCTGCTCGGCCATGGCCATGGGATAGGGTGGAATCTGGGGTGAGGTTAGGTGCGACACTGGATCTGGGTGCTCCAGTTTGATGCGCTTGGACGAAGAAGAGTGGTTGTTTATGAGACGGTCGTAATCTTGATCGTGGCTCGCGACGCTACTCGACGTCTTGCGACTTTCGCTCAGAAGACTTTGCACATCCGAATCGTGACCATTTTCCAGAATGGTATCACTGCTCGCTGAGCGCTCCGATTTCAAGTTGTCTCCGTTTTCCCTGTTCTCGCTGTGATTTTTTCCAGTGGATTCTTCCAGGGCCTGGGAAAAGGCTTCGCTGTACGCCGGGATGTTGCTCAGTCCTGTTGTTTCCATGACCTCGGTCAGCAGCGACGCTCTGGATTGATGTTGCTCTTGCTCCTTGGTGCTCTTATCCGGAGAGTCTGTCAGTCCGTCTTCAGCTTCGTCATCGTTATCGCGGGAATCGCCATTACGTGACGCCATTTCTGTCGTGTTGTTGTTGTTGCCCTCGCGGTGTTTGTTCGTGAGATCAGTGGACTCGCTTTTGCTGTTGTCACTGTTGTACTTGTTGTTGCTACTGGAAGTGGAAGGATGGTCATCGAGGATGAGGCCCATCTTCCTGGCTTCTTCCATCACCGCTTCCTCGTCTTCCTCTTCACTCAGTTCTTCGGAGTCATCGTCCAACTTGGAGACTTTGGAGTCCGGAGTGGAGGAGGTGGAGCGGAGACTGGTGTCCGAGTTGGTGGACACACTGGATGTCTGAGACAAGGCGGAGGAGGAAGGGTGGATGGAACCCCCGTTGCCCCCAACCCCACCCGTCCCCAAGGGGCGGTGGGTCTTCATGTGGCGCTTGAGCTTGCTGGCCTGGGAGCAAGCATGCGGACACAGAGGGCACTTGAATGGCTTCTCCCCGGTGTGAGAGCGCCTGTGCACAATCAAATTGCTCTGGAATCGGAAACCTTTGCCACAAAACTCGCAGGATCTGAGTTTCCCCGATGGCAGTATGTGTTGTTTCGTACTCGACTCAGCGCCTGGGGTCGGGGGTTCGGGAGTGGGGGTTGGTGTGCGGGTGCGGGGTGAGGTGGCTGAAAAGCTGGCTGAAGGCTGCTGCTGCGGAGGCTGCTGCTGCTGCTGGGAAAAGGGAGGGGTGAGGGTTGGAGCTGGAGGGTGGTGAGGCTTGCGAAGAATGGCTTCTGGGGACGTTTGAGAGGGACTGCTGGTTCCTGCGAGTTGCCGCAGACGCTGCGAGTAAAAATCCTGGGCCGAGATGCCTGTTGTATCCGCCGCCCCAAGGGGCCCGTGCCCGCCTGGGTGGGGCGGGGGTGGTGGTCCTCGGGGCCTGCCGAGGTGTCGGTCAAACGGATTTGAGGCAATTCCTGGTAACGCGTGGTCCAGCCCGTGCCCGGAAGAAGTGATAGGGAGTCCCAGTCCGGCTGCCGCTGCTGACATTCGCTGGAACGGGTCCGATGGGTTGAGGCCGAAGTCCAGACGGAAGTCTGGCGGGGGTCGTCCAAAGGGTCCGCCCACAAGGGCGCTGGCTGCGGCCGGGGAGATCTGTCCTCGGTCCGAAGGGTGCGGCATGCGGAACATGAGCGACGACGCCGCAGTCGGAGACAGCATGTCCGCCATGTTGATTGCGCTGGGATGCGGCGCTGACAGCGTTGGTGGAGGCGTCGCACTTCCTCCCGACGAACGCGGTGTGCCACTGTGTTGCACAGGCGTCGTAGATCTGTCTCTCGGCGGCGTCACCGATGACGCGGACCTGTGGCTTGATGACCCACCACCACCACTACCACTGCCACCCCCTGCGACGTCTTTGTGCGGCGCACGGCTGGAATGCACTGACGGTGAATGACGACCCTGTTGTTCCCGTGACGGCTTAACGTCATCTGTGACGTCATGGTGACGCGGCTTTGCGTGGTTAATCTCGCCCGGCTCGAGATCTTCGTGTTTGACCCTGTGATTGGCTGACGAAGAAGAAACTACCTGATGGTCTTTGTCGATGTAGATGGAGATGTTGTGCTTGTTCTGAGCGTGTCTCATCAAACTCCACGCAGAGCTGCACGTCAACTCACACGACACGCACGTAAAACTACGTGGCTCTGTAATGAGAAAAAAGACAAACACATTTGAATTTTGTGTCTCAAAACCAAAATAGTCTTGTGAAAGCAACTCAATCACCAACACTGTACTGACATGACATGCCCGTTTGGCTGGTTTTCCGTCATTGATGGACATAGCTGTGCCCTATGTTCAATAACCACCGCAGTGAAGCGTCCTTCATACAGTGGCACCTGCACATGTGTAATGTACACTGTGGTATTGACCCACAGACGGCCCAAGGTTAAGTTAAAAAACCAAAGTAGATCTATGCATAAGAATTGATTTCCACGGTGATCAACTGATACAAATCTGAAGCTGATTTTGGTCAGACGACAGAAGCTGCGATTCAGGAATCAATAGGAAACGCACGTTTCCTTATCAAGTTCAGTCCAGAGTGAGTGCGAACACAACATGGGACAAAACTGTTCTGTGCCCTTTTTCAAACAAAAGACAGATCAAGGTGAGAGGCGAAAGGAATGCTGCTTCAGAAATGAGCACATCTACCGATTGCTCACACCTAGACAGAAGCTTTGAAAGATTGGCTTGTTTCCATAAAGAATTTTGAAAAATCCAAATTGTATCATTACTGAGTTGCACTGAAAAAAACACAGCAAAACACCAGCATAAATGGCCAGCAGACACATTCATCAGATTAGTTTTCACACGGGCGACACACCTGATCCGTAGAAACGAGATATTGGGCATTAATTATTCAAAGCAAATGCAGAGAGGGGGTGGGGAAGAAGGGGGAAGAAGGGTATATATTTGCACAGGCTCGCGTCTTTTACTCTCCGCTATTCACTGTCATGGTTACCACACAGCAAGAAAACCAGAGTAAAATGCACGTTTCTCTTTTTGAGATTTTCACCAGATCACATTGATGGACACAGAATCAGAGCATTGACCTTCCAGCGTTAAAAGCGGTAAATTTTGCGCGTTGTGCGTAGAGCGCAGCCCGGGAGCGCTTATTTGCGCAATGATTCAATGTTGCGTACTTGAATGACCAGATAAGCGTGCTGATGCCACATTGTCTGCCAATATTGACCCAACGAGGTGCGGACAAAACACTAGTGAAACATGTACAGAATTGCCGCTTCATTTCCCCCACATATTTTTCGAGAGCAAAATTTCGTATTGTCACATCAGAACAGCGGCTATTTGTGATGAACTGATAACAAGTCTGATGTTGTCTTTGTTTCCACAGTGGAGAGGTGTAGATTCAACCAAACGATCACGCTCCCTTCCACATATTCCGTCTGAGACTTTTGGGTCTCTTTGGGTGTGTCCACCTTCAGGAAAACACGCCCTTCTGTCTCGCGCTTCCTTTTGTCCTCTTTCATTCACCTTGGATGTTGTGGTTTCGTTCGCGGAGAATCCAGAACAACAAGAATTCTTGAATGGCAAGTTTTTGTTGTGTTGGTAAACAGGTCCGAATACGACAAAAGAAAAAAAAAGGAGAGGGGATGTTCATTTCAGTGGTTGATTGTGCGACTTCTGCAACAGAAAAGTCTTTCAGTACATTGCAAGGCAGAGGAAATTGGAATTTAGGAGAAAAGAGGTCTTTTTCTTTTATTTTCAGCGTTAGAGAATGGCTAAAAGAAATGATAACTCCGAGCCACACCTCAAGAAAAAGAACAACACCTAATGCCCTCTTCGTGAGCGGTTAGTTTTCAAGCCATCACAGAATGAAAGGACTTTTGTCTTTGGCAATCAACCTATTAATAAGGCTTTTCTTCTGTGCACCAATATTAGCTCTCCACCCTTGCTCACTGCCATTTTTGCAGCACTTGGTGAACTGAAGTTTTAATTATTCTTTTCACCGCAGAAGAGACAGCCACAAATAAACTTCTTGGGTCTTATTTCAGGACAGCAAGTAATAAAAATACTTTTCTGCTTGCAGGATTGACCAAAACCTTCAGTGGTCAGCAATCAGTATTGACGATTGGGTTTGTTTCTCTGGATGCATTGTTTCAGTCGATGAAAATTTCAAAGTGCAAGTGCAACTCAATACGTTCTTATGAAATGCACCCCATCTTGTTGCTGCATTTTTTGTCGAGACGTCTCTGTTGAGTTTTTCAGGTTTCAGCTTCATTGTTGCTAGGCTTCTTTGTGAAAAGCGTCTCTTTCGCTGTGCTAACAAAAATCTAGGCCTCACAGACTTGGTGTTCGGAAACGCACAGAGTTAGTTACCAAGGCCTGAGTTGCGTTGCGATAAATGAGAAACCTGAAGCTGGGGAGTTTCTTTCTCGGTCTCTTTTTTGATCTAGTATTTCCTGAATTAAACAATGTCAATTTTCGCAGAGAGCAAACTTCGCAACTGTTTGATCCTCTTAACATCTGTACAATTTTTGGAGGCGAACCCCAGGCATTTTATCTCTTGTTAATGTGCTTCTTTTCCACAGGGGTGTGTGTGTCACACAATGGCCTCTGATGACAAAAAGAAGAAAGGCAGAGAACCGGGCTAGGTGACCCGGTGCGTATCCAATGGTTCCACGTTTACCTCATTTCTCTTTCCTATTTAATCTTTGAAACATACATGAAGTCTGAGACCTTTGGCTGTTTTGGAACAAGGAAAAGATAATGCACCAATCTTTTGTGGAATCTGCGTCCCAACCCTGGATTCAGCAAGGGAAAAAGGGGCCTGTCACAACCCTCTTTCTGTGCGTTAGCGTCGCAAAACTGCTTGGATGACAACAAAACTTTAAAAGGTGTAAAGGAAAAGAAACTTTTGATGGCTGGCTTGATAGTATTAGAAAAACTTTCAAGCAGGTAATGAGTTTTACAGAATGGTAAGCAGGTTAGTTCCATGTGCGGGAATAATATCTTAAAACCTTAAAATCAATGCACCGTCATGACCCTTTTTTAATTTAAAAATGTGTGTGTGCATCAACGTTGCAAAACTTCTGTATTTGCGGCTCAAAGCAAACCTTCTGCTCAGATTTACAGCTTTATAAGTTGAGAATATTTGTTGGGCTCAACGTGTTTGTGCGGTGCCTTTTTCTGTTGTGCAAAATACTGAACAACGGAACTAAGAACAACGGACTCCCCTTCAAGCACAACTCAAAGTTCAAAGACCTGATTGTCCAACACCCTTTGGCTGGCCAGACAGAAGAAATGGCCCAGACTTTCCTTCAGTATGTGTATTGCATTGCGTATGTCACAATGACTTTGTCGACTAGTTTTTTTTGGCAAAAGGGCAACATGAAACAAGACAAGTCTTCCTTGTTCAGGTAATTAATCTGTCTCATTGACTTTCGTGGAATTAGGTGATCGATGAAGAAAAGATGTGTTTTTTTGCCAAGGGCTTATGATAAATGTCGTGGGCAACAATTCGGACAGATTGCTTTGCCCCTGTATTTTAGATCCATTCAACAGAAGGGCTGTCAGTCACCCTTCTGACATTGCACCCAGACTACAGCTCCTGCACTTGCTGGCAGAAGGAAGAAGGAACCTGCAGAACACACGGTCCACATCTCTACTTTTTACTGGCGAGTGAGTCGTAGCTATCAACAGTTCTCGTTTTTTCTTGCACTTAGAAATACAAGTGTGCCAATCTTTGGCGAGTTTCGTGAAGGTCACACCATAATACCAGAGGGATTTGACCAAAACATAAAGAACTCCCCGGCGCGAAACCAGACAAACACAAACACTCAACACCACACCAAAGCAGCTCATTTGAGCGTCGCGAGAAAATTTCCCTTTTCTGATCTCGAAAGGATTGAGGATTTTTGTGCACTTTTCTGAATGGTTGCGTATGTTTCGATGTTGTTTTCTATTGTTGCCAATTGCAGCGAAGAGGAACTCAAAACAACACAAAACAGACCGCTCGCACAAAGGTGTCTGCAATTGCTGGTGTCCCTCTTGGCGCAAAAATAATATCTCGGTCAGAGCTGGCAAAGGTCTGGCGATAGGAGAGAGGGCGTATGGTGGAGAAGGGGTGTGAGGGTGTTTATCTGGGGAAAGAAGGTGAGCAGGGCAAAGGTTGCAGTGCTCACGTAACCCCTCTTTCTGGCTCTTACGCCATCTGATACTGACGCCAAATCTCTCAGCGTTCAGATATTTTCTTTGCCCCTGCACATCTGGAAAAAGGGGGCAATCTATTGAACTCACCCTCCAATCTCTCAATACTGAGATTTATAGCCGGTTAGGCTCAAGTGATGAGTACGAGAAAGCAAGTGCGTAGCAAAACCGGGTGGAAACACGAGCAAAGACTGCCCAGCCACATTAACATTTGGACCACATTGAAGTGAAAAAGCAAAACAGGA
>JAAUYG010029043.1_pt1 | contig 10615 bp, 4 predicted proteins | sample 7278091 | NCBI WGS metagenome assembly JAAUYG01 (sample SAMN14350201, study PRJNA611818) | marine sediment metagenome | isolation source: surface marine sediment (0.6m) | place: French Polynesia: Moorea | collected 2018-08
GATTTACGGCCAGTATAGGTCATTTGTGTATCATGACATCAGTTTAAGATCGCACTTAATCACTTGTATTGTTAAAGACTTTACGTCATAGTGCAACAATAAAAGGTCTGAAAAATATTAACACTCTGAAGTTAAGGACCAAAACTTTCAGGGGTAACAACAATATGTGTATGTGTACATGGATATGGATGAACGTGTTATTTGTTATACATGAATGTGTAAGTTTATACCCCTCGCTGGGAATGGCATGAACGTACGGATACTAACATTTACCGGTTCAAGTAAACTTAAGCAAATATGTGCCTAAATAACTTTCCGAGATGAGGAGTTGCGTATTTGAAAAAAAAAATCTGTACATGAAGGATGTAGCCCAAGGGGTGGGATTGGGGAAGGGGGGAGGGGGGTTATTTTTCAAACATATTTGATTGTCGTAGCAGTCTTGTTTCGTTTCTTTGTATACCAAGTGTTCACGATTGCAGTTTTGAACGTGTATTTCTCTTTATGTTCACTACTTTCACAAGTTGCCTTAAATTCAGTAAATACTTTAGAATAAGTGCAGATAAATTATAACAGTAGTGATTTTATTAAGACGGTGATGTCCATGGCGTTCAATAACAGTGTAAAGTTTGCAAAGCATTTATAACGGTATCTGCATTATACTACCTGCTATTTGGCATATTGAGCTGTTCGACGACTTTACGACTCTGCACTTAAAACCACATATAAAACGACAATTTGGTTCCATATGGCGATGTTATGTGATATTGAGTATTATTGATAGACCAATTGTAAGGTATGGTCTTAATAAAACACATACTGCCCCTATAGTTATAGCATGTTTTTGGTTGCGGTGGTGCTTCCCAACTGGCGTGTGGTGTACAGGATAGGACGCAAAATTGAGAGACTAAATACCACTCATGATTTGTTAGTAAAGTTATAGCGCTTCAGAATGAGAACAACCCCTACCCCCCATGATTAAGTCCACTTTGGCCTCGACCATCGGTGATCGTAAAGCTGGGGTTTATCCGAAAATATATGCACGTGATTTCTGTATCATGCATATAGAGCAAAGTCAGAAGGTTAGGTAATTTATCTAAACCTTGTGTATTTTATGACAACTTAATTGGAATCTTTACTAAATTGCAGTAATACGTGTGGCGTTAATCTGTCTTGTTGACTGTGTGGCGTTAATCTGTCTTGTTGATAGTCGGGTGCAGAAAGAATTTCATTATCTAGTTAATCAAATGTAAGTGTTCACACCAAATGACCTACAAGTAACCCCATAATAGAAATGCCGTGCCTTTATAGTACTATATTTTGGGCTTTTTATACGTCTTGTTTTGGGCATTATCAGACTTCTTCTTCTTCTTCTTCTTCTTCCTCTTCTTCTTCTTTTCTTCTTCTTCTACCTGTGTCTCTCTGACTCCATCTGTCTTTTTCTTTCTCTCTCTCTCTCTCCCTCTCTCTCTCTCTCTCTGTCTGTCTCTCACTGCATCTCCTCTTTTCTCTGTCTCTGTCTCTCTCACTCACACACAAACACACAGCAAGCACCCCACGTACCCCCCCCCCCCCCCCAAAGTTAAACCGTGATCGAACTTTATACTGTTTGGGACATATTTTAACAAAAGTATAAAAATAATTTAAATATATGTGCACAAAATTACTCGCACATAATTCCTAATATACCATGCACAATTAGAATACCCACGTGTATCTTGTAATTCTATAGTTATTAACAATTGAATCAAAGACCGTATATAGAAAGACAGGAAAGTTGCCAAGTTACCAATGGCGCTATATACGGTCTTTGATTGAACCATTTTGGGTCATTGCAAAATATACACGTCAAAAAGATAATCACGCCAATATCGCCGTACGCCTTCAAAACTGTGGACACAGACTTCCTCAGTCTGATCTTCATCTCTGACGCAAGTTAATATTCTTCGAAATCAATTCCGTCGGTGCTGGCTGAAAGGTTCGAGTTCCGCTTCCACACGGTGTGTTTTACACTGTGACCACCCGATATGACTTCTGTAGGAGACCGCCGATCTTCCTTCCCGGGGTTTACTCCTTCCCCAGCTTGTGTGCCGGAAGTCGCTGTTTGTTATGTAAATCTTGCCACACACCCACAGAAACCTGCTCGACGCAGGCCAATTATTGTGCGAGGGAATGTTTTTCTTTTCTTCTTCTTTTTTTTGGCTCGAATGTTTTCCATCGACGTTGTCCTCAGAGACCAGACCCACCGCAGTTCTTGTAGACTTGAGTTTTGCATTTTTTTTGAAAGCACAATTAAATCCACCTCAGGTGATCTGTCTAAGTAATCTCTGTAAAAGCGAGTGGTCCGCACCAGCAAATTTGAATACAATGGACGCGCCTTGATTTGATAAAACTGCAGTCTCACAACTAGTGGAATATTACAAAACTTCATATTTTGTAATCCTGTTTTCCCCCTTCTAATACAAATGTCTACACTCTCCATGAAAGGAATATGCTTGAAATCGGAATGAGGGTAACATTACCTCCAGTACATACAGACTTTTGGTGTGACAGCTTATGTGCTGCATGCTTCTTGCTGCTTGGAATAGTCATGCACCTATGTGCCCACGTACTGCTTGGCCCACTTTATCCGGGCTTTAGCCAGCATCAATTATGCAGAAAGAGTTTAAGCACATAGATTTCCATGTCATTTTGAAGCTTGACATCTTTTTTGGACTGTCGTAAAGGTCACACCTTGTTGGAAAGATCTGGCCACACGCCAACTTAAGTTATTGACACCCCAATTATGACTTGACTTCGGAACACTCCAATTTACAGTACATGTTACTGCCAGCCCACGTGTTCTAAGCCACAACTTCGGTTTTACCACCAAATGGCACGCATTGGCTTTTCTTAATGTTTAATATTACAGTCAGGCATTTCCTCATGCAGCTTGATCGGGCACGGCTCCCTTTTATTTAGGGAATGCCATGCAGGTTGCATGCTAATTGCCAATAATGCATCTGCGAGTAAGACACTTGGCTTTGCTGTTAAGCCTATCGATATGCACTTGATTCTGGGGCTTAAATTCCAACCAAAAAAAAAAAATAAGAAAGACCTGTAATGCTTGCCAACGTACACACGCAAGTCAGATGAAGCACAAAAAGTATATCTCTATACGTTGTTTGAATACATTTGTATTACGTTTGTGAATGCGGTAAACATGTGTTACCTACACATGCTGCATAAAGCCACACGAATACGACTAATTTCAGGCAAACTGAAATCTTAATCCTATGCTACAGGATCGAAAGATTTGTCAATGGAAAACAACGTTCATCAATTCCAGCTCCAGAAATATCTATTCCGTTTTATTGCCCTGTCTCAAAAACGTTTCGCAACGTTACACTAGCATTAACGTCTTGGTGCTTATCCCACAATGAACGTTGCCTATACTACCTCATTCTGCCTAGTCAGAGTCTTGTTGCCCCCATATTGTGCAGTAGTCACAACGAGCTCTGGCGGCCAGAATGATACTACCTTTTCCCACTTTGTATTGTCAAGGAAAGGAGATATTCTCGGCGCTGGGGACACCAAGGGAAGACACCCTGTTCTTCTCCAACGCAGACGGCAGAGACTTAGTTCACGGCGATGCCTACGATGTTGCAATTTCCTTCTGACAGCAGACGACAGACAATTCCTGGGAAATTTCCATAGAAATTGGACATTTGTGAGCCAGTCTACAATATCCAGCCATTCTCGCTATATTCTCCAGTCTCTTAAAAGACGCCCGTCACATTTTGGGTGGTCGATTTTTTTTGGAACGCCACCACTACCGGCGTGCATGAAATTACTTATGTAATGCACAAATATAACAAATAAGGAAATCCTCGCCCGCCTTAAAAACTGGGGCTGAGTACAGGAATTAGCTTTTGTATGAAGACTGAGAAAATAGCCAAAATTAGATTAAAGGCAACCGAGATTTAGAGCAACTTTGTATCCAAGTCACTGAAGGACATAAAGTACGTATCTAACACTAGTTTTTTCTTTGCAGTTAGACTCATATTCAACTTAAATAGCAATATGTTCCTACTTTTCCCAAGATATAATGGCTTAAAATAAGAATTTGAGTGCCATTGAATTTGACCTTTTAAAGTCACTCAACGTCATATCTAATAGCGATTGGATAAAGTATTGTGGCTTGATATATCAATCACCCTGAATTTGACTTTTCAGAGTCACTGAAGTTGAAGGGTTTATTTGGAGTCTCTTGCATATGACGCCATGTTAGTGTTCAATAATGAACCCAACTCTAGGACTGTCAGTGTACTGCTACCTCAGATATATTTCTTTAAATATCGTTTGAATATTTTGAAGTTTGAATTTCCCTTTCAAGATCACTCAAGGTCAAATCTGAATATGCAGTTGAAATTTGCATAAATAAGTTTGTATTAATGTTTACTGGTAACAATGTTTTTTGGAAAAAAATGAGATCTGGGGCCGGATTTAACAAGCATCATCTACGTCACTTTCACCGTGTTTTACAAGGTAATAAGATCGAGCAATCGAGAACCCAGCACAACGTTTCAGAAAAAAAAGTCGAATATCACGGCCAAAAAAAAAAAAATGTCCGGGAATAGATTCTCAGTAACAATTTTGACGTCAGAGCGCTTCCTTCTTCCCAATGAGGCCCCTCGAGACCCTGCCAACCAAAACGCCGCGAAAATTATTGCCGGAGAAGAAAATGTTGTCACTCTCCCATTTTCAAGTGATGCCTTCGGGCAATAATACAATTCTATTGTCGTGGATATCATCGGCTCGTCTCATATAAACGACAACGGGTGATTGATTATGTCCCGTAGTCAAAGCCCGTGGCGTCTTTCTTGTCCGCCGTCGTCCACGAGGTGTGAATGTCTAAACAGGATGTAATGAAGTAAGGGTGCATTATCTCGGATGGGTAGGCTTTTAGCACGGCAGTGTCTTCAGCGAAAAGGAGCGAAAAGGAGTGGGGACAATGTACCTGATTATATGGAAGGCTCCGATTCGGCTCATGTCGTTGGGGAAACGTCTGCGATTCTCTAGCCACAGGTATATGACACTGAAGTGGAAATATGGCAACAAAACCCTATACATGTAGTTTGCTTGAAACGCCGATTGCAACATTTCATCAATTTCATCAGAAGCGACGGCATGGCTGTAAGGTACTATGTGCCTTCTTGACGACTGACATATCAAAACCCTGACAGTATAAAATCAGCATCTTCCTTTGCCAAGTTGAACATAATTCACATACATGATTAAATAGAATAAAACTTAATACACTATGCTGGAAAATTTAAAATGTATGGTTTCCTTCAGGGTCAGGTAATAGGGCCAGTAAAATGCTGCATGCCGTATAGCTACTTCCGTATAACGTACAAAACGTGAGAATACATGTATAGCAGGTGAGAGATGGGTGCTCTATGGATTAATGCTAACAATTGCTGTAAAATACTAATGGCTTTAATTTGAAAAAAAAAAACAAAACAGATTTTATCAGATTTTAAGTGACTAATGCCATGAATAAAAAGAATCGTCACCTTTCCTCAGAGAAACGTAAAAAACAAATAAAAAAAATATTTGTTACCGACCTTACATGACTGTGCTGCTTATATGTTTTGAAAAGTGCAGCGCTAAGTGAAAGGACAATGCAGAGGCGATCTGTGTAAACACCCAGGTCAGAAGTATTTTGTAGAGATTCACTGTGGAGTGCTGAAGTGTAAATGTAAAGAGGACTATAAAGATTTCAGTGTTGCGAGACGGTACATATCTTACCTCTTCTGTCTCAGGCAGTTAAACCTCCATTGGGCCTTTGTAACACAGCACTTGACTAATCATCCGATAGTTTTAAAGGAAGCTGTCCTTTTGATCATAAACGGCCTCGGGGTTTCCTGCCAAACGAAGTCAATTTTCCAGTGCAGTCCCGCCGCTGATCCATCACTCGTCTCTGCCGATGGTCAAATCGTGACCGTGCGCCAGCCTTATCATATATTCATAAGAAACAGACAAGGAATTCATATTTTATACTTGAATGGCTTCAGTTCCATATGATTACCTACCTACAGTCGGGGTAATTGCGCGGTGAATCCTTACCAAACGAGAACCCGTGATGATGAAGACCGTTAAGCACGTGTCGTCAGATGTTCCGGCCAAGTTGGCACACTTGACTTCCTAATGCCGTCTGGGTTCCATGCGATGTTTGTGATCAAGGGGGAGACGGAGACATTTGGAGTTCTGGTTAACTTTGGCCAAACAGGTTTTTTTCATGATTCAGTAATTGTGTGTGCAATGTACAGTGTCATAGGAGTACTAAACTGGGGGAATAGGAGAAACCATTCCCAACCTTGTTGAAATCTATCAGTAAAAAAAACTGCAAGTGATTAAAAGCGGCATATGGTAACCATATGTTAAATTAATGTAAAAATTAATGTAAAAATAATAGCTAACTTTAATCTATCTGAAAGCAAAATAATTTTAATTTGTATGAAGCGTTTTCTAGGATGGGAGTGGCATTTGCGCCACATAATACTTGAGAGGGGAGGATATACAATGGTGTGAAATTTGTACCCCTCCCCCTTCTCCCAACAAAACTTGTATAACATGAATTATATTTTTATTGCCACGTGTGTTATAGCAAACCTATACACATGTAGGCACTGCTGAAAACCACATCCGCTTCATCTTTCTACACGAGTGGCTAAACCGGGTCAAACAGCGCGGGGGTAAGGAGGTGGAAGAAGAAGTGACTGAGACAAGACTCGAACTCATAACTCATTGATCTGACGCTGTGTTAAATGCCGTACCAACGTCACGGATCACATATATTTCCATGTTTTGGCATTTTGTCACAGATGTTTCCCTTAACGTCATGTGCGGTATCATTCTGAAGTGCTGTTGTGCTCTTTCAGAGGTCTATCTGAGATGCCAAAGGCTCCCACCAAATAAGCGATCCACATGTTCATATTATAAGTCTTTTGCGGCGATCTACCGGTGTTGGACCCTACCATCCGCTTATTCCGGGCACAGCAGGTCCACCTTATATGGTTCTGTAGAAGGCCTCCGTGCAAGTGATACCTTGCTGAGTACTTCATGGTCAGTACTTCATGGTCAGTAAGGCGTGACACACACACACACCATATGGGTTTATGCCTCCTTTATAACGCCTGCCTGCTTCTACTTATTTCCCGTCCGACAATAGACGCCTTTTCATCGTCTTGACACCTCTTGGTGGAGTCGAACTTGCATCCCTAGAACACTCACCTAAATCTACTAGCAGTCCAACACCCTAACCCTCTCTGCCACTGAGACAGCCCCTATTACTCACACCCCGCATTACAGATTTATACTAAGCTGCCGCTGAGCTGGTAATCAATACATTATACAATAAATGCTTGTATTATCGGTGATGATTTCCAAGCAGTCACAGTAGTCCAAAGGTTAGGGTTTAGGCATCTGATAGGTTTAGGTTAGGCATGAACCAACCAAGAGGTTGGTGGTTCGAATCCGGAGGGGAACAATGTGAGCTTAAGGAATTAGTGATTATAATAACGCAGCTTTTGCTTTTATAGGCTAACGCTTTCACGACTGCCACATTTTGCAATTTCATTGATTTTGTGCATGAAAATTACAAAAAAAGGATTAAAGGGAATCATTGGTGGAGCGTTCTCTCAATCTCTCGAATACCACATATAAATCAGTAATGTTTGTGTGGTTGATTTATGTAAGGTCATACACATGATATGGATCAACCAATATATGAAAACCGAAAAAAAACTTACATTTATTATGCGCAACATCTAGCGAAAGGAAATAAATAAAACGTTTATTTACTTTATTGCCAGTCGATTTAAATTATTCGTTACTGATTTCCTGGCGTTGTCCTGATGTCAGAACTGAGCATCCGGGGTGTGAGTAATAGGGGCCTGCTCAGTGTTAGAGAGGGTTAAGGCGTTGGACAGCAAGTAGATTTAGGTGTGCATTCTAAGGATCCGAGGTTGACTCTACCAACCAACCATTGGCCTGAAATTACTACGACAGAGGGCGATATTATATAATTAGTGCGACATATTACAGTACCAAAGATAATAAATGAAAAGAAATTGGGTTGGCTAGAGTTACTAATTCGATCCTCAGTGATGAGTATAAACTATTATTGTCTGACAACCTCATATTAATCGAATAGAATGTTCATAATGCAAATGGATAACAGGTATTAATTCTTAATTTATTCAAATGTTATTAAGTTAAGGTCACTCCAGGTCAAATCTAATGGTACCATTAGAGACCCCATTAGAGCTTTCAGTCTAACGTTTAATAGTAACATATGACCTAACACGGCCCCTTTACGAGATATAAGACTTCGAAATTTTAGTGATTTTGAATTGACCTTTCAGGTCACTGAAGTTCAAATGTCATGACACCACTGGCCCTATACACTGGTCCTATACAGTTTCTTATTAATGTTTAATATTAACATATATCCTAACTCGACTTCTTTTCAATATATAAGGCTTTGAAATCTCAGGGACCTTAACTTTCACCTTTCAAGGTCAAATATGACGGTGGCATTGGACTCAACATATGTGGCTTCCTATTGATTTTTAAGAGTAACAATACATATGGCCTAATTGGGCTTCTTGGTGAAATATAAGGCTTCAAAATATAATTGACCATGAATTTGACCTTTCAAGGTCACTCAAGGTCAAATCTAATGTTGCCATTGAACTCCCACATATGGTTTCCTATTAATGTTTAATAGTAGCATATGCTCCAACTCGGCTCTTTTACGAGATACAAGACTTCAAATTCTCAGCGACCTTGCAAATTTGACCTATCAGGGTCACTCAAGGTCATATGTCATAGCACCACTTGACAACCCATATATGGTTTCTTATTAAATGTTTCATGGCAGTATATGGCCTAACTCGGCTCCTTTTCATGGTAAAACGCTATCCTGTCTTCAAAATTACTAAACTTTCATCAAAATTACACGTAGCGATGTCACATTTAAAAATACACAGATTACAACATTTTGCTTTTTAAAATAATACGTTGTTTTTGACACATTTCCAGTCTACAGCATCCAATAGAAAAGGAAGTCCAATTTCCGCCCTATAAATTAGAATCCCGGCCTCTATATATAAATATATGTGCAATCTTTCCACGTAATATATTTCGGACGGGTATGGAAATGGATGTGATTATCTCCGAGAGGCCACTTTTCCTGCTTCCTCTGTGGTTAAACCTGACTGCTTGCGACGCGTCCGATAGCTGAAGCCCCATAAGTCACATCACAGGGGTATTTCCAGTCGGTGGTACACGACCGGAGGCAAAGGAAGTGGGCGGTGTGTGGCCGGTGGTATCAGAAATTGTCGTTTCCCTCAAGCGGACTGTCGTAAATATCACAAGGTGGGACAGAGCAGGGAAAACACAACTGGAGAAGATGGTGAAATGGTGCTATGTCGCGACGAACCTGAAATTTCTGTAAATCTTCTTTAAGAGTCACGATGTTTCATATAGTGTTCGTAAACGTCAGATGTTGTATCCGTTTCGAAATCAAACGGCCATGTTGTATGGTGCACCTGATGGCGTCTTTCCAACTGTAAATCTTGTTTGTTTATGTTACCTAGTAGGTATAGGATTTCTTGATTATTGATGCTGTACATAGCAGTGTGTTTTTACTTGAGATACATGATCCTTGTATTAGTCAAACTGTTCTACTCGGGTTTTTTTTTCCCACCGCCATTCACTCACAGCTCAAGGAATCTCTCCCTTTCTAACATGGAAGGGTAGGGAGGCTTTTGTAATCCGTAGCAGGGAGACAATATTATCTGTCATCTTCTTACAACCCGCTACGCGACGCCAGAAAAGGCGAAGGGCCATTTTTTGTCGCGATTCTTACCCGACTTCGCCAGAATGCATTGCCTGGCACTGTCCACGCATTGTTTGGACGCTCAATGGCACCCCGCTATCGCAAGCCCGACGGGAGCAGATGATCCGACCAGCTATTGTGTGCAATGGGCCCTTGATGTTGTATGGCAGCCAAATAATGAACAAGGCGGCTGCTGCTTGGTTGCAAAAGTCTATCAATGTTTGGGGTTTCACGAGAACGGGCTACACAGTAAGAGGGACGCGTTTGACATGGAAAGAAAGGATGTATGCTTCGAAAAGATGTAATTTCAGAATTGCTACAGTGTCGCGCGTGTCAGTGTGGCATAAACCAATATACATTTCCATGCTCGACATCATTGAGCTATAGATATTATCATTTAACAAGAGACCACTGTTTATGTCACCCACATACATGTACATGTATGTAGGTCTTATTTTCACTATTACATTCTTTGTTCTCTACCGGCCACATAGACCCCTTTAGTGAAATAGTGTAGCCATCTATACTCGGTGTGCTGGGAAGCCAGAAGACGATCCACGACAGCGTCAAATCGAAGACGTTGAAATTAGAAGATTTTTGTTGGCGCTGTGATTTTAAACCCCTTTGGAGGGAAAATTCCAGAGAGAGAGAGAGAGAGAGAGAGAGAGAGAGAGAGAGAGAGAGAGAGAGAGAGAGAGAGAGAGAGAGAGAGAGAGAGAGAGAGAGAGA
>JAAUYG010117858.1_pt1 | contig 10615 bp, 6 predicted proteins | sample 7278091 | NCBI WGS metagenome assembly JAAUYG01 (sample SAMN14350201, study PRJNA611818) | marine sediment metagenome | isolation source: surface marine sediment (0.6m) | place: French Polynesia: Moorea | collected 2018-08
AACACAGTTCTGTTAAATCTTTATCTGTCACAACTAACTCAACTCGATTATTAAGTTGTTTCCGACGAGGCTTTTTGGTGATTTTGGCATCTGTGATTAAGGGAATGCCTTGACCTAAAGGCAGCTTTATTCCCGATTTTTCTCCAGCCCCTGGATGAATCTTAAAAACATACCCTTGAAAGCTGCCCCTGCCTCCCTTGCTCCCTCTGCTCATCTCAACCCGTCATTTTAAAATTGACAAAGCACTAGAGCAGTATTTGTGATTTTCTTTATTCCTCTATGATGGAGCAATGAGCTCAATTACACTTCGGAAACTTCATCGGTCCAAACCGTAAATTTAACTAAATTAATCGGCTGAAATGAGGTGGTCAAGGCTGTATCTACTGCATCGCGACCTCGAACCATTAAGATTCTTCCTACACGAGGGACATTATGACGAGCATCAAAAGTGTACCATCGATGATCTAGGTAGACCTCAAACCAGGAGCTAAAATCCATCGGATCGGGTTGTGGTGGAATACCAATATCGCCCAGGTAACCAGCCGCGTAACGAGCCGGAATATTCAAACAGCGACACAAGGTAACTGCTAAGTGGGCGAAATCGCGGCAGACCCCAGTCCGCTCCGTATAAACTTCATAGGCAGTTTTGGTCGAGCGAGCATACTCGTAACCAAAGCGTACGTGGTCATGAACCCAATCGCAAACCGCTTGCACCCTTCTCCAGCCAGTCGGCGTTTGGTCAAACAGGTCCCAGGCAATTTCTGAGAGGCGATCGACTTCGCAATAGCGACTGCTAAGTAAATAGGGAAGTACGTCCACGGGTAGTAACTCCACGGGAATCTCTTGAGCATTGCAATTGACTAGATCTGGCTGACTGTTATCTAAGACCACTGTCTCATTCCACAAACGTACGCGACCTGTTGGCAAAACAAGCCGACCGACCCGATTCCCGAAGTCATCGACAAATTCTTCCACACTAGTCTCTGGTTCAATTTTCAATTCCTCGGGCTTTTTTACTTTTGAAAGCTGAGATGGATGCAGATAAAGCTTCAAGAGCATCGGCACCGGCGACGGCACGTCAAATAAAAATTCGTAACCAAGGCGAATCAACATCTTTGAACCCATCACGACTATCTGTAAGTGATACTCATTATGTTTACTTTCTAGTAATTATTCCCGACCCATCAGACTGGTGCCAAATGTCTATTTGCTGTTCTTGAGCTAATTTTTGCCTTGTTCGCTGGGTCTTCGCTTCTAGTTCTTGAACTTCTCTTTGGAGGAAAAAGTTGAGAAAAGTTCGAATACTAGTAATTGCCCCTAGCTTACCAATTGAATCCCAACTGGGAGAAACAGCCGTTGCCACAATATCAGCAGCCAACAAAAACTCCAGCGATAGTGCAAGAGCCAAACCAAATTGTAACCGAATAAATTCCCATGTTTGAGAAGATCTTGCTTGGCTAATACGTTTAAGCAACCTTTGCAGGGCAATTAAAACGGCTGCCACAATAATCAAGATCGCAATGATTTCTAAAAATGCTTCTAAAAAAACTACAGCCTGCCCTAATAGCTCTTCGATCCCAATTACAATTCCAGAAGTCTCAACTGGCACATTAGCTAGTATATAAATTTTAGTTAGCATAGTGATTTATGAGCAAAATTCCTAACTATATTGGGGTTGCTGGAAGTTTCCAAAAACTAACTCTCGCCGACATAAATTCCTAGAGAACGAGCTGTTTGTACCAAACTGCTCTGAGGAGCGACCAAAGAGGGACTCTGGCTAATAACCAGTTCTAGAGGAACACTTCCTACTTCCCCATTGCGCCAAGCAACCATGCGAGCGAATTGTTCTTGAGCGACTAAATCGATCGCAGTTTTACCAAAAGCAGCAGCCAGAATCCGATCCCAAGCAGAGGGCATACCGCCTCTTTGTACGTGTCCTAAAATGGTCAACCTAGTTTCTACTCCCTCTGGGCTACAAGCAGGTATTTGCTCGGTAATATACTGACCAATTCCCCGCAGGCGTACTTCCCCAAGAGAATCGGTGTAGCAACTGATTTCTCCTGTTTCGGTTTTGGCTCCTTCGGCAACAATAATCAGAGCAAATTTACGTTTCCACTTATCTCGCAGCTCTTTAAGTTTTTGACAAACTTGAGGCAGAGAATAAGGAATTTCTGGAATCAAAATGACATCTGCTCCCCCAGCAATGCCCGCTTGTAAAGCTAAATGCCCTGCTGTTCGCCCCATAACCTCCACCACCATGACGCGATCGTGACTTGCAGCCGTGGAAGTCAGGCGATTGAGGGCATCTGTGACCGTGTTAACTGCCGTATCAAACCCCACCGACCGTTCTGTCAAAGCCACATCGTTATCGATCGTCTTGGGAATTGCCACCAAATTCCAATTTCCTTGACTAGCTAATTCACGCAAAATTGCCAAACTGCCGTCACCACCGATCGCAATTAGAGCATCTAGTTCTAGTGCTTGGTATCCCTCAAAGATCTGTTTTGCCTGAGCTAAGGTATCTCCCTTATTAGTAGAACCGAGAATTGTTCCTCCCATACAGAGTAAGGGATCTATGCCATGCAGATCCAAGCCGTGCAGGCTCAAAGTGATTGCTTTGCGCTCTAGTAAACCTTTAGTGGCATAGGGAATGCCTACAACTTCCCAATCGTAAGAGAGTGTGGCATGACTGACGACTGTTCTGATGACCATATTGAGTCCAGGACAGTCACCACCGCTAGTCAGAATACCAATTCTTTTACCCATACGTCCCTCCCCTAAAGCGATCGCTCTAGTGCTTGCTTCTGTTTTTGGCCGAGTTGCCAATTCTGCCACCGTCAAAATTATGCCTAATTAGTCGATTCCTTAATTTTTACACTAGCCTTCTCTTGGCTGTAGTTTTCTAGCTCAACTTTTACTGGCTTGACGTTCCAGATTTCGGTTGCGTATTCCCGAATCGTGCGGTCAGAAGAAAACTTACCCGTGCGAGCGACGTTGAGAATTGACATTCTTGTCCACTGCTCCCGACTCAGATAAGCTTTGCTGACTCGCTCTTGACAGTCAACATAAGCCTGGTAATCAGCGAGAATTAGATACTCGTCTCGATACAGTAGCGAGTCCACCAGGGGGCGAAAGAGATCGGGATCGTTACCAGAAAAATAGCCAGAGGAGATTTGCGCGATCGCCTGTCGCAGAGAAGAATTGGTGTTGTAGTAGTGCCAAGGATTGTACCCGTTAGCTTTCAGCTTAGTTACTTCTTTCGCAGTTAGACCAAAGAGAAAAAAGTTCGACCCTCCAACGGCTTCGCTAATCTCGATGTTAGCTCCATCGAGTGTGCCAATGGTGAGTGCCCCGTTGAGGGCAAATTTCATATTGCCAGTGCCAGAGGCTTCTTTCCCAGCAGTAGAAATCTGTTCAGAAAGATCGGCAGCGGGGTAGACTTTTTCCCCAAGAGAAACATTATAATTGGCTAAAAACACTACTTTAAGGCGATCGCCTACGTCGGGGTCATTATTAACAACATCAGCTACAGAGTGAATCAGCTTAATAATTAGCTTTGCCATGTAATAACCAGGTGCTGCTTTACCGCCAAAAATAAATGTTCGAGGTACTATCTCTAGTTGAGGATTAGCTTTAATCTGGTTGTAGAGGGTAATAATGTAAAGAACATTCAGTAATTGACGCTTGTACTCGTGAATCCGCTTAACTTGAACGTCAAACAGGGAATCGAGATTCACTTCAATCCCATTATGACGCTGAATGTAGTCTGCTAATTCTTGTTTGTTATCCTGTTTGATCTGATGCCAGCAATCACGAAAAGAGCGATCGTCAACCAAGTCTTCTAATTGTCTCAGACGTTCGAGATCATGAATCCAGTTTTGACCGAGTTGCTCAGATATGAGTTTAACCAGTCGCTGATTAGTCAATAGCAGCCAACGACGGGGAGTAACCCCATTGGTTTTGTTATTAAATTTCTGCGGCCAAAGTTCGGAAAAATCTCGCAGCAGATCTTGTTTAAGTAGTTGGGTATGCAACTGCGCTACTCCGTTGACAGAGTGACTGCCAACACAGGCGAGATGAGCCATGCGAACAGACTGCTCTGCTCCTTCTCCAATCAGTGAGAGTCGCCCTAAGCGAGGTAAGTCATGAGGATACTTTTGCTTAACCTGGTGAAGAAAGCGATGATTGATTTCATAAATGATTTCTAAATGCCTGGGTAAAAGGCGACCAAAAAGTCTGACACTCCAGCATTCTAATGCCTCAGACAGTAAGGTATGGTTGGTATAGGCGAAAGTATTACGAGTAATTTCCCAGGCATCCTCCCACTCCAGGAGATACTCGTCCACCAGCAGACGCATTAACTCCGCAATGCTTAATGCTGGATGGGTGTCGTTGAGCTGTATTGCTACTTTTTCATCAAAGCGCTCGAAATTGTCATGATTACGCAGATATAGGCGAATGATGTCATGGAGCGTACAGGCAACGAAGAAATATTGTTGTTGCAAGCGAAGTTCCCTTCCTTGGGGTGTATTATCGTTGGGATAGAGAACTTTGCTGATGTTTTCCGAGAAGATTTTATCGGCTACCGCACGATTATAGTCTCCGACGTTGAATACTTGAAAATTAAACTCTTCGCTGGCTTTAGCACTCCAGAGGCGCAAGCTATTAACCGTGTTGTTCTTATACCCAGGTATTAGCAAGTCATGGGGAGTACCAAAAACGGTCTGCCCAGACAGCCACTGCACTCGATAGCGACCATTTGCATCCAGATAAGCCTCGGTGCAACCGCCAAACTTTACTTCCACTCGATACTCTGGTCGGGGAATTTCCCAAGGATTACCCAAACGCAGCCATAGATCGGGACATTCAACTTGCCACCCTTGATGAATTGTTTGGTGAAAAATACCAAAATCATAGCGAATACCATAGCCACGAGCTGGAATTTCTAGGGTAGCCAGAGAATCGAGAAAACAAGCAGCCAAGCGTCCTAACCCTCCGTTGCCCAAACCTGGTTCCTCTTCCTGTTCCATCAATTCTTCAAGGTTAATTCCCAGTTCTAGTAGGGCTTGTCTAGTTGAATCATACAAACCCAAATTGAGCAAGTTTTTGCTTAGCTGACGACCCAGCAAAAACTCTAAAGATAGATAGTAAACGGCCTTGACATCCTGTTCGATGTAGGTTTTTAAGGTCTGAATTCGCCGTTGAATTAATCGGTCTCTAACAGTATAAGCCAGAGCCATGTAGTAATCATGGAGAGCTGCGATCGACTCATATTTTCCTTGGGTATATAAAAGGTTATCTGTAAAAGCTCGCTTGATGGTTTCCAGACTAGTTCCTGTTCGGTCGTCTTCTACCTGAACCGTCCCAGCTTGCTCAAACTTTAGCTCTGGCTCGGAGCTAGAGCCTATTTGCTGACCATTTTTCTTAAATTGACTTGAATACATGGACTTTGCCATCAAGAGATGGGTACTCGATCAGATTAGGTAAACAAAAAATCAATTAGTATTATTTTCGTTTGAGAAATTAGATTACTTAATGTATCAAACGAAAGTATGAGTCAAAGATTTAAAAAACACTGTTTTTAATAGCCGATATTTTCAGCTATTAGCTCTTTGGCAATAAACAACTTATTGATACTAGTTAATCTCTAATTCTGCTTAGAATATCATTATAATTCAAATTGGTCTTTACCTTTATTTAAACACTAAACTCGATTTCAATTTTGCTAAATAGATAACAATTTAGATAAGAATTTTTCAAATAATTTCTCGCTAGTTACTAAAACAACATAAATATTGTTTTAGTCGTTAACCTATAGCTATAGGTATAAATATCATATCATAAAACGTGTTACAAATAATGCTAGTTAAGCATTTCCAGACATTAATTTAAATTTATTTTTTAACCAATTACTAATTATTTCAATGTACTACAGTAAGTCAAACAGAAATTTATGCGGTTATTTTTTCGAGAATTAAATTGAGACAATTAGCCTTAATTTTGATGGCAATTAAATTATTGATAAAATAAATTCTCAGCAACTAAGAGTAACAAGATAAAATTTGCCAGATCAAAATGCTTTCTAAATACAACTAATTATCAAAATTTCTTGACATTAATTATATTAAGATTTGTATTGATTTGAACAAATATTTTTTAGGGTTTAAAATAAACGTGTAAAAAGCCAAAAACGCTTTGGAAATTCAGGAAATTAGATAAGTTTTCTCAAGTAAATTAGCTTTTTAAGCAAAAAAATATTCTGGAGAGGTGGGAAATGAGTACACAACGACTAACACAATTACTCCACCCAAACCACAAGCAACTTAGCCAGCTTACTTTGGTTGCTCTAGTGTTTATCGGTTCCTTGCTAATGGGGTTAGTACCTTTAATCTCTGGTTTAGATTCAACAGACACCCAAGAGAATAACTTTATTATCCCCACCGCAGCAGAACTTTGGAAACCTGTAGGAGAAGCGATCGAGTAGCAAAATCATAACCTTACTGATAGCTAAACTAGTTTCTATTCAGCATTTATGCTGTCCAGGAATTACTGCAAGGTAGAATTGTTGCCCTGAATCTGGATCGTTGAACTCCATTTCATTGAGCATTTGTCTAGCAAAGAAGGAATCTTAGCTATGTCTCATCCTCTTTACGTTGCTTTTATCTGGCATCAGCATCAACCCCTATATAAATCTCAAATACTCCATCCTGACTTTTCTGGACAATATCGCTTGCCTTGGGTGAGGCTACACGGCACCAAAGATTATTTAGACTTGCTACTGCTCCTCGAGCGCTATCCTCAACTGCACCAAACTGTTAACTTAGTTCCTTCTTTAATCTTGCAGCTAGAAGACTATGCTGCTGGTTTGGCGATCGATCCTTACTTGGCTTTGGCTTTGAGTCCAGAAGATCGACTGAATGACAAACAAAAACAGTACATTCTGCAACATTTTTTTGATGGCAATCATCATACTCTAATTAACCCTCATCCCCGTTACAGGGAGCTTTACGAGCAAAGGCAGGAGAAAGGAACTAGTTGGTGTTTAGCTAATTGGACAGATCAAGATTATGGAGATTTGTTGGCTTGGCATAATTTGGCTTGGATTGATCCTCTATTTTGGGACGATCCAGATATAGCAGGTTGGCTCAAGCAAGGCAAAAATTTCACTTTAAGCGATCGCCAAGGCATTTACGCGAAACAAAAAGAAATTATCGCTCGCATTATTCCTCAACATCGTGAAATGCAGGATGCGGGACAGTTAGAAATTACCACGACTCCCTATACCCATCCTATCCTGCCTTTGCTAGCTGATACCAATTCGGGTCGAGTAACTATCCCCAACCTGAAATTACCCCAGCAGAGGTTTCAGTGGGTAGAAGATATCCCGCGACATCTGCGAAAAGCCAAGCAAATATATCTAGAGCGGTTTAAGTGCGAGCCTCGTGGCTTGTGGCCTTCAGAACAAGCGGTCAGTCCTGAGATTTTGCCCTATATTGCTCGAGAAGGCTTTCAATGGATTTGTTCTGATGAAGCAGTGTTGGGTTGGACTCTTAACCACCTTTTTTGTCGAGATGAGGTAGGGAATCTCTATGAACCAGAATTACTTTATCGTCCCTATCGTCTGGAAACATCGCACGGTGACTTGGCAATTGTCTTTCGCGATCATCGACTCTCGGATTTGATTGGCTTTACCTATGGTGCTATGGAACCACGCCGTGCTGCATCCGATTTGATTGGACACTTAGAAGCGATTGCTCGCTCTTTAAAACCCCGACAAGCAGGAGTATCTGCTAGATCCCTCCAACAACCCTGGTTAGTAACTATTGCTCTGGACGGAGAAAATTGCTGGGAATACTATCAGCAGGATGGTCTGCCTTTCTTAGAGACTCTTTACCAATTGCTCAGTCGCGATCGCAATATCCAACTAGTAAGTATAGCCGAGTTTCTCGAACGGTTTCCCCCAACAAAAACTATTGCTGCTAATAAGTTACATACAGGCTCTTGGGTTAATGGCAACTTGACTACTTGGATTGGCACTCCAGCCAAAAATCAAGCTTGGAATTTACTTGCTGAAGCTCGACAAGTCTTAGCTAATCATCCAGAAGCGACTGAAACCAACAATCCCGAAGCTTGGTCAGCCTTATATGCTGCTGAAGGTTCTGACTGGTTTTGGTGGTTTGGAGAAGGACATTCTTCTAACCAAGATGATATGTTTGACCAATTGTTTCGAGAGCATCTGAGTGCTATTTACCATTCTCTGAATGAACCAGTTCCTTCGCAACTATACAACCCTGTGGAAACTCATCAACTAAAGAAAGAGCATCTACCCGAAAGTTTTATTCATCCAATTATCGACGGCATTGGCGATGAACAGGATTGGGATAAGGCAGGACGGATCGAGATTAATGGTGCTAGGGGAACAATGCACTGCAATGGTCATGTCCAGCGACTGTTTTACGGCTTAGATCACCTCAACTTTTATTTGCGCTTAGACTTTAAAGTAGGGGGTATACCCGGTCAAGACTTGCCATCTGAGTTGCGTTTACTGTGGTTTTATCCAGGGATTACGAAGCATAATAGCCCAATGACTTTAGCTGGTTTGCCCGCTCGAGAACCATCAAATTATTTGTTTCATCATCATTTAGGCATCAATTTACTGACTGAATCTATTTGGTTAGAAGAGGCTGGAGAAAATTATTTCTGGCATTCTAAGTCAACTGGGGCCAAGATGGCTTTCAATCAATGTCTGGAGTTAGCGGTGCCTTGGGCAGATTTAGATATTGAGCCAGATTACCCCTTGCAGCTAGTGACGGTGCTAGCTGATGATGGCAAGTTCCGCAGTTATTTACCAGAAAATGATTGGGTTCGCTTACAAGCACCGTAAATTAATACTAGTAAATAAATCATTTTCGCTACTAATTTATGTCTAAATCATGACGTTTATAAATAAGATTTCAGCTTTAAGTGTTTCAAATTTTGTGGAGAAAACAAGAATAAGAAAGATACGACAGGTAACAAAATCTACCCTTGAGTCTCAAAAAACTTTTGAAGCCAATTGCATCAAGTCACCATCAATAGTTAATCGGAGATTACCATAATGGTCAGTTTAGAGACCAGAACAAAATCACTTAATCCGCCTTTTACCGAGTCTTTTCTGGAGCGGGAAGTTGCTAGTAACAACCAAGAATATAAATATCCCACCTACGGATTAGAAGATTTAGGGTTTAAAAACCTGGGTCGCGTCTATCGCAATCTCTCAATTCCCCAATTAGTAGAATGCGCTCTAGCCAGGGGAGAAGGAAGACTAGCCAGTAGCGGTGCTCTAGTTGTAGAAACGGGTAAATATACTGGTCGTTCTCCCAAAGACAGATTTATCGTCTCAGAACCCAGCACCAGGGATGAAATTGACTGGAATCATCTTAACGTCCCCATCTCGTCAGAAAATTTTGAACGATTATATCATCGCGTTCTGGGCTATATTCAGGGTCGGGAGCTCTATATTTTTGACGGCTTTGTGGGGGCAGATCCCAGATATCACTTTGGCGTTCGCGTGATTAATGAATTAGCTTCCCAAAATCTGTTTGCACATCAGCTATTTTTGCGGCCAACGGCTGCGGAACTAGCCGAGCATCAGGCTGATTTTACAGTGATTGCCGTTCCTGGGTTACAGGGCGATCCTGAAGAAGATGGAATTCACAGTGAGGCCTTTATTGTGATTCATCTGGCCAAAAGAATTGTCCTGATTGGTGGTTCTCAATACGCTGGGGAAATCAAGAAATCAATCTTCTCGATGATGAACTATTTCATGACCAAGCAGGGTATTTTACCAATGCATGGTGCAGCTAATATCGACAAACACGGTCATACTGCCTTATTTTTTGGTCTTTCTGGTACAGGCAAAACTACCCTTTCAGCTGACCCGCATCGCAGTTTCATCGGTGATGACGAACACGGTTGGTCAGAGGATGGGATCTTCAACTTTGAAGGAGGCTGCTATGCCAAGACTATTCGCCTCTCAGCCGAACACGAACCCCAAATCTGGTCTGCATTGCGTTTTGGAGCACTGCTCGAAAATGTAATTCTCGATTGCGATACCCGCATTCCCGACTATGATGATGGTAAATTAACGGAGAATACGCGAGCTGCTTACCCACTACACTATATTCCTAACTGCGCTACCTACGGAGCAGGCGGTCATCCCAAGACAATTATATTTCTCACTGCTGATGCTTTTGGCGTGCTACCTCCAATTGCCAAGTTGACCAGGGAACAAGCAATGTATCATTTCTTATCAGGCTATACCAGCAAGTTAGCGGGTACAGAACGGGGTATTACTGCGCCTCAGGTGACTTTTTCCGCCTGTTTCGGCCAGTGCTTTTTTCCTTTATCACCGACAGTTTATGACGAAATGTTGGGAGAACGCTTGCGACAACACCCAGATACAGAAGTGTATCTAGTGAATACTGGCTGGTCTGGAGGTCCTTACGGTGTCGGAAAACGAATTGCCATTAAACATACGCGAGCTATGGTCTCGGCGGCTCTCAATGGCCAACTAGAAGGAGTTAACTACCAACCCCACCCCATCTTCCAAGTATTGGTGCCCGAGGCAGTTCCT
>JAAUYG010245487.1_pt1 | contig 10615 bp, 4 predicted proteins | sample 7278091 | NCBI WGS metagenome assembly JAAUYG01 (sample SAMN14350201, study PRJNA611818) | marine sediment metagenome | isolation source: surface marine sediment (0.6m) | place: French Polynesia: Moorea | collected 2018-08
AAAAAAAAATTTTTTTTCAAAAATTCAAAAAACGTCCGAGCGTATGGCCCAGGGGAAGCCACAACTAAAATTTGAAAGAAATCCGTGCATTAAGTTCAAAGATAACTGCGACACGGACGGACAGACGATGGACGGACGGACGACGGATGACAGACGACGGACAAATTGCGATTTCATGAGCTCTGCTGACATAGTCAAGCGGAGCTAAAAAGTCAACCTATAAATCCTGAAGGCCAGTCTTCAGCAATCAATGAACAGACCCTGCCTCAACTTCGCTGGCTAGAGTCTGTTATTTGCGTTTGTCTGTCTGTCTGTCTGTCTGTCTGTCTGTCTGCGTGTCCATATACAAATATCTCGAGCTGATCACCTTAATTTTTGGTGCCTCTGACCTAGGGAGGAAACCGTTGATTTTGAAAAAAAAAAATTGCCTCAGGGTTAGGGTGGTTGTTGGGTTCTGAAATTCTGGCCTAATGATACCAGGAGAATATTTTTTGAGCAGCTAGAACATTTAAACAATGGAAGATATACATGTGGCTACTATTAGACACTGATAGGAAGTCATATATGGGGAATCCAACTGCAGCATTAGATTTGACCTTGAGTGATATTTAAAGGTCAAAGTCAAGGTCACTCAGACTTAGAATTCATATCTCATAAAGGAGCTGGGCTAGGATAAAACATATCAGGAAGTCATATGGGGAGTCTAATGGAACCATTACATTTGACCTTGAGTGACCTTGAAAGGTCAAAGTTAAGGTCATTTATATATTGAATTGAAGCAGACCTGGACCTAGTTGGTAGTATATCAATCTAGATGTCACATGAGAGAATTTGTGGGAGGCAGAATTTTCCACTGTCCCAGCAGTCTTGTCTTGGGCGCTATATAAGACCTGCATATTATTATTATAATATTACTGTTATCATTAAAAGCAATTGTCAAGGTGTAATATCTGATAATTACGCATCACAGTCAGACCTATAGTAGTATGGCAGGTAAGCCAGCAGGCAGCCTTTGTCCAGTTTCACATACTTACCTGTAAGCAAAGGCATTAAAACTCCAGAACCCTGGTAGACACTCTGTACAGGTCCGTCCCCCGACACCGCGGTCCTGGTAACGACACAGACACTGGCCTGTCACCGTGTCACACACCGGGCTGAACGACCCAGTGTCAGGACAACCACATCGGAGACACCCCCTGCCAGGGTCCGGGTTGATATACCATCCTACAATACAGGGAGAGAATATATATTACTGTACAGGCTGGAGGATGTGTGGGTAGTGGGAGAGAGACAGGGGGGGGGGGGGGGGAGTATCGATATGAGGAAGGCATGCAAGGAGCGAGTTTTCCTTTTGGACTTTATAATCCCGAGATCTGCGTTGATATTATTATTACATGTACAACTAATAGCCAGTAGGTGAGAAATTTGCCACACTGCCTTATATTTTACTTACCTAGGAGACTCACTCGTGCAAAGTTTAGAAGACACATACTACATGATATAAGCAATGATACTGCGTGCATGCAAAGTACATGTACTAGAATCAGGAGTCGGCTAGCCTTATAATAAAGCTGTAACTGTCACCCCATACAGCCTGCCATACTGACCCGGGGAACAGGTTTCACAGCGGCGGCCGACCCTCTGAGCCAGACACGTACAGTTGCCGGTATTCTGGTCACATGTCAACTCAAACGGTGGAAGCTGGTCTCCTTGCAGAGTACCACTGGGGTCGCAGTCGCAGGGCTGGCAGCCCAGCGCGTTGTCCTGGCGTAGGTTGTAGGTGTTAGGTCGGCACTGGTTACAGGATCGCCCCTGGACGTTCTCCTTACAGACACACGCCCCGCTCCCCTTGTCACAGATCGCCGACATGTTGTTTGTCCCCGCTGTGTGACAGTCACAGGGCAGGCAGCCTAGCAACATGTCACCCCCCAGGGAGTAGTAACCGTCCTGACACTGGTCACACCGCGGCCCTGTCACATACGCCTTACACACACACTGACCCGTTCCCTCGGTACAGGACGACCCGGGTTCTGTACCCAGCGGGTCACAGTCACAACTGACACAGCCGCTCTCAAAGTTGAAAAATCCTGTCACACACTGGTTACACTGCCGACCAGTCACCCGCGATTTACACGAGCACTGACCTGTGACGGGGTTACAGAACTCGTTGGTTGAACCTATGGGATTGCAGTCGCAGGACGAGCAGCCGAGAGGGTTGTCAGCGGACAGTGCATAGAAACCAAACTCACAACTGTCACATTTCAGACCTGGGGAAAAAGACAGGGGGATCAGTTGCCATGGAGACTGGTGACATATCAAGGACACAGAGGGTCAGTTACAGGTTACCGTAGTGATAATTAGAATGATTTGTATGTGATAAATCATGTTGTTACTATATGAACACTAGACTGAAAAGATGTGGACTCACAAACTTATATCATTACAGTTTTTTGTGATGCTCGAGTCCCTATAAGAAAATTACAATCGTGCTTCTGAAATATCTTACATGCACCTCGAGAATTCAACTTTTAAGTCAATGTCATTAATAACCACACTGGCAACACATGTATAAAGCAGATTACAAGTTTTGGCCTCACTGCTAGTCAGCTATAGCCCCATACTGTACTGACCGCGTACGTTGTCCTTGCACACACACTGTCCCAGGGACTGGTGACAGGAGACGTTCCCGTTGACAGTCCCCAGGGTGTTACAGCCACACTGCTCACACCCCACAGGGTTGATAGACTGGAGGTTGTAATATCCCGGCAGACATGTGTCACAGCGACGGCCCGTCACAAAGTTCTTACAGCTACACTGCCCGATCTCCTGGACACAGAGAGAAATACAAAGTTATTAATTGTGCTGTAATACACCGTCTGATCTAACATTTCACAACCCCAGCTTTAGTTCCTCATTATATATCCATTTCTGGTTATACCAACCCATCACAATACCCCTGGATCAAGCCACACTACCGGTAACATAGAAACACGGATAAATCTGACACTAAACCCTGCCATGACATGTTTGTGAGGACTCCTGGTCTTTGAAATATTCTTCAGTCTAATCTGCACAGGCATGTTTTAAGTCAAAGATGACTTGAGTAATCATTTGTAGAATTGTTTAGATCTGTCCAGTCTGTGGGTCTTCTACATATACACACATGTTGTGTGTTGTTTGCTGACACTGTCATAGAGATAAAGGCCTCAGAGACATCTTTTCCACAATGATGACCAAATGTATATGAAGTATTAATAATATAGTACTGGTACTACTACTACAACTTCGGACAGCTCCAAACATACAGTATACCTTTTCCTGTTTACCAGAAGCTGTTACCATGGTTACCAAGCACACTCACCCTCTCACAGTCCAGGTTGTTGTTAGCGACCCCTGACGAGAAGCACTGACAGGGCTGACAGACGTTCTCATCCCTCAGACTGCTCCCCAGGGCACGGTAGTAGAACTGACGGCAGCTGTCACACCTAACCCCGGCGGTGTTATGTTGACAGTTGACACACTGCCCCCCACCCCCACGGCTGTGGTCCCCAGGGAATGGATCCAGGGTGACATTATACATACAGCTGACAGCGTGACCGTGACACTCGCACTGACGGCAGGCAAACCCCGCAATCTGGTTACCTTCACGGAACGGTTTGTCATTGTACAGAGGCAGACATCGCTCGCACTGGGGGAGGGAGAAAGGAAAATAACTAGTTAGCTTTCAGACGGCAGCCAATAACCCTACCCAGTACTAATCTACGTAGGTTAGTATCAGGTCTTAGCCAGTAGCCATAGGCTAAAGCCAACTGCATTTGGCTAATTTAAAAGTAAATCTCCGATGCTTAGCCAAACTTGCTAAAGAGTCTTTATTCAACCCTGAGAGGGGTGGCTGACCAGGATTATAACAGTTGTAAACCTGGTAGCTTTCAAATGACAGAAAGTCTAACTAACTAGCAGGCATACTCTATAGATTTTCAATGGCTAACAGTAATTATAGTAGCTTAAAGGGTTTGGCTAAGAAGTCTGACTAATGTTATGTGCATTTGGCTAAAGAGAAAGCAGGTTTTTAGCCAAATTTGCTAAAGTCTTTTCTTGTCTAGGAAGTGCTAACCCAGGACCGTATGTATTCCCAACAATGATGTTTACTAACTCACTTGATACAATGAGTGCAAGTGCACTACAGTTGTCTAAAGTTACTATAGGATCTTAGATCAATGTTATGACAACTGGCAGCACTGAGCCACATCCTACTGTGATGTACCTGATTCCCGGTGGTGTAGCTGGTGGGCAGACACTGGCAGGTGTAAGGCAGTGAGGTGGTATCACAGCTCTCAGCGTGACCATGGCAGTTACACCTGACGTACAGGATGATAAAGTTAGCGGCTACATAGGCAATAATATGAATATGAATATCTACACACTTATTGACAGACTTCCAATGTTACAAAATATAACTTTCACTTCCCCAATATTATCAACAAATATATTACAGTGCATTATGTAGTTTCAATGCTTCCACCTTCTTTATACAAATGCCAAGTGTACAAATAATCTTCTCTTATTGTTACAATGAGGCTATAGTAAGGGCAACTCCATTTATATTGTGAAATGTACTCATTATGAAATACTTTAAGATCCTATATGAGGACTTTATATAGATGCTATAACATACAACATAGTACCTACAGTTAGAACTAAATCAAAAGCCAAGATTGATCTGACCATTACTAGGGGGAACACCGACATACCTCCCACTGATAGGCATCTCGAATATCCCGTAATACTGGTGGCGTGGGTGGGTGGCGTAGTAGTGACCCTGTAGTCTGACCCGTACCTGCCTCGCCTTGACAAACTCCGCCAGGGCGGGGGTGTTATAGAAATCATTGTGACCGGGACGGGGCTGGGGCTCCGGGGCAAGCAAGTTGAATGTGATGTTCCCCTTGGAGTAGGGTACAGAGACGCCGTCCCTGGGGAGACAAATATCACAACAGGGTAATTGTTATAGCAGGATGGAGGATAACATCCTATCCCCTGGAACTCTAAGCTACAACAATGTCAGTGAGAGAGAGAGAACACCTCAACTCATACGCACCTCATACATACAATATCAACTCCAATGACAACAGTTTAAGAAAACTTTACAACTTCTCAAGAACTGTGCTATGAAAATCATCCTCAAATTTCCTTCATGGTTTTACATCCTAATCTCCTTACAGAAAACCGCTGAAGATAACAAGAATTTCCCGATGTCACACTAACAACATCCCCGTGTCACACTAACAACATCCCCGTGTCACACTAACAACATCCCCGTGTCACACTAACAACATCCCCGTGTCACACTAACGTTGCAAACTGTATACAGTTGACTGAGGTGGCTGTAGCCAGTGGTCCGTTGTTCTCCATCTGAAACGACAGCGCACACTCCTCCGCGTAGTACTGCCACGGTTCCCATGGCGACAAGGCATCCTTCCTCCTCTCTATGGTAACGGCCGTGGGCTGTGGACTGTAGAACTGGAGAACCACGTAGAATACCTGGAGACAGAGAACAGACAGAGGGTACACAGCGCAGGGTCAGGGTACGGCAGTTACAGTGACTATAACCCGAATTTGAGACTCCACTGACCACTGGAACTATTCTGAGTTTGGTTTACTACATGATCACTGAATACATTTAATGACATGATTGTTCTTAAGTCTCCTACAGTCTTGCTGTCCAAACCATATATGTACAGAGAGTCCACTCTCAGGAGATATCACTAAGTAGGGAGTCAGATGAAGTAACTAATGCACTACAAACTTAAAGTTTATTTAACGACTCAGCTAGTCAGTCTGATAGGCCCACACCCAACCTTTAGGTATTAGACTATAAGTGACATCACACACTGTACCCTAGTACGGTATCTGCACAGCTATTCTATCTGTATACAGTGGTCCCTGCGATTTAAGACCACCCAATCAGCCAGCAAAATACGGTCTTAAATTGAAGGTGGTCTTAAAATAGAAGGATGTTTATACTGAAAACATACAAGTGGTGCCACTGATATCCGGTCTTAAGATGCAGGGAATTGTTAAATAGAGGGGTCTTAAATCGCAGGGACCACTATATCACACTTCTTTCAATTTTTTGGCCACATAGATAAATTCATATTACTTTCCTAGCCACTCGACTTGCACATACATGTATTACTATGCTAATAACAAAAGAATTGTGATTCCACTAAGTGCTTCTAAAATAAATGAACATGCCAGCATGCCAGTCTGTACCTGGAACTGGTCCCCTAGATCCACTGTCACCATGACATCACTGGTAAACGATGACACCCAGTAACTGTTGCTGTCCCCGTCACTAAGGTATTGTAGGGGGTGGGACTCGTTGTTCAGCCTCAGCAGCTCGTCCCCCAGGTTGTCGGGGACACCGTTAGGTATACAGTGGGTGGTCTGGGATGGGTTAACCCGCGGGTGAGAGCCCCGGCAACGACACTCTGACTGGATAGCTAGTGTAGGCAACTCTCCACTGTACACTTGGTCAATCTCCCTGAAACAAATATCTGCTTCATGAATATGTAGATTTACATGGTTGTAGACGGAGGCTTTACGTGTGAAGATAAATACCTGAAGGAATTATTACTTCTGACTAGATTAAGCTTTCTTGTAGTACATTAATTTTGTACTTTGTACATATAATATGTAATATGTACCGGAAACTACAATTCCTGACAGTATATGGTACATGTGTACCTGCTACAAGGACAGTATTAGTACACGTGTACCTGTTACAAGGACAGTACTAGTACATGTGTACTTGTTACAAGGACAGTATTAGAACATGCGTCGTATATGTTACAAGGACAGTATTAGTAGTCTTGTGTACCTGTTACAAGGACAGTATTAGTACATGTGTACCTGTTACATGTACAGTATTAGTACATGTGTACCTATAATACAAGGACAGTATTAGTACATGTGTACCTGTAACATGTATACAGTATTAGTACATGCGTACCTGTTACAAGGACAGTATTAGTACATGTGTACCTGTGATATTGTACAGTATTAGTACATGTGTACCTGTTACATGTACAGTATTAGTACATGTGTACCTGTTACTGAGTGTGTCAGCAAAGAAGGACACGTCTTGTAGCCGCCCTCTGAACTGGTCCGTGCCTGCATGGAGATAGAAAAATAATAAAAGAATGCGACATAACCACAGATATAAGTTGGTCGTCATAAAGTTATCAACAGAGAGTGTGGAGACTCGATTCTAGGAAAATCCTATTGGACCAAACACAAAATTCACAACAGCATTCTGGCTGCATTATGTATATGCTGCATATTTTGTATATGTTATATCTTTGATAAATAATGTGGTGTGCATCAGGTATATGTACAAATTACAATTAAAATTCTCAAAATTGTTTAAAGTCATCCACCTAATATATATATATTCCTTACTAAAATGCAAATAATGTGTAAGCTTTGATTGTAATCAAATGACACAAAGATTTTTTCTCTCCATTAAACGTAACCATGGTAACTTGGTAACATGTCATGTCAGTAGCATTTTCACGCTTTATATAGTTCAAGTCAGTCGAGTCGAGCAAAACAATCATTTGCTGGGCTACTGATGTATGTGCAACCATGATACCAGTAAATATCATCCAGAGTTACAGATTCCAGTTGTACATTTTGTACAGTAACCTACCAGCCTGGTTTTGCCCGAGTCTCAGCGTTCCTCCCTCATCACTGATCACAGCTGCCAGAGAAGTGGTGGCCCGCGGGGAGTAACCCAGTCCAGTACCATTGATGTACAAGCTGACCTTGGTGTCATATACCTGAACATAAACAAACACACCTAGAGATTAAATGCTCATGCAGCAGGCAACAATAACACACACAGATATACTTGCCATACAGCTACAGACAAACAATTAAATACATTGTAATCTCATCTGAAGCATTAACGGAGATTTTTAAGATCTTAATCTAGTATGAAGACTTCCAGTATTTCCCATCACAGTCTTTTTTTTTAAAGTGAAATGAAGTGAAATATTTGTTTGAATGTAAATTGACAGATATTCATGTAACTTCACCAGGACCGCTGTTGAAACTGTAGTTCCTGGGTCATCAATTAACCTTACCTGTGTTGAATTTGCATTCTAAACATTGTTGTTCTTGTAAGTTATTTTAGTTGTCTGGTAGCTTTTTTTTGTCTGTTTGTTTTTTGCTTTTTGTCTTCATCTTTAATTCTTATACCATGCACCCAGATTAAGGGACATCTTGTTATTAATAGGTAGGGGGTCAGTAGGGGTCAAATACCCCTAGTCAATTATCCTCCAGTACGGGCTCTAGTTGAACTGAAGAAATGGAGACTTTTTAACCAAGCCTCCCATAATTTTTTTTTACTGTCAGATGAACATAATGACTGAAATTATTTGCGCATGAACATGTGAATGTTGGCAAATTTCATCTAAACGATATTCACCTGGGAAGTTGTGTGCAATTTTAACCCCAGCAGGTAATCCTTAATCAATCAACCTGTTTGAATTCTCATTCCAAATATTATACCGGTTTATTTTTGTTGAATGGTGGTTTTTATTCTGTTTTTTTTTTTTTTTTTTTTTTGTCTTCAACTACCACTACCAGTGTAGTGATCACTGGGATTCTTCTTTCCTGGTATGTGCTCTTAAAACAAAATGCAGTACACATGTACATATATTGCATTTAATTTAACTTTAACAGGATGAAATGAAATTGACGTAGAAATTTCACAATTAGACTGACAATCTTAAAATAAAAGAGTTGTGTAAAATACAACATTCAGTCTATGTACAATCAATAATAGCGGTGGACGGCATTGATGAGCCACCATTGTTACTCATAACGGTGAGCATCAAACACTGATCATGCTGATGGAATCTACTCCACACTTAAGCCCCTCAGCCTCCATTGTATAAAATCCATAATGTTAAGTTAGTACAAACAGCTATTCACACAGTGCACTAAGTTACTCTCAATATAATGCCTGTCCTATTTGTCACGGTTATTGATTAAACTGGCAAATAATTGTCCCATTGATTGGAGAACACATAACTTGTTTTGTTAGACTGCCAGTGAACGCCTTGTCTAAATATCACAGGACTGGATAGTCTAACCACAGGACAGCCATCACCTCACTGAAACTAGTACAGACAGAATGGTTTACAGGGTACAATAGTCGAAATTCCAAGGGTAAATTGTTTATAGCCATAATAAAATTTGTAACACAAAGTACAAGCAACAAAGCTCTAGGATAAAATATTTTATAACATGTCCATAACAAACCACACTACATCGATTCTGGCATAAAAGTATGGGTCTATATTCATGTAGTATTCTATAGAAATTCCAAGAAAAGGGTCTGCAGTTCAAGAATGACCTTCTGTTGATAACAATTGTGTTTCCGATGTACAGTAGCCATATTTAAGATCACTAGTGGATATAACACTTTTATGAAACCTGTTCATGGTTTTTCTAGTTTTTGAAAGAAGTTTGCCTGAAAATTGATTGAATTAATTGCATGTACTTCAGTATTGAAAAATTACATGAAGGCTTATTTCACCTAGGAAAAGCAGGAACATCTTTCAAGGCAGCAGGTGGGTTGTCAAATCAGTGGGGACACTAATGTACAGTACACAAAACAGAGACAGACAGGTATTACATAGTGACACTCAAAGACCAATCCCCTAAGTTTACTATTTCTCCCTAATCCCAGCCAAGCAGATGAAGCATGCAATATAATCAATAGGTGGTAAGAGATAAGAAAATTCCCTTGGCTCAATCCCACAAGTGTCTGTGTGCCAATATTTCCCCACCCCCACCCCCACCGCCATGCAGACTGGCTTATACACAGATCAATACTTTTCCAATCTGTAATCAGGCTGTATCCCCCCAGTCCAGGGAGCCAGGCCACCTGACATGGTTGATTGGGTTCCTGCCGCGGTCCGGGCGAGCCAGTCAGCTATTGAACACTGGCGGGCAGTACTGCCGACATGTATATTTAATACCAGGCCACCTGGGCCAGATGTTCTCGCTAAGTGAACCAAGGCATGCTAGATCGATTTTCATTGTTTCCATTGATGTCTTTTTATCTGTCTATCAGCATCTGAATATCTTACCTCGTCATGCTGTCAATGTAAGCAATGGTAAGGACAGGCACTGTCAGACACAATGCTAGGACCACTGGCTGCCTGCCATTTAACATGCCCTTCCAATACAGAGCATACTAAACCTCTAGGTGATAAAAGGTTTTTTGGTGATACCCAAAAGAAGAAAAAAGGCAGGAAAACAAAGCAGGCTCATGATTGGCCATAGCTTTATGAAGTAACGGTGATTGGATAAAGGGTGCTAAATTACCAAGGGATTTTGCAATTTTGCAGCATAAAGTATATTCCTTATTATTTCAGTATATGTTCATTAAAAAATGGATGACAATAGTGTCACGGGCCCCCCCCCCCCCCCCCCCCAAACACACCACCGCCATAACAAGAAAAAAAAAAAACAAAAGTATGGAAATGGGGGGGGGTTGACATATTAAAAAAAAATCAGAAATTTTAGGTAAGATGAAAATAAA
>JAAUYG010277989.1_pt1 | contig 10615 bp, 11 predicted proteins | sample 7278091 | NCBI WGS metagenome assembly JAAUYG01 (sample SAMN14350201, study PRJNA611818) | marine sediment metagenome | isolation source: surface marine sediment (0.6m) | place: French Polynesia: Moorea | collected 2018-08
TGATGAAATGTCAAGGTTTACTCTGCTTTTTCCCATTTTACAAGAGATTGACTGGTCTTCTGTTTTTTAGGATGGAAATCACAACAACCCCTCCACACATCACATTGCTTCAAAGGTTTGATGCTGATACAGGTACCAGAGCATGTTGGAGATACCTCCCAGAGCAAGCCATTGACAGTTATCAGGACCTTCTCAGAGTACTAGGTGTAGCTTTTGAGATTCAACTGGATGATCTCTGCATTTGTGTTCGAGACATGCTTGCCAGTGTAGATAGAGAGGTGCAAGCTGTGATTGAGAGCTAGTTGCTCAGCTATGGTATTACAAGGAAACAGTATCTATGTTTTGTGGTCAATAGGAGAAAGCCCATTGATGGCCTTTTCCTATGGTTATCTGTGCACACTATGAAGTAGTATCTTAATATTTTACATGCATTGGGTGTCTGGACCTCTAGATGCAGTGACATAACTATCCTCACTGATACTTCTGTGGTGCTCATCTTGAATTGCTGCTTAGTCACCAAGCGAATGTCTAGAGATGAGATTCTGAAAAGGGATGATGAATACACAGAGCAGTTATGTGACCCATGCCAGTGTTTGCAGAATTACATCCATATGCCTCAGATTCTCAATGATCCCATGAAAAACATTAGTGACCGGATGGACAAGACTGGGCTCTGTCAGATGAGACTGGATGCCCCAATTCAGGAGCACCTTGTATCTCTTTTGGAGTGCAATATGTCCAAATTTAGACAGCAGCTTGTGAGGTGGATTTGGTAATATGAATTAGACATTCAGATTATTTCAAGCTGGCTGGCTATTAGGGGTCTTACCATTGAAGAATATGTCATGATCTTGGAGTAGGGACATGAGTCTGATGGACTAGAGGTGTGGATTGCATCTGTGGCTCTTGGAAAGCCCTTGAATGTTATCTTGGTTTGGTCTACTGCATCTGATGGCTTTGACCATAGCTATCCCTTGCTTCTCTTGACCAGTCATGCTACAGCAGTTCTTTGTGAGGAGGAGAGAGAGGCAGATGAGTCAGATCTCTCATACTTGGGAGCTGCAGTGCCACCAATTTTGCCATTGCCACACCCTGATGCTGCACAGAAAGGCAGACCATTGACCTCAATTCCAGAGTACCCCAGATTAGCTGACTCTGACCACAGTGACACAGACCCTGATGAGATGATTCACACTGAAATTAGGATTAGACCTCCTATTGTGAATGCTGGCTGTGAGATTCTGCAATCGTGTTTGGTCTGTCAAGTAGAACTGGAATCAGGGATGGCCCTGTACAGGCATATGCATGTGACTCATCCTCATGACAAGCCATGTTCCTGTTGCAATTGTGGTACAAAGCATAATAATTTAAAGGAGCTCAGTTTGCATCATTCTAATATTCATAGATTGAGCACTGTTTCTTGTTCTCAGTGCAACTATTCTTATATCTCCAAAGCCAAGATGTGGCAGCATGTTCATTGACACACAACTGGATACCTATGTCAAAAGTGTGGGAAGGGCTTTCCCACACTCATAGAGTTGTCCTGATATGAGCATTTTCATGATGCGAGAGAGGTTTTTGATTGTGATGATTGTAGGGTAGAATATTACACAGTTGTGTCTTTATGCATTTATCAGGTTGGAAAATATGCAGAAGGATATTGCTGTCAGCAATGTGGACTATGGTTTGATATACTGAGTTAAAGAATCTATCACAAGAAGAATTGTACATAGAAAGTGCTATTGTGATGATGATAATGCATGCTTGTATATTGAAGATGATGTGTGACTTTTGTATTATACCTTTATTTAACTGTAGTTGTTTTGACAGTAATAACACTTTCTTTATTGTTGGTCAAAAGTTTGATGGCCATGTGACTTGTATTGACCTAAATAACTCATAATCTCTCCATTGTCAACACTTTGTTCATATGTGGGATGTATGTCTTTAAGCACTCTGTATTGACATTGGTTTGACTGGAATAAAAGCCTTTTTCCGTAGGGGAAGGCAAAGAGAAAAGGGGCACAGCTTTGTCAGCGCCAGGACCCAGCAGTTTTGTGCCACAACGGCCCAGTACTGTCTCAGAAACCAGACTTTTGACAAAAGATAAGCAATTTGGGTAACAAATTTGACCACAACACTGGGTTGTCTCAGAAATCAAAAAGTTGGACGAAAGCAACAGCATTTGTGTTGACCACGAAAACCGACATCAAGGCAACAAACTGATGTCTTTCCGACCGGCTAACTTCTTGTCCAAATGTCACCAATGAGATGGGGCCTATTTGGCCACGAAGGCCAAGTACTTCGCTGCCACCGTGCAACGCTGAGGGGCGTGACATCTAGGGGGGGATTTCTGTGGGAATCCACACCTGTCAATGGGGGGTGGGTTTACACGTGTAAACTAAAGGTCTCGCGCTTGAAACCCCAGGACCTCCAAAACCATTTCGCACCTTTTTCAAAGGCAGCGAAGTAATTTTCTTGTTGTATTTTTTGCTTCACTGAGATTGCATGCTATGCGTCTGGGAGACCGCATTTGGCAACCAAGACAGAAGACATTCCCAAGCTGCAAAGCGTGTTATGTCATCCGCAAGTCGTTTTTGGTTTTCCGAACTTCAGAAAAGACCCAAACGGAAGCCTGTTCTGGTCTTTCTCTCACTGAGGCCCGCATGGAAAAACAGGCTCCTAAATTAACAGGGGCTAAAAGGATAACCCAGCCTTGAAACGAGCTTTACCCAGGCGACGGGCAGAAGCGATTACCTCCCGACAATCCACAAATCAGAGCAACTTGACCCGCAATGTTCTTTGATGATAGAAATCATACAATGGTCAACCTACAGTGGGCCGCACTTCTACATCCACAATTGCCTCGTTTGTAGCAAAAAACACTATTGATCACGCAGAACTCTGAAATGTCAATTTGTGCACCTATTTTCAGTCAATCACAGTACGTAATGGTCGTTCGAATTGATTCCACATCCGACAACAAAGAGTTCCTGTGTTGGTATTTACGATGTCATGGGTGTTGAAAGCAACATCTCATTTTGCTTGTCCTCTGAATCAATAAAGGCAGCTTAGATTTCAACCAATGTGTGATAGTATTCACAACATAACATCTCTATGATTGTCCGAAAACAGCCTTCGACCATTGCCTGCATGGGCAAAAAAGGTTTCTGCATACAAAAACTGGAGCAAAAAAAACAGGGAAAAGTTTTTTTTAAGTGTCTTTCCCAACAGGAAATAATTGTGCTAATTCCAACGAAGTTAACTTTCCCAGAGAGGTTATGTGACCAATTTCCCGGTGGGCAAGCATCTTCCGTTTCCGACTCATATTTTGTTGTTCACTCCCAGACTGGTTGGAAAACTGGAATCTGAGATGTCTGTCTGGGAACAAGCTAATGAGACGTCTACGTCTGAAATCCAGGCTTGGCAGGAGACTGAGTCTCATTGACGCAGATACATGTGTCACAAATTGCTTGCCACGACGGAACCACTGTTGCACTCAGCTATTCAGGAACGCAACAAAGAAGTCACCGCTTCTCTTGAGTCCTACGCGACAGTTGTATCCTGTTGTTTTGGCGGATACACGTACAGGTCAGTAGCGGATCCACGGGGGGCCCGGGACCCCAGGGCCCCCCCTTGCCCCCAAGATTTTTTTAAATCATGCAATTTTCAGGCAATTTTAAGGGGAAAACCCCTATTTTGAGCAAATTTTGGGCTCAGGGCCCCCATTGGGGTCAAAAGTCCACTGCCCCCCACCAAAATCCTGGATCCGCGCCTGCAGGTGGAGCACCTGTGTCAGTGAGTAAATGTCCCCCACCGCCGAATGTCCGCCTCCCATCTCCAAGTTGTGCCGATGCCCGAAATGTTAGACTTGGGTAAATCGTAAATTTATGTCCGGTGTCAGCGTGTGTGAGCTCTTTCCGACCACTGAACACCATGAGGCCACTGGGTCAGACTACTCCCCCCCCCACATGCGCCATGGTTTGTTGGAGGACACTTGACCACAAACGTCAAACAAGAATTTTGTGTGTTTTCCAGAGAAAGAGTGCTGGCAGGCCGTTTCACTCAGTCTGAGGCCATCTGAACAGTATTCTACTTGATCGTGTAAAAACAGACAGTTGTGTGTGACTTTTTTGGCGAAATTTAGTTGCCTATCTGGTATCTTTTGGTCAACGTTTTGCACACAAGTTTCATTTTTCCAATCCAAAACTAAGTCTGCAGTTTTGAATGCGTATTTTTGTTCTGTTTTCCATACGAAGCGCTGACACGTGTTCTTGGCCATTGAAGGAACCTGCGATGTTCAAGTGATGTTGCTGTATACAACACCCAGACGTTCCACCGGCATTAGCTGATTGCACTGCCAACATCAAAGACGAACCCACTGATTGCGAACATCAGAAACACAAGCTCCAGAAGAAAGGCAAAGAGTGTGGTATTGGATGCAACAGGAAAAGTAACACCAATAGAGGTAGTGGCACCAAAGATGTGCAAAGGAGAGAAAGCTGAGAATGAGGACTGCCCCCCCCCCAAATTGAAATGCAAGTAACAGCCCGGGACATGCAAGTAAAATCCGGGAACACCCACGTTTTTGTAGGAAAAGGTCCACACCCTGCCTGGTCGATGATACATTCAGGTGTTTTCTTGAACCAGAACGCCACATTCGTGCACGCGCACTCAAGCCACCAACTATTCTGCACAATGCGACCACAACCTCCAGATTCGGAAACAGTGTCATGCACCACATTAAGATGAAGAAGCTCAGGTGGAGTGTTTCCTTGATCTTGAGGGATGGTTCAATGACAATGACGACCACGATGACGTCGACGAAAACAACTATCAGACCCTTTAGTTGAGGACTGAAAAGTGGTGAAGTTCTGCAGAAAAACAGCGTGTCAAAATCTAAAGTTGTGTCGAGGAAATTAAGACCATTACGGACGACCTGGTGAGAGCAGATAACACTGTGATTTCTATTGCGTTGAAAAATCAGGTAAAAAGTACTGCAAATCTAACCGGATCAATACGCCTCGCGCGACGCTGTCAAACCGATCACGGAGACCCACTCGCAGCTGAGCAACTAACCATTGTCGGTGGTCGCAATAAAACTTATTTCTTGTCTCTTAAAAATGTCACAGCTGCGCAGAGGGCTATCATTTAGGACTGCCAAGTGAAGTGATCGAACGTGGTTTCCAACGGCTGCGATGGTGGTGAAGGTAAAAAGGCTTTGAAGACCAAATACAGCTGCATGGCGAGCGAAGACTGTGTCCCGTCTGGCCCGAACGGTTTCAGTGAGTTTGGTTTTCTTCCAGCCTCAGACCAGATGAGAACTGACAACTACTGCATGCTGCAGTAGTGTCACAAAACCGACAGCAGGGTTCCTGCCTTCTTCCTAAAGTGATGGTCCCTGATTATTCCAGAAATTTTGCTTGCCATTTTGCAGACCATTTCCACAAAATTGTTTTGCATTTCACCATAGAGCTAATCTTTTCCGACACATTATTTAAAAGAAAAAAATAACTACTAAATCTCTTCGGCAAGAAATTCAATGTGTGACATTATGAGGCAAAATAGATTTTCAGCTTGAAAATGTCATTCTCTGGCCATGCTTCAAAACTGCCAGAATTATCAAAGCCATCTCTCCAATGGCTTTTCCAGACCATTTTTAATGTTTAATGTTTCCTTTTCCAAAATGTCAAAATGTCCATTTTCCACTGGAAATTTTCGTCTTTTTTCTAGGTTTTCCAGACTTGGTGGGAAGACAGAAGACAAGACCCTTTGTTGGAATCCCCCCAAAAGACCCCTTCCTTTTGGGTTTCATTTTTAACTATTCCCACATGAATTCCTCCAGACATCGACACAAACAACTTGTAACTGGTTTTTGTCTCCAGTTCTTCAACTGTGGTGAACGTTTGCAGTTCATATGGAGCAGAAGGCATGGACCACAAAAACCGGACATGTAAAGCGGAAGAGAACCATCAGTAAATTCCCTCACTGTTTGTGCATTGCCAGCAAGAGAAAAATTCAATTCAGGAACCTTTGGGGGCAAAACATACATGTGCTTTGGCCAGAATTGATTTCCTGACCAATTTAGTTCATTTTTTTTCCAGCTGACAAACGCTCGCTTGAAGGAGCACACACAAAAGGAAACCCAGTAGTGAATTGCACCCAAGCTGTGTGCAAAAAACCGTCTGCCTTATTCATATTTCACCAACAGTAATCAATTCCATAGGATGGATAAAAAAGTGACAAGTGACATCCGTAAACAGCAGAAAACACGTAAATCAAATCCCAAATATGTCCAGCCGAGGTCCAAACCTCTCCAAGTCCTGACACAAAAGAAGACAGATGCCAAAATAAATTACCCGTGGCAGACTTTTTTGTTCTTGAATTATTCAACAGATTTGAAGTTGGTATTGAATCCACTGTCCGTCCGTGTAGAAACCAGGAATGTGCAAGTCATATATAACCAATTCGGTTCGAAGGACTTTCAACACAACACAAAAAAGAAGCCCATGAATCAAAGATGAGGAAGGAAAGAAACATCCTTCGACTCCCATTGTTGGGCTGCTTTCCACAAGGTAGCAGACGCGCGATTCATCAAAAAGGCTTTACAAGCCATGGAGACACCTTCAGAACTGCAGTGCCATTTCCATTTCTCCCAAGCTGCCGAAAGCCATGTGTGCATTCTGATTATATTCGAAGAAACTCTCCCTGGTTGCAACAACCCTTAATTTCCTCAGAGAACAAATCACTGCATGGTCCTTTTACACCACTTACCCACTGTCTCCATTTCTGTTTTGCCACAAAAGACGCACCAGAACAGGAAAAATGTTTTGCAATGCACAAGATGGGAACTGATGGATGTAGTGGAGCTAAAAAACACATCTCAGCTGCAAGTGATGAAAAGGCTAGAACTCGAACATCACTGGCTTATCGCATGAAACCAGACATTCTGGAGAAAAAGAGATTGCTGTCGTAAATTTCCCGTGAAATCTGCATTTCATTTTTCTTGGATTAAAAGAAAAGTTCTCCCTTTTTGTGAGCGATGGTGAGTGTTTCACGTCTGACTGGGAGACTTGGTGGAGGAAATGCAGAATGTGGTGAAAACACACTGATGTGAATCTGCCAGAGTCCGATTTCTTTATTTGTCACAAAGGGGTTTGCGAATGGTCAACCTCATGGAGGTTTCTTTTGTGGGACTGGTCAGGACCCTTTGTAAATGACCCTTGGCAAAGGAAGGAATGCTCGAAAAAGTTTGAGGCATTCAGCCCCAGTACTTGAAAGCACTATTCTGGGTTGGGATGTGGTCTCCATTTGGCCTTGGTGACCATCACAAAGAGACCTTCTGCACACGGGATAAGCCACAGATGCGCGGCTGGAATTAATGTCAAGTCATCTCATGTCACAGCCGCGAGAAGAAACCCCAAATTACATTTTCTTCTTGGACAGACAGAAAAGTGATAAAAGAACAAACCTTTTGTGACAGTGGTCCAATGCAGGACCTCAATTATGATTCAAAGATTGCGCTGAAGGCCCGATAGTCTCATTTCTCGTTATTGCGCAATCTTTTCACTCCATCAGAAACAACGCCGCTGAATCCTGGCTCCAATAATTGTGCTACGTGCTTCTGGGTTGACTTTTCAAAGGCGTCAAACATCAGGAAAAATCCCCCGGTGAAGCTTCGCTGGTTTATCCGTCAAACGTGGCAATGCTCTGTGGTACAGGTGTGAAATGGTAGATGGACCGTGTGGAACATAACCATCAGTCTGAGATGTAAATGGGACCAGGCAGCATTGCGACCTTTGTCAAAAGACCCATGTCTGGCTCACAACACAGTTTCTCCTCCAGATAACACAGTGATGTGGTCTTCATGTACATGTGGAGAACAGTGCTGGATGCAGGAAAGGCGAAAAGGGTCTGACACCACCCGAATCACACCTATCAGCAAAGGCCTGAGATAGGGGTTTTCATTCAAACATCAGAGCTTCTTTCAGTCAGAAGACGGAAATGTTCATTTTCACCAAAAAGAAGACAAACAAGCGTGATAAAAGAAAAGGTCCACTTGGTTCTTTGGGCTAAGCCTAGACGCCCCCTCCTGTCAGCCGAACTGAACTTTAGTTGTGCCCAGGTGTGGACCAACTTCTCTCCTGATGTCAACACTTCTAGACTCAAACTTTCCATGGGGGGAATCCCTTTTTTTTCAATGTTCTTACAAAAATGGCCTCAAAATTTTTTCCCATTCAAAACCACATGAGCTGGCAACCCTGTCTGTTTTTGGTGCACTGGATTTGTTGGTCTGTCTGTTCTGTTTTGTTTCCTTTCCATGGACATTTCGCCAAGTTTGAGCAGAACTCAGCAACTTGAGTGTGCATTCCAACTTCCTTAGTCATGCCGCCTTCAATCTGAGTTCAACTTTATCTGCCCCCAACGTGAACATTAACTCCTGCTCCTCAAAATCCCAGCTGCCAGTTGGCTGAAATTTGTTTAACTCTCCGGGCTGCTTCAGATGAAGAAGGGACTCTGGGGACCAGGGATCAGCTGTCATTCTCGCACATTTCTGTGGAAATAATGTGAAGTGAATGAGGACGTAACAGAGAGGTACATGCGCCACCGGTTCTACTTGGGGCTCAACGGGGTGATCTGCTCATTAGCGCTGGTCACAGGAATGGGTGGATGAGGTATTTCTGGTCTTCAAAATGGATGGTGTTGCAACAACGAACCTGAACCAAATGATGTACTCAAAATGTTCCACATAGTTGGGCCCTTTTTCTTTGCCTTTACACTCTTTGGCTCTTACATATGTGCATTTGCCAAAAAGAACCTGCAGGTCACTCTTAAGACCTGACACACTTGACGTTTTTGCCGTGCAGCTACTTATTCACAAAATCAACATGGTCTTGGTCTTTGGTTTTGTAAATGAGTCTTCAGGCATTAACCCCACTTTAACCCCTCAGGTGTGCCTGACAACATCACAGCATAAAGTCGAGAAAACTGGACATAATTGGTAATTGTGCACGAGTCGCGCTGTTCTTAATTTTGAATTGGAAATCACTTTGTTTTGATGATTGAAGTTCCAAAAAATTTTGCTGTGTGTGGTTGGCTAGAACAGACAAATGTTTAACCAACAGCAGAAGAGATCTGTTGTGACCAAAACTGATTAATTTCAGATTGACAGTTCTGTTCTGCATTTCCTGCAGCACAAAATTAAGTTTAGTGGAGAATTGCAGTCAAACGGTTCTTGCATGTCAAAGATGAGTGATAGACACATCATATGATGGACGCTTTGCATGCAGCTCTGCTCCGCAGAACCAGGCAGCCACTCCAGACCTGATGACTTATTGAGATATGCTGCCTATGCAAAGTCTCAAAATAGCAGTTACAAGCAGAAACTCCTCAAGATCAATGGCCACTGGTGAATAGATATTGAAAGGCATAAGAAGACACCTCAGAGCGCCATGACACCAAAAAGGGCGAAACAAGCAACCATGCAATTTGCAACTCTGTCTTTAACACCTGAAAGACTTCTGCAGCAAAGAAGCAAATCCCAATGACAGCAAGAATCCTCAGCAACAAAAAGTTACAACAACATCCCTGCAGTGTCATATTGCTACAGCAACAATCCCAGAATGCTGCAAAAAGGTTGGTGCAATCAAAATGATATGACAGGTTTGGATTCTCTTGGGTTTTCACAACGGACAGATTTTACGAGAGATACTTAACCTTTCCAAATCAAGTTCGATGGTAATCCTAAGGCCTTTGTCAATAGATCTGCACTTGACATGAACGCGCAGCAACTTTGCACCTTCTGTAGCTCACGGTCCACAGAGCAAATTGAAGAAGGAAGGTTTGAATTGCCACCAGTGGTCCAACCTCTCACCCACACCAAAGGCAGGTTGGTTGTGAATTCACTCTGAAAAGGATTTCTTGTTTTCTGGGCGGATTTGCACCAAAAAACACCGCATGGTGAGTCACTTTCCAAGTTTCCTGCAGGTGGAACAAGACAGTCTGAACCAACTTTCTGTACCTTGACTGAAGTCTTCAAAAAAGTACACAACTTTTGCTGTAAATCCTATGCAAAAGCAGCATCTGCCAGTCTCTATGGACTCATGAGGTTGTAAATAGCAGCTGCGTTCACAAAGGAAAGGTCTATGCCTGGAATACCTTGTCGTTGAGATCTGTCGGACTTGCCTTTCCACTGTCGTGCAATTGCCAACGCAAAGTGGACAAACAAAAGGAATTCCCAAGGCCGTCCCCTCTGCGGAACGTAATTCGTGATGCCGAAACAAAACAGTGACGGAAACCAAACCGTGCGCTTTGAAGAAAATCACACACAGCATCGCGTTTTCAGAAACGAATGGCAAAATTAACACGTAACCAGAATGTTAAGTTTCCCACACACAGCTGGGGTTTTGCCTTTTCCAAAGAGGACAGGAAGGGAAACTCCAAGCACCTGAAACAAATGCATGGCAGAGAATGGCAAAAGCACTGTTTCCGCTCTTGAAGTTGTCTCCAAATGCAAGAGAGACTAAATCGTCGTATTTCCCCCCAAAAGCATGTGTTAAGGCGTGGCTGTGTCATTTGATGATGAGTATCATTGGCATGTCACATCATCAGTACA
>JAAUYG010004025.1_pt1 | contig 10614 bp, 11 predicted proteins | sample 7278091 | NCBI WGS metagenome assembly JAAUYG01 (sample SAMN14350201, study PRJNA611818) | marine sediment metagenome | isolation source: surface marine sediment (0.6m) | place: French Polynesia: Moorea | collected 2018-08
CAGGTTAATGTTTACCTCTTTAATACATGTAGCGTTGTGGTAGGTCGTTGGAGTGAAGGCCAACAATATGGTCGACGAAACAAACACCTGCTAGATCATGTGTCGAACCGTTTTGAGTTTACAATATATTGAGCTACTACATCGAACAACTGCAAATTTACCTCCGGCGGTAGGAGGCTTGAGCCATTTAGCAACAATTCATGCAGCTCAGATGAGGATTGTCGAGTAGAAAGTAAAACATACTGGTTCGGAAGATTTCTTAATATCTGGAATACCCTGGACATAAGTGTGGTGCGTGGGGTGGCCAGGGCCGGGCAAACGAGAAAGTAATGATGAGTACTTTCAGCTCTCATATTGCATAAAGGAGCCTTTACCATCATGACAAGGAGAGATTCAGATAATTTTTTTTTTCCTTTGTGTGTGATAAATTTCAGCCTTGTTGCATATTCATGTTTATACAATAAAAAGATTTGCTCAGTTCACATGAAGCAATATCACACAGAAAAATAAACAGACGAGAAGTTGCTACCATTTGAAGATGTAGTTTTAAATAAACGTAAACTGATGCGGGAGGTGTTATGGCCACACTAGTGTACTTTTTGTGTACCCACAACCATGATAAAAACTATAGCATTCACTCACACAGGTGGAAACCGCATTCTGAGATCAATCATGCTCAAAGCCTTGCCAGCAGCTAACCTTAACTTGGTCATCACTATAAACATTCCAGTGAAAAAGAAAAAAAACAACAAACTGAAACTGCTAAACACCCAAACTTTTCTCTTCTTGTCATTTCCTACTCATTCAGCCATACTTTCATTAGCTGAAACTGAAAAACCTACAAAAGAACCACAAATAGAAAATAAAACCAGAAACTCTAAAGTCTATTCCACTAACAAAACAGTGAAAACATCTACGGCAACAGCAAGAACAAAATGTATTTACAGACAATGAATAAAATGCCTATTCGATGCATTGGTAAAGCAATAACAAATTATTAAAGCAAAAAAAATCCCACTCACAATGAAAAAGCATTTTTTATGCAGTCGGAATTTGAATGTGAAGTTTGCAGAGATTTTGTCCCTCCTATGGTCTGGAAGGTACATGTAGCCAACAACATATATCTGGGGACATAAAAGCCATGAAGTTACAGTTGATACACATTAACATTCAACAGTCATTCAACTGTAGAATCAACCATGAACATATGTAAATAACGAACACAACAATTCTGAATATCAGCTTGAAACATCAATCATACTACATAAGAATATCCCTGTACATAGCGCTGAAGTATCGAAACGAATAAACCTTTCTATACCATATCTGGAACAAGCAATGTCTGTCAAACTGACAAGAGAACACAACCAATGTGTATATGAAGTTTTCAACTGCCTAAAAGTTTCTCTTAAAAAAAAACAATGATAAAGCAAAATCCACTCTGCCAGACCTTATCACAATATTCTGTGGAGACAACCGAGAAACCCATGTCGTGGCAGTGACAAAACATCTGTACAATAAAAACATCTATGCACAGATACAGGAAAACCTGTGATGGCATACAACCCCATTGTTTATGATACTTAAAGCCAAGCACCTGTTGGCATTTATAAGGGAACTGTTTGGCTGCTAAGATAGGTGCAAGTAAATTACGCATTTTCTATATGACCCTATTCTCTCTGCAAACAGAGAAGATATATCATGGCTGCCTTTTTACCATGCAGTATATACACAATGAAAGAATGTACAAATCATTACACCACAACGTTGATATTCTGTATGATTGCTGTAAATCTACCCCATGTGGCCTATAGAACATGCAATAAATATTGTGAAATTTACATGCAACTGGGGGACTGTACACATGAATACAACATTGAAAGCCAGTAACAATATGACCATAACTTATATATAACAACATTCCCAGCAAAGGCAAGACTCCCTCAGGTTGCTGCACTGGAAGGATTGTGGCCTTCTAAAAATGTGGCAATGGTTTCATAACCTGTCTCACGGGCCAACTCAATGGGACTTTGGCTCTCCTGAAAAAAATAAACCAGAAAGATATACAAAGATATACAAAGTTATGCATGGTACAAAATGATAGTGGTGGGAATGCGTGATAATTTTACAACCGATTAATTATCTTGTTTAATCAACTTTACTAGATTAGCGATTAATAATCAGATGACATCTGTTAAAACACAACTCTGCAAAAGCTATTGCAATATCTATAGGTAGCCCAGCAGTTTCTGGTCTAGATATATCTATAGTGTTTGCTGCCAGTGTTACTCAGGATATTGTCTAAAATATCACATTTTTCCTCATTCTAGACTATTTATTTGCTAAGTTTTATTGGTCCCATATGCATCAGGTAAAGCATCATGTAATTAATCATTAATTAATTAATCAGGTTATTATCATTAATTAAGCATCAGGTACGACATTTGCATGACAAGGGGGCTAGTCCTTCTCCAGTGTGTAAACATTACCTTGTTCTTCAGCTGAGGGTCAGCCCCTGCCTGAGCCAGCTCCTTCACCACTTTGGCGTGACCAAAGAGTGCTGCAGCATGCAGGGCGCTCTCCCCGTTCTGAACATGGTAAGGAAGAGGACACACCCTTAGCATTCTTAACTCACTATGAACATGATAAATCGGTATCATTCTTAATTTCTTCAATATCACAAAGCTATAGTTTATCACAGTACTACACAATGTATATTCACTTAACTATGGGTTAGTGTTACATTTAAGGACCACTTTCACATGATCTGTTCATCTAGATAATTTTAAGACTTAAACAAGACATCATGTTAAAGGGCATATTGGAAGTAAAACCAACTTTACAAAATAAAATTCGTCATAGTTTGCTGATCCCGTAAAGCATGGTCATTTGCTTCACTTCGCACATATAATGTCACAGGAGAAAAAAATGTGCCAAGCCCCTGAAAAAAAATCCAGGAGCGTCTTCGCCATTTTCACCCCAATTCATGACGTCATGCATTGTTCCTGTCCGTTTATCCAGAAAGACCCCATTGCCACCCATTGCTCAGCCCACTGGCCTCCACCCGACCTCCACCCTAGATGCGCGTGTACAATCAATCGTACGCATAGGCAGGGCCGGGGTGTGGCAAGGATATATCGCCCGGTTAGCGACATCAAACTTGTGGGACACTTCAGTTAGTACGGTTAATAAATATATCACTAAGAAACACTAAACTAAGTTATGCTACGGTCACATTGTCAACAGGCATCGGGCATTTTTTATTTTCGGGGGGGATATCGTCGGATTTGGTAGTTTGACAGCGGCCGCACGATTTTCAATAATTTTCTAGCATTGGTCACATCAAAAACAGGGGCCAGGCGGGCACTGGACGATTTCAAAGAAAAACGTTGGGGATTAGGTCATTCAAAATCAGGTGGCAGCCGACCCATCAAAGGAATGCCATCACGTGGCGCCTGTTCAATTCAAAGGGCGCCGCCAGATCACAGGGCTGTGATCGGGCGGTGCCTGCCCGCATGAACAGTGATCGGGCGGCACCAGCCCGGCGCCTGGCCGCCAACTGCACCATTATAAATGGAGGCAGATTTCAGCTCCCCTCATATTCATCTCAGCTTTTGTCAAGAAAGCATCACAGTTTTGTACATATATTGAAAGGATTGCATTATTTGCAATTTATAAAATTATGCCTGCCAAGAAGGGAAAGAAGAAGACCACAAGGGTGCAAGCCCAGGTTGAAGAGCGGGAGCCAGAGGCCATTGTAGAGGCAGAGAGTGAGAGGGAGCGGCCTGGAGGTATCAACGCCATGTTGCTACAGACAGAATTTTAAAGCCATCAGTACAATGGCCATATATATATATCCACCAAAATATGTCGAAACAATCGGCCTGCACCCGCCCTGCTGCAGGGCGGCCACTGCTGACAACTAACAGGACCCGCCCCAATACAGCCCGATTGGGAGGGTATCGCGCTGGCATGGCGGGGGGACTGCACAGCAGCAGCAGAGCACCTGCCAGATGGCATTACAAATTCAGCGGTGGTCGGACAATTTTTCTGCCCCTCCTGAGTGGACGATGAGGTAAATATTCGCCCTGTCACCGTCCAGGCATTGGATGATGCTTCAACGGGCGTCGCGCGGTCTCTAAAATGTTAGGAAAATCGGATGGCGCCCGTGAAATTTTAAGTCTGAGTTAAAATTTCAACGGGGCCCGGACGACATGTAAAATGTTGGCTGCCACCGCCCGATTGTGAGTGTTGCCGCCCGGACATCGCCCGAAAATACCCCAAAATCCGCATTTAGGGCGCCGTGCGGGAGCATTTCTTCAATTGTGACCGTAGCATTAATAGAATATACATCGATTCCACGGTGTCTGTGCAGTCTATACGTTCTGGGTTACGATATATCCACTAGGGTACATGAAAACGGGAGTAATTTTGCTGTAATTTGCAAGACGATACTTTTGTGAAAATGTACAATCAGCATCAATAGGCAAACCACCTCAATCTGTTGTTGTTAGTGGATATTTCGTTGTGTCGTTTTTACTCTAAATGTTTGCTCTATAATACATAACTAAATTACACTCAGCCTGATGTTTTTGCTCTTGGCACCTAGCATTGATAAAATAATTACAAAATGGAACACAGACATTTAGCCATATTTGGATCATTTGACACATCTAAGTATAATTATGCTTTCAGCAGTAATATGCTTTCAAATGCAATTCCTCGACGTGTGGCATGTCTGGGCCTACATCAGTTCTGCAAAATTATCCCGACACCATAATTATTTTTTACATCTAGGGTGTTCAGACATGGGTCGTATAAGACATGCAGAGCGACTGATTTAAGATTTTGTAATCAGCATGATCATGTCATCTCAGATTCGCATAAAAGAGAAAACCAAGAAATTTTGATGCCACCTTCCGTTGAAGGACATCTGTAGTTATAGGTTTTATGAGAGCTATATGGCACGTAGAACTTTCATCTACGTGTGGTAAGTAAACAACACACAGATCTGCACTTTGTTTACTTGTGGTGACTTTTATTTTGCTTACCGAGAGCATATTCATATAAATATAGCCGATTTATATAAATAATAGTCAAGGCATATAAATTTGAGCCACAGAGGTCATTCTATCTCAGTGTGACTAGATTCCCGTGCAGAACGTGCAGTGTCTCGGCTGCCTCTCCTGTTGGGCACAGCAGAGTTAATGTCAATTGTGTAACCCCAAAACATATCGGAGCTCGAAGGCGCCTTCCGCAAGCCTCTTCGAAAATCGGGGTTGTTGAAAAAGTACACCCAGAAATTGTAAGCGGGTCGGAAGCAGTAGAAGATCTCTGCTGCTACGTCAAATACTTGGAGTTCTATTTCGCCGTCTTCAAACAGCGCGCCTTTGGGTTTAGTGGCCACGGTTATGGCGTAAGCCATGATGGGTAGAGTGCAGACCATGTCCAAAACCAGAATGATCACTAACACCCGCGTAATTTTGCCCGTGGTTTTGTTCCGCTTGGATGCACTCCAGTCTATCCTATCCGCCCGTGTGGGTGCCATGGTCACCAGCCCCTTCGTGCTGCGTTTCAGCGTGACCCAAATGGAAATGACGCAAGCGATGTAGACAACAAAGGTGATTGGTCCGGAAGAGACCCCGATGAAGCAAAGATGGACATTGACGATACGTTCTAGCGTGCTGAAGCCAATGGTCTTATTCACTCGTAGACAGAACGGCGCCACGTCTTTGTAACAGGTCATCCACGTGACATCGACGGCAGACGGCAAATATGCAATGAAGTTTACCAGAAAGACAATCGAGCAGATTCGGACTGTATTTCTTCTGGTAAACCAACGCCTGGCCTTCAACGGCTTCATAACGTTAATGTTCCTGATGATAGCGATCATGACTACTATGCCCCCGGAAGTGGACATAAACATCAAGTAAGCAAAATACAAGGCAAAATTTGCTATTGATGCAGAACTGTGGTATCCGAAAGGCGTTTCGCCACGGAAAATTGGTCCTTTTGAAATGCGTTGAGATGCGCCCGTGAGGCATGCACACAAGTCCGAGATAGCTAAGGCGATGAGGCACGCTTTGAAGGTTTCGGCCATTTTCACTCTAGGTAACACGATAAGGCTTATAATGTTTGTCACCAAACCAAGCAGAAAGATAACAGGCTGAACTACAGCGTCTCCATAGAAAAGAAACCTTTTGGCGTCTTCCGTGTAAGTGTCACTAACTGTCGAAGACGTGGTATTCTGGTGGATGATAGTGTCTTCGGGATAGCCTGCTTTCCCCATGTTCCTGAGATGTCCCTGAAAAAATATGTATATGTATTTCATGTCAATGCATTGGATGCATCTTACATATGTATGTGCCTTGGAGCCGGATGTGAAACAATTATAACATAAAAAAATCAGAAGAAACCTCAGCGCGGCTGTATAGCGTTTCCTTGAGAACAAGAGGCACAGGGGACCTTGACATTCTACTTGATCCAATTGCCTCTCAACAGGCAGGTCCAAGTTTGAATTTAAATTTCAAGCTTTAGTCTTAACATAACATTAAATTTTTCTAAATCTGTATTCAACATGTGTAAAGGCTGATCTGGGGGTGTTCTCAAATTTTCTTGACTGCACGAGAAGACGTTTGAAAAATTAATTAAAAAATATTAAAAATTCTAAAACTGATTTTTTTGTTTTTTGTTTTTGAAAACGTAAACAGCGAATTTTTTTAGAGAAAAGTTCTAGCGATATCTTAGGAAGCTTTCTCCAAAAGTACGCTTTGATCTGTGAAATCGTTTCAGAAAAGAACTTACCAGACGGACCATGCCTGGATTACAACTCCTTCAGAATTCCATTACATCTTAGTGACAGAGTCAGAGCTAATGCAATTACTTAGTCCAGCCTCTTGATTAGGAACTTGTTGTAAAGCGTGACCGGCAGCTTGCTTCATGTGTAAGTACATTAGAAGGACCAGGAAAGGGATCAATAAATTAGTAACTTTAACCGGATGTATTTATATACATGTTTCCAAATAACTGTAATTGTGACTGTCAACAACACAAGTAACTAGCTGTCAAAATACATTTTAGTTGTCCTTAACTCCGCCAGGTAGAGCTAATGAAAAACTCAAACCCTTCGCCGTCCGCCCATCGTCTGTGGTCCGTGATCACGCGCCTAGTCCGCTAGATAATTTTTGTCAGAAAACACTGCATGGACCAGCATCGATTTTTACAGAAAGTTTCAGGTCTACCATATCTCTAGACGTTTTTTTTTTCACTTTATCAAAATATGCAACTTTGAAGCTACAAGCCAAATGTACCCCATATATGTTGAAAAACTACATGAACTGTCCGCGAGTCCCAAATTTCGCTCCATTTTGCTCTACGATCGCTCGTTTTTCAGATTTTTGACCTTTTTGTTTTCCCCATAGAATACAGCACAATGGCAAATTTTCATTCTCGAAACAAAAATCGTTAAAAAAAATTCGGTAACATAGGAGCAAATTTCAAAAATCCCACCAAACGTAGTTTTGTGAGAACCACCGGGAGGAAAATTCAGAAAATTGTAAAATTTTTCAAAACTGATGAAACTTTGGGCTGGGATTCGTAGAAGGGGTATCGTGTTGAAAGTGTCGCTACCATTGGGCCCCATGTGAATGAAAACGAAAAAGGGTCGTTAAAATTTCAATTTTTAAACTAAAACATACAAACAAACGCAGTTTTTGAGGACCATTATGAACAAAGTTCAGGAGAAGTTGAAAACTTTCGGATGTGATTCGTAGGAGTAGCGTTTTGCATTTTTTTCCTCCTATGTTAACGAAAACGAAAACAAATTCGTAAAAAAAGTGAAAATGTGTGTTTTGTTTTTTCAAAATGTTTAAAAAATTTCAGAGAGTATGGCTGAGGGGAAGCAACAACTAAAATTCGAAAGAATTCCGCGCATTAGGTATAATTGCGATACGGACGGACGACGGACGGACCGACGATTTTCGATTTTATGAGCTGTGGTGACATAGTCAAGCAGCGCTAATAAATAATTGTAAATGCAGTTGCTAGGACACACCGTTAGACGTTCATTCCACGAAAAAATGATGGCCGCAGGCAAATGTATACATCATACCTCATTATGCCCGGATACATATATAGGTTGCGAGTTTGAATCTGGTTGAGTTGGTGGCACTTTCTTCTTCATTTTTGTTTGGGCTGAGCTTACTCAAACCATCACACATGAATAATGGTGCCAAGCAAACCCATTTCATTTCTCATAATTATAATCGGCGGTAGCACTGAACGGTTGCTGTATGTGCAAAAGGGCTCCACATGGGTCCAAATAATTTATGCTATGTCACACTTTTTATAAGACCTTGATGTCACTTTCTACAGTTTTTATAAAAGGCCACGTCGGACTTCTACAACGTTTTAAAGTGGCTGTGTTGCACTTCGCTTTAAAATGTCAGCAGCTGGACTTTCAATTCACGCTGAAGTGTAAGAGTGACAAATCCCCAAAAGTAAAAAGCAGTAGAAGATTGATATATGTTGAGATCTTCGATAAACTGTTATATACAACAATTAACCTATCATCAACTTACCTACTCTCAGAAAAAGATCACTACTCGTGTCAGACGTCCCTTTGGCATTCTCAACTGATGCTGCTCAGCATAGAGTTGAAACTACAAGTTATGTTTTGCAAGCAACCACGGTAAGGAATGTGATATGGGCCATGGTGCACGTTTCTGACTGGAAAGTCCAGCTCTCAATCAAAATACCCCGACCCTTAAAATAAACCCAAACCTAAGTCTATGGTTACTTCCCGATATAGGTAGGAGTTATGGCAACGTTGGTGGTTATCATCAGCTAAATCGTGACCGTGTCGTGACCGTATGTTAAAAAAGCTACGTCAGCTATGTCAACTGTCTTTGCAAACCAACGCGCAGTCACCACTGACTATTTGTAGCGTTACCTCGGGGTTGTTACTACACCTGTGTATCCACGGGTTTGCTAGAGGCGTCGAAATTAAATTAGGTTGAACTCATGCAACAATGGTGTTCACAGCATTTGCTAGTTTTGTAAATTGCGAATCAAAACGAGTGTTCAACAACGGAAAGCAAGCAAACCCGCGTGTATCGACCACTTTTTGACACTGTTTGACACACGGCAAGGCCCGAGACACAAGTTTTTCTCCGCATTTTGTGAATGACGCGAAACATCCCGGACGTTGTAAGAATGTAAAGGGTGCAGTGCAAATATTCAGCGCCGTTTCTGAACAAAAGGTTTTTTTTTTTTGTTATGGATGAGCGAAAATGTTAGAATCACCATGGAATAGTCTTCCCTGCTTGGTGGCCGAATTGTTAGAGCGCTGGGCAGAGTGACATATGTCCCCCTCGCACGGGTTCGAAATCCGTCGCGGGCTAATGCCAATTAAAAATACCTTAGCCTATGACCCATGAAGAACATAATATATGCCATGACCTGATGCTGGTTAAAGTGTTTAAAAGTGTTGTGTGAAAGTTGTGGTTGTAGGCCTACTTGGAGTACGAATAAAGATATGTTAAAAGATAATTAATTTCAGTACGTATGAATACTAGTACTAGCTTCATTAATTCTGTTCTCCAAGCAGTTGCTGTGTACTGTAGGTATATATTTACATGTAAACCTGATGTGTATGGACCTATAATGATTCTATCAAGCAATTTAAGAGCCCTTGGGATTATATGAAAAGGACACGAGAATATCCCCTGTCCGGGGTTTCTCGTTGTCGGTTACACGATCTGAATGATCAACGTCGTACTTATCGCGAATCGAACCTTCACTTCAGCGGGCATCTGTCTCTTCTGGTCACTGCTGCCCCCTGTGACAAATACATGTACATAAATTTAACGACGTCAACGTGTCCATCTGTTTAGTTAGACAAATTCCGCTATTGTCTATATGCATTCATCCCAGAGCGGCGTTTTTGCCGAAGGATTGGGAAACTTGGTCAAATCGAATGTTTGTGTCTCTGGCGGTTTCATGACGATCTTCCGTGGTCAGCAGGGTACTTGTTTATCCTGCCATCACAGAGATAAAGCCTAAAACCACTTTCACCCCAAATAATATATTTTGATAGGTAACGCATGGTGTGCTTGATGATCTAACAAAAAAAAATGGTCATATCATTGGAGCCAAGATGACCTCGTCGGTCTGACATTGGTGTGGCTCAACTTAATGTGCTTGCTTGGGTTTTTTTGCCGTGACACGCGCCACCAGGCATGGGTCATGGCGGTGTGTATCTATGTGTGTTGGGTGGGCCAGACCGTGACGATGCATTCGAAAACCCTGTTTGCTTGGCTAGAAATGCATTTCGCTTCACCGGGGAATACCCTGAAAAGGGTGGACTATGTATGTAAGTATGTATATGTATGTATATTAAAAAGGGACGCGTTCCAAGAAAGTTGCCTTGCACTACGTCCGACCAAAATATATTTTATTACTTTTAGGCATATTTGCTAGTCTAGTAAATATGAGCAAAATAGGGGACAGCCCGGACTGATTCCAATGCTGATGTTTTCCTTCCCCAATATTGGCAGGCCCACAGGACTCGCATGTCGGGGGGGGGGGGGGGGGGGGGGGGGGGGGGGGGGGGGG
>JAAUYG010083357.1_pt1 | contig 10614 bp, 9 predicted proteins | sample 7278091 | NCBI WGS metagenome assembly JAAUYG01 (sample SAMN14350201, study PRJNA611818) | marine sediment metagenome | isolation source: surface marine sediment (0.6m) | place: French Polynesia: Moorea | collected 2018-08
ATAAACTGTGTGCCTCTGGTGACACCCTCTCTGAGAGTTTTGCAGAAAGCCGTTATTCCCCAAAAACAGAGAGGAAGAAAAAACCACCTCGCCCTTCTTCCTGGAACAGTCTGCGGAACCAGTTGCGTTGTCCGTCCCATTTGATTTTGTGTGTGTGGCTGAAATGACCGCCTGAAACTCTTCCTGCATGTCTCTTCGCTCGTTGTGACCATCATTGCCAAAATTCGAAAAACTGTTGTGAAGATTGCTAAACTGCTTCCTGTATTTCATCCCTTTCACATTGTATTGCAGTGCTTCATGGAGCCTCTGAAGAAGGTGCAGGTGGAAGGACACTTGATGTTTGCGGAGCCTCAGGATCTCTTCGGAAATCTTGACGAACTCTGCTACGTAAGTCACAACTGCACTGACAAACGTTACTTATTTAGGCATGAGGAAACGAAAAATAAGTAGTTAAACACAATCTGTGGTCAAAATTTTGTCGGAAGTTTGGTCCCGAATAAGCAGCTAAAATTGAACAAGATTTGGTAAAAAGGCCTACATTTGACTGCTCAATATCCATTTTCAAAAACCCTTAAAAATGACAAGCCCTGTGACAAACCCTGAAAAATTCTGAATCCAGAAAGAAAGAAATTGTTTTGTCCTTTCCAAGTGACCAGACCTGGTGCCTCGTTTCACAGGTCAGGCAGGCCACAGTATTGGTATCAGAAAGGAAGCGTGAGTTTGTTGAGGCTCAGCCCTGATTCTCCAGTGTGAGTCCCCGTCCTTGCTCCCACCCCTGAGGAAGTGCTGCTCACTCTGGGGCAGAGAATGTTCTCGGGAAAATCCCGTTCCCAGTTCACTCAAAACGCACGTGTTTTTGGCTGACCTCATTGACGCTCCAGTGGGCTGTTCTTAACTTGCTATTTCACGTATCCTTTGTTTTGCAGGTGAGTTACACGTTTTGCCGAGACTTCATGCAGCTGCTGCTGAAGGACGCCGGCATCACGGAGATCGGCTCCACGGAGTTCGGCAGAACGGAAGTGCTCGTCAAGTCGCTGCAACGGGTATGGTCGTTGCATTCACAGTGGATTCTGCTTTTTCTTTTTCTGTCAGTGTAGCCACGGCAAATCCTCAGCTTTGACTGAAAAAAAATCGCAAAACGCATTCTTCACCAGTGTAGAACAACCTTCACACTGGAAAGAATTCTGAGTGAGTTGTCAAGCGAAATCAATTTTGTCGCGGATGTGAAAAAAAAACAGAATTTCATCGTTGATCACATTCCTGTTTCATTTCTGGACCAATCTTGTTTCTAAATATGTGACAAAATCTCTTGAACCTGCATGAAATACTTTGGAAATTGTTTTCTGTGGGGCCAAGAGAATCATCACCCTGCCTCACCAAGTGGATACGCATGTTGCTACCTGACCCAACGAACCTGTCTCCTTTTGTGCTTGAGTCAGTTGACAGGGACTGCTGGGGTCTAAAAAAGAGCTTTTTCCAAAGACAGTCGTGAGAGACGGATGTTACTGACCATCGTTTTTCTTTCATGTTCAACCTGGAACATTGAACCAGTATTTTTAAGGATGAATTTCTTTTTCTGCAGCTGAGTCAGTTGTCGCGGGACGGGGAGGTGTACCACCACTACTGCCTCAACTACGCGAAGGCCGTCAACTACCTGGAGAACCTCAGGAAGAACGACGAGTGGATCGACTTCGAGAAGGTATGCGTCTGGTAGTACAGATGCCTCCCGCTTAATTCTAAAAAGTTATACCAAGTGAAAATCCTTTGAATAAGATGAACTTTGAACAAACACTTCGAGATCAACATTTAACTTTCGCGAATTCCTTTTTTTCTTCATTTCAACTTGCATAGCTACATTTTCACTCTGCGAAAGGAAAGCAAATAGAGCCAGTTCATCCCATGGGGCTGGCTTTGATTTTAGTTCTGTTCTCACTCACTCACTCTCTCTCTCTCTCTTTCTCTCAGATAAACATCACGGTGAGAATGGGTTCCTTTGCGTGTTTCAGTGGTGTGAGCAGGACCTGAGGTGCCACCGGCTACAGTTGATGGACCTGTTGATCTCTCCGTCCCTCCGTCCCTCCCTCCAATCTATGTGTCTCTCTTTCTCTCTCTCTCTCTCTCTTAATTTCTTTCAGATAAACACCACTGTGAGACCTCCATGTTAAGTGAGTTTGGCCTTCATTTCAGTGGTGTGAGCAGGACCTGAGGTGCCACCGACTGCAGTTGACGGACCTGCTGATCTCGCCGATGCAGCGCTGCATCAAGGTGCCGCTGCTGCTCAACAACATCAGGAAGTACACGGAAGAGCTGGACGAGAAGCAGCAGATCACCGAGTCCCTCCAGAAACTTGAATCTTCACTCCGTGAGTCACCTGCTTTTTGCATGGGACCATTTTTCAATTTTTCTGGTAGAATTGAAAGTGGTGGATGATTGGTCAAACGACGCCACCAACCAACCCAGTCTGACAGACATCAGTTTTCTTGGCTTGACGCAGATCCGTGATGTGTCAGACAGAGAAAACAATGTCAAATCCGATGGTGTCAGAACTGACGAGTACTCGCGAGATTAACTCCACTCATTTCTCACCAAAAATTTTCGCTTTTCTTTTTCGCCTTGGAAAGAGGAAAATCAACCCTGAAAAGACAAAATCTGCTACTAAATGTGAAGTGCGTGAATTACTCACTTGTTTCTGTTTCCACATGCAGAGAACCTTGAAGCCAAGATGAAGTGGCTGAAGAACTATGAGAGAGTTCAGGAAATTCAGCAGCAGATTTTCTGGCAGCCAATCACGGAGCTCGATCCAAGAGCATTCATTCCTGAGGTTGGTTTCTTTCAAGTCTCTGGGGTTCTTTAGCAAATGTGAATCCAGAATGTTACAGAGGTGGCGAAGAAAGGCTTAGTATTTAAATTTCAACCTTGGAGGATTTGACAGAAAAGGGCCACAAGGAGGGTTGATACCTTGTCCCCTTGCAGCCACCTTCTGAAGGCCAAAGCAAGGCAATCTGTGCATGGATTGCCCTCAATGGCTTCCTGTTGTACCCTGGATGTTCTGGAGTTTGGCGTGTACGTTTGGACACCTGGAGCCTTTTCTGTTGCAATTGTCACAAAAAGCTGATGTTAGATGTGACACCATTCTAAAAAAAACACTTGTCTCTGCTGAAAAGCACTGGAAAAGCCAAATCCCAAATCCACAAAAGACAAAAAGACAGGTGGTCAACGCATCCTGGAATCTCAGCTTTATCCTCAGGAACTGAGTGAACCTGAGAGACACCAGATGCAGGTGCCTCCCGCTCAATTCAAAAAAGCGTAAATCCTTCAATTAAGCGAATTTGGAATTAAGCAGGCAGATTAACACATGAGAGATCTACATGTAAATTTCATCAGACTTCAAATTTAATTCGGATTATTCACCTGTAGTGAACTTGAGAAACACGAAATTCAAAGCGCATCGTGTCTGTTTCAGTTCCTGCGCATGACACTGCAGAGACAGCCCTGTGAGCGCCTGCTCGCGAGTCCTAAACGACAGCTCATCCACGAGGGACCTCTCACACTGTTGGGTGCGTGTGCATCATCATCCATATCATCCATATCACCAAGAGTGAACATTCAAGGAGTGACGATTCTGGAGGAAACGTAATGGGAAATTTCGCAAAGCAACAAATTCCAAAAAGCCACTTTTTCCTTTTTCTTTCCACCTACACTTGTACCTGTCTGGCACCTCTTGGTTTTCCAGTGTCAATTGATGTCCAGAAAAATGGTTTGTACTTCTGAACAACTTTTTCTGTGCTTTCCATTTCAGAGATCTCAAAGACAGTGGACATGTACCTGTTTTTATTTGATGACATTCTACTGCTGACTAAGGTCAAGAAGCACCCCAGGAAGGTTCGTACACTGAATACTTCGAGTTCAGAGCCACTCCGCAAGTTGCGCCTTGTTATGTTTTTTCGGCATCGTGAAATCCTGGCCACAAGACATTTCGGCAAAACAACACCACCAGTACCTTCGTTTTCTGTTTCCTGCAGTCATGGAATGTTCTCCCGAGAAATGTACGCAAAATCATGGAGGCCCCAGACCACGTCATCATCATCTGCAAAATGGTTGCCTTCATCTGGTTTTTGCTTTCTGCCATCTTGCAGCAGAAGGTCACGCAGGACACCGGTGGTCACCCGACGCAGTCACGACACCCCACAGAGGGCGCGCAGTTCGTTGTGCACCGCCAACCAATCGCACTTGACAGATTCACCATTCATGACGTCAGACCTATGGAGGCGTCCTCAGGTACGTCACGTGACCTCGTTAATGACGTCATATTTTCAAGTTCCCAGGATCATTCCCAGAAGACTGCTTTTGCTGAAGCGAATCACAATGGGAATGAGAGTGATCGGTGTTCTTTTCATTTCGCTTTGCTTTTGTTTCCGTTTGCATGACATGCAGTATTTTATTGTCATTTGCATGCCTCATTTTTCATTGTGCCAGTTTCACTTTGTAGAATTTTAGTAGGGCTATTGTGAAAGCTTTTTCAAGATTCAACTTTTTCGTTTAGGTTTCTGCGGGGATTGATGGCCAAAAGTTTCGATTGTTCAGTGCTCTTTCAGGGCGCCAGACAAATCCAGTTCACAGGAGCAGAATAATTGCTTTGAATTATTTCCAACCTTTGTGTTTCATTGTGGTTTGTTCAGCTCGACAAAGGACGCCAAAGTATTTGTGCATGAAAAAATCGGAAGCATGGTAGAATTTGGAAATTGGATGGGATTTCAACACAGGTTGGCTTGCTCAATTCAAAATTCTATTGGTCACCGGAAGTGAAATCCAATGACCTCTTCCGGTTTCCGGATCATGTCGAATTTCGCCTTGGGGTCTGGTTCCTTGTTCAAAGTACACCAGTGGAAAGCAGAAATTGAGCGAGTCAATCAACTTTTTTATCTGGTTGGTTTGTGGTGGGAGAAATAGTGAGGAATGTTGATGTTGTCCTGGACCGTTGTATCTGGTGCTGCTCGTCACGTGATCGCCGCCATCTTTATTCTGCTGGTACTACTGCCATCTACACAATCCTAAATCAACCAATAGTAAGTTACTCAGTGAGTGATGCTCAAGGTATGTACACAATTCCTCCCAAAACCTGTGTTCCTGTATTTGTCTCTCCCTTTGTGTTTCTGTGTCTGTCTGTGTCTCAGAGCCTGAGAAGTCAGGTCCATGTGTCTCTGCTTTGTGGTCCCATCTGTCTGTGCTGTCTCTCTGAGAGAGGAAGAGAGTGTGCCTGAGTGATTGGCTGTGTCTCTGTCTGCACAATTCCTTCTGCATTTGCTTCCTCATGCCCATCCTCACTGACCAGGGTCTCTGCTGATGGCCTTTGCCCAAGTCATTTGAGTTCTGCTATTCTGACCCATTTATTCCTCAATTATCAGGCTGACACATGCATGGCTGCCATGTATTTTAAATTTTACATGTACAACACAGAGCAGTGTCCCCTCAAGTAAAGCAGGATTCTTGTTGATGGAGCTGTCAGTCCCTGGCTTGTTGGGTCATATGGGGGCACTTTGGGGAAAACTATGACACCATTTCATTGTGCATGTGGGGAACATTTCATGTTACTTCTGCCCTGCTGCAAGATGGTGAATGTTGATCCCCTGTCTCTGTTGGCTTCACCCTCTGTGTCTGTGTGTTTGTGTCAAAGCCTTGGCGCTTCCCTGTCCCGTCCAATCCTGTGTCTTCCCTTTGAACTATCCTTGACCTTCACTCACAAGTGTCTAGATAGACATGCACCGGCAGAGCCTCGTTTTCATTTGGTTCTAGTACCAGTTGCTTGTGATTGGTTCATTTGGTACAGTCAGCAATGTTGTCATAGTCCCTGATATCACTCAAAACTTCAGTGAATCTTTTTCTGTCACAAAGGAAAACAAAACCAAACATCTGTCCATCTTCAAAATTACAGAATAAATACAACAGAAACGAATTGAAAATTGTTATGAATTGTTCTAATGTAACAATTGGTATCTGCCTGTGTGACTCAATCCAACACTCCACACACCGGATGTTAGAAGTAGCTTGGCATGCCAACAACAGGAATCATAGGAAGTAGGTCAACAGAGATACAATAGTTTTGATGCTTGTTTCCAAATTGTTCAGTGACATGCCAAAAATCCTCCCATAGGAGCCTTTGGCAAATTCTGGTCTGTGGAGTATTGGATCCAACAGGACTTCTCACACAAACTTGGGAACAACATCAAAAGTCCAAAGACAGAGAGGCCAAATGAACGTACACATATCTGCTAAGCTGCATTTTCTTTATCAATGTGCATCATCCTCAACAATCAAGACATGTGCAAATTTATGAACATTTGTACATGCAGCTGTTGAAGCTGGATGTTGTTGAAATGTTGTTCATCATCGGAAGAAACGCCTTCCGTGAAAAAATACAGAAAAAAATGGGCCCTTTATTTTTCTGATTCTGGGCCAGCTTTCTAAAATCTATGTCTGCAACGACCACTGTCAGAGATGCTTACACGTACCGTTATTCTCCTTGGAAAAAATGCCTTTTCACCCATAAGCCAGGTCAAAATCTTGTTTCCAGATCATTTTCATGAGGGATCCAAGATTTTGATCTTGAACTGAACCCCCCCCCTTCCCCGAAAAGGAGTGAGCCCCCAACTGATTCAATTTGTTCCATCTCTTTTTGGTTCAGAAGTGCATGATTTGGAAACAATCCTTTCATAGGGACAAGGGCCTCGACCTGGTTCTTGCCCTCTGAAGGCTCCACCCCAAACGCCTGCCATGAAGAACATGAAAGTAGAAGGGTACCTTCAAAACAGGGAGAATAACAGTGCTTTCTGCGACTTCGGACATTAATGCACCAGCTTGAACAAGATCACCACCCAAGTTGGCGCAGGTGAAACAAAGCCCCGAGTGCTTCAAGACATTTTGAATGTCCTCCCCAACCTCACTTTAACGCCTAGACGATGTTGTTGCTGGGGCATGTGTTTCAAAAGACCTGTTGAGAAATGGTTGAGGGTTGCACGGGTGGTGTCGGTACCACAGGGTTCTGGGAGTACTTTGAATGCGGCGTGCACGTGTCCATCGGGCAGCACCAGCGGGACCGCTACTACATTGACCCCGAGGAGGAAGACCCTTACCACCGCAGCAATATTCTCTTTGGGTGTCTCACAGCAGGTATTTATGTCATTGTACGTTGTTACTGAAGACCTCAGGGTTCTTTTTTGACCAGCGACGCCTGCGTGAGTCAGTCTCCAAGACTTCAGGTAGGCACCAGAACCAATATGTCTAAGAGCCGGAGGACTGAGCAGGAACCTGCAGATATCATCCAGAAGAGAGAACTTTCTTTCAGATTGGAAATAATTTCTTTTTGCCTTCCAAGTGTCATCTTCACCTTCCTGTCTTTGGGTCAATTAGAAGCGGCATCATCAGTCCCTAGCCTTGTCACGCATCAGATTTGGAAGTTTTTGCAACTCGGCAACAGCTGCAGCCCACAGATCAACCTAGCCTACTTTTGGAAAATGGCTGTTGTATTCCCAGACCCAGAATCTTATTCCTCTTTGCGACTTTTCCGTGTTGAACAAAACTCCTGCACTAATGCCTTCAGATGTTCAGGTGTTCGCTTGGATTCCGACACACCAGCAGCTTAGCTTTGCTTTTCATGCAGGTCACCTCGCATGCAAATGCTTTTTAATTCACACAAAAAAGAGGATGTCAAAAAATAAGTTGAATTGTCTCTTTTACAGCCAATGGACTGCGGAATAGTTTCGTGTTGGTGCAGATCTCTCGCTTCCAGCAGATCATTGGGGTTTACACGCTGCAAGCGCCGAGCGAGGAAGCCAAGGTCAGAAACAACCAGCCCAAAAGAGCCATAGATTATCAGTTTCAATTGGTCAGATGGTTCCATTCAGAGTAACAGCCAGACTGAGCAGCCTCATGAAAGTAACTAGAAGGAATCTTTGGGGGAACTGGCTAACCCCCCATCCACACAGGACGCGTGATGCGTCGCAGCACGAAAAATGGCTATCTCCTCCATTATTTGCACAGTGCTGTTCCTGCTGCACTGTATGTGAACACACTGCTTGGCAACAGTTGTTTCCATTTTTTTGCGCTGCATCATGCAGACGTAACGTTACGCTTTATGCGCTCTCTGTGCACGAGGGGTAAGGACCATGAGAGAACTTGAAGTGCCAGAAAAAGCAAAAGTCTAGATCCCACTGTGTGAGTCACTGCGAACAATGCCACCAGAGCTGTGGCACTGATAGTTGTGTCTGGCTTTCATCTAATTGGAGGTTGTTGGCAGTCCGACCCAAGTTTTGTTTGTGTCTCTGTGCTTCAGTGAAATGGTCAAAGCGGAGCGACTGCGGTCTCCATAAACTCTGTCCAAACACATTCACAGCATTCTCTTGGCTGTGTACAACGAAGCATGATTCCTTCTGCTGCCTTGCAGGGTACCTGGTTGAATAAACTCCAGGAGTCACAGGATAAGTACAAGGACGCCTTGCGTCGTGGTCAGGACGGCGTGACGCCAGCGTACGAGACGTCGGCGTCGTCGGCGTGCCCCGCGAGTCCGCACGTCAAGATCCCGTCCGTGCTCAAGTCCAACCTGCCACCCGCCGAGAAACCCCCGGCGGCGGCGGCGGCGGCGGCTGCTGCTGGCGGGATAGACGGCCCCGCGGCGCCCGAGAGCAGAATCACGGTCCAGGCGCAGGTGCGTGTTGTGGCGTTTGTATGGGCCCTGGCGTTCAGGACGCGCAGGCGCAAACGTTACTTTCACGGATATTCATAATTAAAAATTGAGTTTATTCAGAAGAAAATTGCCAGTTCTGTATGGATTTGGTCAAAAGAGAAACACTATTTTGGCAACTAGATTTTGCAAAAAATCCATACGTGGCCAATCTTTTTGCCAAAGAAACTCGTTTTATTGTTTGAATACCCGTAAAAGTAACATTGGCAGGCCTTTTTTGCGTGAAAGATGTGGTTATCTTCGGTTGCGAGAAACAAGAGGTTGCATCAAAGAGCTCTGGATCTTTCGTGAATGCCCCCTCAGCCTCTGACTTCAACATTTGGTTGATGCAGAAAAGTTTATCAGATCAGCCAGAAAGTGTTTCTCACCCATCTCAAAGAATGAATCCGAAGAAACCGGGCCCAGTTTGTTGAAGATGTCCATAGACCAGCTGGGAGCAAAATCAATGGAAATAACTCTTTTCTGCAGCCCAACTGGAATCAACAGAGAACCAAAACAGTTTGGTATGCTTCGTGACTTGTACAAGAGCAAAAAGTATGAAGAGGTTTAACGTATTTAGTGTGTAAGAGTATGCTAACGTTAAGGATACCATTAAGAGACCATAAGCTTGATCCAGAAAGACCAGAATGAAGAGTTTTTGTTTTTCAATGGAGAAAACACAGCAAGAATCATCACCCAAGATGGCCGTTCTTCCACTTGTTATAAAGGTCAAAACACGCGCAACAGTTATCCAATCCGGTGTTTGCGCAATTTTCCATTTCCGTAAAATCTGAATACCTTTGTGAGAACAAGTGGTTTTACATAGGTCCAGAGATCTTCCGCCTGTTGTGAATAAAACCCGGAGAAAATTCAGCGAGGGTGAACAGTTGTTGATAAAAGCTGCTATGAAACTTAAACCTGAATTTGCTGAAACAGATTCCATTCTGAAATTATTTCGTGCGTGCGTCCAGGTACCTCCTGCTTAATCCGATATGGACAATCCAAATTCCCAGATAATTCAAAATCCCATAGAAATCACACTCCTATCTCTCATGTGCTAATCTGCCTGCATATTTTTAAATTAGCTTGACTGGAAAGAATTCTATATACCTAGTATTTCTTTTTGGGAATTAAGCGGGAGGTATCTGTCATGGACTTAGACTCTCACTGATGCTTGGAGGTTGCCTTTCTTCCACAGGTTGAGCCGCGGCCCGGAGAGGAGTCAGCCGCCGGGGGCCCTCGCTCTCCGACCAACACCGAGTCCTCGGGAGACAGCAAGTCCCTGGACCCGGCTAAACAACTCCCGGCGCTGACGGCGTTATGCGACAATGCCAGCACGGCGTCACTTCCGGTCGCGCCGCCGCCGAAGAAAGAAACGGGCATCAGTGGACTCATCCGACACAGCTCTCTGAAGAAGAAACTGCCGTCGGAGAAAAAGGTCTCCATCTCTCCGCCCCCGTCCCCGGCAGGGGGCTCTGGAACCGGAAGTCGGGGCAGGTCGCGGAGACTGGGTACCCTCAAGGCGCTGCATGAAAAGGCCAAATCCATGCACGCCATGTATGTATAGTGCAGAGCCTGGGTTTGTATACAGGCTTCATGAGAATGTGGGCATCTCACTAGATCTTACAGCCAGTGAGCCTCATTCTGAGGCATCATTCCTCCCTTTCAGGATACAAGGTATTTTTCACTGCATTTCTCAGTGTCAAATTGTGGTGAAGGCATTGGGACAGAATAAAAACGCGAATGTCAGACTGGTCTCTCATCTGGTGGTGAATTCGTCGGCCATTTGTGATTTTCATTTTCTCGTCTTTTCTTATTTTTTTTTTTTTTTGAAAATAGGTGATATACTTTCCAGGGGTTTCAACAGTGATGCCTTTTGAGCAAACATGGCGGCTAGG
>JAAUYG010124405.1_pt1 | contig 10613 bp, 6 predicted proteins | sample 7278091 | NCBI WGS metagenome assembly JAAUYG01 (sample SAMN14350201, study PRJNA611818) | marine sediment metagenome | isolation source: surface marine sediment (0.6m) | place: French Polynesia: Moorea | collected 2018-08
ATTATAATAAAGCACAATGACACTTCAATTTTATCGCACCCTAGGTCGTCCAAACCATAGGAGATGTTACATGCATAAGACCTCAAATTCATTCTAATAGACCTTAAAACAAGAAGTGCATGGACCTACACACTCAGCTAGGTATTATGTGAATAGCTAGCGTACATGCAACTATGCCAGTGACCAGTTTATTCTGTCAATAATGGTCCACAAAATGTCATCCTCTACTAAAAAGAGGTGGAAATATTGCAAGTGCATCAACTGACACCAAAATAACCTTGAATAGTGCAAGCTCAAAGGTAACTCGCATTTTAGCTCTGCAAGATTTTGTCAGCAGAGCTCAAGACATGAAATCGAAATTTGTGCGTCTGTGACACCGACTGTTTCTGATCCTATCAGATGAATTTCTCTTAAATGTTAGTAGCTGCTTGCATTAGACCATACACCCAAAAAATAAAAAAAAAAAATGGGAAACAAACATTTGCTCATTTTTCAGGAATCCGATGATTTTTTTCCGTTTTGGTTAACATGGGACCCTATGGGTGTGAAACTTTCAAAACGCTCTCATCCCATGAATCACAGCCGAAACTTCTCTTGTTTTTTTCTCAACGGTCCTCATAAAATTATGCTTAGGATTGTTTTGACATTTTGAGTTTCTGATTTTTAATTTTTAATGATTTTTTTTTAAATTTCAAATTCACCATTGTACCTTATGGGGAGACAAAAACTCAATACTGTGGAAAACGAACGATCGTAGAGCAAAACGAAGTGAAATTTAGGACGCGTGGGTACTAGTGGAAGATGTATTGGGTATCTTTGACCTTTTAGCATTCAAGGTCATTTTGAGGTCATTCAATCAGTGAACTTGCTTTTTTTTCCAAAATTATGACTTTCGAAACGCTGCTTCTGATACACTTATGATTCTTTTACCGTCAAACTTTTAAAATTAAAAAATAAAACAAATGAAAAAAAGATTGAAATTTATTATGTTCAATGGGAAAATGAAAAATTACAAATACAAAATTTATATTGGAAACGGCTAATCGTAGAGCGAAATGGGGTAACATTTGGGACTGGGAGTACCAGTGGTATGTGGGATAATTAAAAACTTGTAGCTAGCGTTCAAGGTCATTTGGGGTCATTTGGTGAACTTGCCATTTTTCAGAAAATACAGTTTTTCCAGATGGTGTCCCTTCTGCACTTAATATGTTTTTTTTTCCATCCAAACGTTTTACAGCTGTTCCAGTCTCAAACTTAATATCAAGTAGCATATCTGCAAATTTAAAGTGTTATAAGTACTGCTGTTTCCAAATAGAGCGACAAGGTATATGCATTGAATGTCTTGTTCAGGCCATTGTGCTCTACGATCAGCCGTGTTTGAGCTGTGGGTTGACAGTGTGACCCCCAAAAAGGACCTTGAAGACTACGAGATTAAAGGTATCCATGTACATGTATGTTGTACTAGTGTTCCTGGGTCCCAATTTCAGTCACCTTAGCTCTACGGCCAGGTAAAAATATACTGCGAATATGCAAGGGAAATGCTGGAGAGCACCCCTTTATCTTCCCTGTATAGATAATAGCGGTTATACAGCCTAGATAACTAGACTTCAGTGTCCTGAATCCTGATAATTTCATTAAGCTAAACCTCACGCCCGTCATCGCAACCCATCTCAAGATTTTGGCTGATCTTACATATACGACTTCACAAACATGTTTGGTTCAGCCCAGATGATTTTTGGAAGTACCAACATTTGCGTTTATTATTATTTAAACTGCGCACTCAAGATTTTGGCTGATCTTACATATATACGACTTCACAAACATGTTTGGTTCAGCCCAGATGATTTTTGGAAGTACCAGCATTTACGTTTATTATTATTTAAACTGCGAACTCAGCATGCTCAGCTGGCTGTCAACCTATGTATTCCAAAGCTAGGAAGATTTATTTGCTGTCTACCAAAAAGTAGCACTCACTGAGTTAGGGTGTAATTTGCATTTAAAGTTCTCGCTAAAGTTTGCGTGATTAAAGAAAAAAAAGATGCTTGCAACACGTATCCGTAAGGTCTGCAAATACTGAAGTCTTAAGTTGTGACTTGACTCACCTTCTTAGAGAATAACAGCACCGAGATGGTTTGACTTAAGTCAAAACTTAGACGTAGGTATTTGCGAGGACCCCGGTCCAGTTTGGTGATTTCTGAACCTTTCTTGTTCGAAAAGTTGGTATTGGGAATATCTCCTTTGTCGAGATAAAAAGTAAAGGACCTCGTATGACTATATGTTATATAAGAAAAGTTGTAGAAGAGGATAAATGGTTGAAACATTTCAACACAAACGTCTTAATAAATTCTGACACATTTTATTAACACTTGGTAAATACAGTGATCGGTTCTATATAGTATGATAAATACTTGCACGTGTGTATGAACGGAATCCAATATTCAACAAGTATATAATGCTGATCACAAGAAACGGTCAACGAATCAGACAGCACACAATCGTGCACAGAATAATGTGCAAAAGGACCATGAACCGGTGAATGTGTATAAATCACGTAATATGCAGCCATAAATCAAAAGACACAATAGATAAAAAGAACGCAGGACTTGAAAATATGCGACAGCAAACAAAAATAAATATATATGTGTGTGTAAATATGTGAGATGCTGACTTGGCAATGATACACAAGAAGTAATACTGATATAGTGCCTCGGGGTATCTCTAGAACATGCATCGCATCACATTCACGCGTTGAACACACTATAGAATACTGTAGAAATCACGGAGAATATCTCAAGCCGTTGACAGAAGACAAATGATGTAAGAAACGGGGCCATTTGGACTTCATTCTTGCATACTCGATCAATTTTTTGATACGAAAAAAAGGTACACTTAAATTGTGCTAATCTGGCATGTTTAATGTGATGTATATATATAACACAACATGGGACTTCGTTTCTCTAAAATCAAACCGATTTAGTCATTATATAAAATTCATTATAATTTATAATTTGTAACAAAATGTTTAGTTCTGCATCCAAGTCCAGCATTGGAAGTGATGTTCTGATATGCTTAGATTTATTTTGTCTCTTCATATTTTTCGAAAGCTAATCTTGAACGTCCACTATGAGTGGGGCCAGGTATTCACTGTGACGAATCCCGAAGGAACTGTGAGGGGGCTCCCTCTTGTGTATCCAGTACTGAAATTAAAAGCATCATATGAAAGATATACAGTCCGCTTTGATGCAACAAGTTTCAGATTTAAGCTTAAAAAATATACCCCTATTAAAAAGTGGCACTGGACAGACAAATGTACTGACAACATATCTAAATTAACTCAAAAACAGCTCAATTGCAGTATTGTGAACGCAAAATATTGTCCTGTGTCTCTTATAGTTGACGCAATGTCGCTTATCGGCTTGGCATTTAATAGGGCAAGTACTTTTAGAGAAACTATTTTACATGTCTTCAGTTAACTCCGGGTTACGTCCTTGTACTTTCCCAACGTACCTTTTCTGGAGAATGAGCCCCTGGTCCTGGTTTCTGAGTGCCATCCCCAGGCATGATGTTACGGCTGGTCATGCTGTACACCGGACCTCGGTTCTTGTAGCAGTTCGGTTCAGTGACGCTATAAGCTCCGGGACCGGGTGTCTACACACACAAGACAAACAATAAAACTTAGAATGTATTTACTGCTCCAGTCTCTGCTAGCATGTCGCCCTGTCTTTGTTTATTTTTGTTTTTGTTTGTTTGTTTTGGTTTTTTTATGTGTGTTTTTTTCACACAGGAAACTTAACCAAGAATTTGTCAATCACTGTTTGGCCACCAGCGGATCCAAATTTTCCGTTCAATGGGGCATTGGTTTGTGCAGTTTGGCAGATCGCAAGAGTAGCAATGACTAGTGCATTCGCAGCATTTCTATTCATAAATCGATTCAAGCAAACACACCGATTTCTTGGCAAGAGAGTCGATTTGCCCCAAGCAACCCCAAGTACATTATCTTAATCAAATACGATGCTTCTTGGTTTTAAAGATGAAACACTCAACACATATTAGTGTTGTGTTCCCTGTTTCGGCTCTTGTGTCATACAGTGGCATATGTAGGCATGCGGTCTGACATGCATACTCTTTGGGTTTGGATGTGAGAAGACAACTATACTTACCTTTTGCAGGTCCTCGTGGAAGCTGCCGGTCTTGCTTCGTCCAGTCAGAGAATAGCACGGAGCTTGTCGCTTGGCGCTCATTATGGTTTTGCCCAGCATACATGGCAAGCTGTATGAGTTTGGTGCTGTGAGGAGTAGAAACATGGGAGTGGTATTCAAATTTTCGATGGCAAAGCAAACTTGATATTCAGGTCGCCCACTGAGCTACACGTATCAATGGGTAACCATCTTGAATGTGTGGCTTCTGGCAAACAAATTACTGAGACAAACATCTTGCTATAACATGTACTATAAAACAAATTCTTTCGAAGACTTTAAGGGGCGCCCAGTTCAATATGGATAACAAATATATATTACCATAAATACGCATGCAATTGATCGTCAAATCAAGGAGTTGGTCTTCTACAATCACTTTACGCCAAAATTGAAAACAATTCCAATTAACCACCATCCTTGTGATGGGTTTTAAAGAAATCGCAAAACACTTAGGGTATAAGAAATATAGAACTCTATAGATTTTTTTGTTCAATTAAAGCAATACAATGTAACGGAGATAGGGCAACAGATCTTTCTTCCTTAATTTAAACCGTGTAGTCCTATCAAAATCTCGCTAGAAAAGAAACGGAAACTCTTTATCTTTCTTTTCAGTAATTTGGGTCACTCAAGTTCTCATAGAGCCATACACGATTCGCCAAAATGCCTAACTCGCAGAGCCAAAGTTTAAATCATATGACTTTGTTGCCATAAAAAGTTGCTTGAAAGAACGGACAGCATATATTATTCAAGGCCCATTGATTAAACGTCTCTATCTCATTTCATGTGAACAGCCGCAAGACCGACGTGCGGTAAGATTGGAAATCAATTGTTAATGCCCTCTCATCAGCCGGCATATGCCAGAAGTAGGGAAAGAGGAACCGATCACATTGACATGCAATATCCGTTGGTCAAATGGAGTCAATTGGGGTTGGGTGTATATAGAGATAGTGCGTTCAAGTCAATAATGACTGCTGGCTTTACACTGACAGGAGAAGAAAACGTGAATCATACCGTTAACAGGAAATCATTCTGGAATGAATTAATAAGCAAGAGAATGAAGTCATTTTGTCTAAAAAGTCACATCTATAATTTGTAGACGTTATACACTTTCTTTATCTCGAAGTGCAGGGGCAGCCAGACCCTTCAGTTTAACATTTGAATAGCCTTACCCGGGGTATGATCGGTTGATCTGTGTCTGTGCCGCGTCCCGAAGCTGTACGCCGCAGGTCGAGGTTTGGACGTGGGGCCAGCACTTTCGGGAGTGTACGCTCCGGGGCCTGGAGGGTTGAAGAGAGAAGGGTCGTTCTGTCGAGCATAGAGGGAATACTTCGGAGTGCCATCTTTTCCGTCGCGGTACACTTTACAATCGGGATAATAACAGGGCCCAGGGCTGCAGTCGTCTGCCCACCTCCCATGTCTGATCCCGAAGGAATAGGCCGGCCTCTTACCGTGGACACTTCGGGGATCATGGGTGGTCTGGCCAACAAGGCCAGGAAGATGATAGCAGGGTCCAGGGCTGCTGTACATAGCCGCAATGGGCCCGCGGGGCTTGGTGTACTCGTATACCATTGTGTACGATCTATATGGATCCTGGTCACAAAATCTTTACCTGAGATATAGAAGAAAAAGTACATTTTATTCTGTCAACCGATTTTATCACTACGGTACCAATTGAACCTGTTTGTCTCATTTGCTATGCTCTATAAAAGCTTATCATATTTGCTGCGATGCAACTCAGGTGGCTGTTGTTGCTGCTGCTTCTGTCACTCTAGCACCTTATATTGCGAAGGAATCATAAGGATCGGGTTAAATATGCTTTCAAATGCAGCGTTTGAACACATATAATTGATTCAGATTGCCTCCAAAGAAACACTACAAAGATAACCTATGAAAACCCCTCATCATAAAATTATAATGTGTAAAGGCAACTCGTTAGCTGCCATTGTCGGTAACCTGATAGTCAAGCTTTTTAACTCTAAATTTTGAGATAAACATTTAGAGCAAAGCCCTCTGTGCAATACGGCTAAAACAGTTTAAGTAACATGTGGGGTGCAGAAGCAAGAATAGATGAAACGCCAGATAAAAGTTCATCTTAAAACACATTACCTGCTGATAGTGATCAATTAAGTATACAGAACGGACGAATAATCCAGTATATCACAAACTTTATGAGAATGATAGACCGCAGAATCCGTTGCAAGGAATATACATGTATATTTCGTGTAGTTCCACCAACTAATCTATCTAGATTTATGGTTGCATCGATATCAAAGCGTGTATCCTCCAAGCAGATTATAGCTTTGCCTAGTATAACTTGTCATTCAGACAATTTAGTCTGGCTCGTCGGAGAATGGGATCCTGCCTAAAGGCAAGAGCCTGCTGGAAGCCCACCCTTCGCTGTCTGGGCAACTGTCAACAAAGACAGCCTCAGCGTGCCTAAGTATGCCCGCGGCCAGGAGGATATCGAAGAACAAGCTCGTAACGGTGGCTGACAACATCCTGCTACTAAGGGATTAAAGATTACTTCTCACAGCCGCCCCACGCCCCAGGTATTTGCGTTTGCCGATTGATTACCGCTTCACATGATAGGGACCACGCAGTACAGATAATGTTCGGCACTAAATTACAATGTATTCTTTGTCGCAACACATTAGTTTTGCACCAGCAAGCACCAGGCCAGACAAGAAACTTCGTCCCCATTACCATGGTCCTCGTCCATAAGTATCTACATATATTTCGTACTAAGAGGCACCTTAATACCCACAAGTGTATGCAAGAAAGGCCGCTGGAAAAACGGAAAACCCCGCCTGCCGACAGAGTTGCAATGGCGCGTACAGATATTGGCTTCATTAAACTTACCATGGTATGAAGAATCAGATAAGCAACATGTATGACTAACTTTATATTTAACAATTCATGGCTAAAGTGAAATCAAAGAATGTGGCTGGATTCCCCATATATGACTTCCTATTAGTGTTCAGTGCCAATATGTGCCCTAATTCTACTCCTATCTGAGATATACATGACACAAGAGCTTAACATATGGGCGATCTTGAACTTGACCTTTTAAGGACACTCCAGGTCGAATCTAATGGTGCGGCTGGCTCTCCTATGACTTCCTATTGGTGTTCAATAGTAACATATACAGTAACTCTACTCCTTTCTAAGATATAACTGCCTCTCAAGGACATCCAAGGTCAAATTTAAATGTGCAGTTGGACTCCGCATACGATTTCCTATTAGTATTGAACAGAAACATATCTGGTTACACTGCTTTGCGCGATGCAAGTTGGCAAAACCATAGTGACCTTGAACTTAACAATGTGACTTTCAATATCACTAAAGTTAAATTTAATAGCGCACTGAATTGGACTCCACATGACTTCTTATTTGTGTTTAACGCCACGCAACATATGGCATAACTCGGGTGCTAAATGAGATAAGCTTTCAAACGTTGAGTGGCCTTGAATTTGACCACTAAAGTGACTGCAGGTCATATGTAATGGTGCAGTTGGAATGTATATGATTTCCATTAGTGTCTAATCGTAACACGTCCATCTCTCATTGTTTAGCTGTTATAATTGCTTAAAAAAATCTCCATCTTTGATCGTTGTCCCAAATTTCAGATCCCTCTCTCCCACCCTGTATCCCGAGGAGAGTTTTGTTTTTCTTGGTAAATGCATACCAGGAACCACCGCGGCTGAAGTCAAAGAGTTCCCTTTAAATTTACTCTATACTAGAGCTAGCAGCAACTATTGTCATACAGGCCGATTTTCACATTTTTCATGTTTATTCGTGAAATTTGGCGGGTGGTGAAAGTCCCAGATATCGCACTTGTAACTTTTTGTTAGTCCCTTCTTACCAATGGGTGGGACGGCGGGGTGGGGGTATATGGGGAGATGCAGCTTATCGTCGCTCAGGAATGCGCACAATGCCCTGCATGGTAGCCCTTGCCAACTATAACAGCCATAATATTTACGGTTATATTATGTGCAGAGTGGTATTATTTCCAGACGGTGCACACGCGAAGTAGCCCTGGGGGGCTACTCTTTCTACATCTTAATTTCTACAACATGGAGTCGAAATTGAACTTATAGGCTCTGTGCTGCATGCTGTGGGCAAAGGTTTTGAAAGGAGAGAGCATTTTTTACCCTTACTTAGGGTAATTAACATGACTCTGCAACTGTACAAAGTTTGATCCTGGTGTCCGAGAAAAAAAGGAAAAAAGAATGAAAGTAAAGAAAAACAAACAAAAAAAAAACAAAACAAAACAAGCAAGGAAGCAAGAAAGAAAGAAAGCAAGAAAAAAAGAAAAGAAAATAAAGCAAATTTATAAGCCTACAATATAGACCTGCATGCGTTTAAAATGCACGCAGAAAATAAGACCCGAAATAATTTAATACTAGTTCTGGAAGTTGGTCCTTATTTCTATAGCCCTAAACATCTTAATTTCTGCATGAACAGTTCCCTAAAATATAAACCATGTATACAGTCACACATGAAAAGCATCCATCCACCAAAGACATTGGCCAGTTCCAATGAAACATCGATCGGCGATGACTAGTTTTTCTATGACTGCGTAAATTAATTTATAGGCCTAAATTATCAGTTTCCTATTATAATTTCTTCTTACTTTTGTCTTCTTTATTTTTTCAGCTTCAGGATCTCTTGGACTAGCACCAAATTATATAGATACCAAAAAATCGATAGCCGACATCTACTCAGTTTCAGCGGCGACCCTCATGAATAACATCAAAGACGATCAAATTGCCCCTAAATCATCTGGCAGAAATATAACTATGGAGAAAATATGATATCTATTGTTCCAAAATCTTAGGATATATCCAATGTTTCGTTCTTTAAGTAATTATATTTAACTTTTGGACTTACTTGATGTTTTATAAGCCGTGATCTTTCTTTTTTCCCAAAAAGTTTGCCTGGCTATATCAAGCTGTCTTTAGTGACAAATCAGAAATGTTGGTATCGTTGTCAGGTTACGTCATAAAAGCAATTTAACCCGTTATTTCATTGGACCATTTCAATCTCGTCACAAACGTAATTTACATAACAGGTGAGTGATTGGCACGTACAGAAAACCGGTCTCGATCCTTCAAGCCGAGTTATTTGACCGTGACTTTTACGGTCTATACGGCGATAGCAAGCCAGATCACATTCAGTGAGATCATGATAGACACCTCAAAGACTAGCTGGATCAGCCCTATAAAGGTTTTGGAACTTGCGTAAATCCATGAATCCGGACTTGTGCCAGTTTTCTTTTTCAGTTCAATTCTGTGGGGTGCCAACGTACGTGGAATTTAATGCATAGATCGAGTTTCGAATATTAAAAAAATTCTAATAAATTAATTTTCTGCGGTTATAAATTCCATTCTTAATACTAGAAATTCGAACCGTATTTTCTAATGTTAGAAAATGATTTTTAACACCAGAAAATAATTCTTAATATTAGAAAAATAATTTTTAATATTAGAAATTCAATTCCCAATAACAGGAATTCAGTTAATCTTGATATATAGGCCCCTTAGGAAGTCGAATCATATTTTCTAACATTAGATTAGAAAATGAAGTATTTATATTCGATTCGATTTTTAGATCTGATTTGTGCTACTGCACAGCAGAGCTAAGCACTGTTGTCACGCGTGAGTCCGTCCGTCTGTCATCAGTCCATCCGTAAAAGCCGTTCTCAGAAACTGTCAAGCGTATTAACGCCAAATCTGGGGAAAAAACTACCTGTCCACCATATCCCCAGTCCATTTTGTTGTTTTTCAAAATTTTAAATTTTGATTTTTCACGATTTTTTTTTTCGTTAACATGGGACGGCTGCTCATAGAGTGAAATTTGACTCAGGGATACTAGATATACATGTATGGGGTAGAATTGATCTATACTATTTAAGGCCATTTAGGGTTATTCGGTCCACTTGTCTCAAAATGGTCTGTACCTCAATACCACTGGTCATTAACCATCAGGCCGTCCCTGCACATCCTTACCAAAAATATGTCGGAATCACTAATGTGCAAAATAAAGTATGCGCTTCATTTCATTTGACACGCCTCTAGCGGACAGTTATACCCTTATGATATCTTATCCCAACAAGTTTTTAATATCACTCAAAAGGCTGCGTATGTATATGTACGTGAGAAGAGTGTGCAGGTGCTGGAAGAGCAAATTCTAAAGGGGTAGGGGTGGGGTGGAGGGGCAATCGGCTATTACAGTAAGCTGCTTTTAAAATATCTGCGAGTAAAATGCTTTTGAGCAAAGCCAATACAGTGGAACCTGGGAATTAGAGACACCCAAGGGACTGTGAAAAACTGTCCTGAATTCTGAGGTGGTCTTATTTGTCAGGTCTATTTCTATGTACTGAATATGCATAGGGACTCAAGTGACTGTCCTTTGTTC
>JAAUYG010289386.1_pt1 | contig 10613 bp, 10 predicted proteins | sample 7278091 | NCBI WGS metagenome assembly JAAUYG01 (sample SAMN14350201, study PRJNA611818) | marine sediment metagenome | isolation source: surface marine sediment (0.6m) | place: French Polynesia: Moorea | collected 2018-08
AGGAAAAATTCGACTTAAGCTTTATTTTTATTGTGAATTCACAACTCGTGACAGCTTGCTCGTCATTGAAGGCTGGATCGTAGGCCTCGCAAATCACTTTGTGCAGTCCAATTGTGAAGTTATAGGAAGGCCTATCTTCGAACGGCTTGCATCTGTGTGGTGCCACCTTCCCGTCACCCGTCCGAAATATGACCTTGGGGTTCTGTATTTCGGTGATCGCTGTAGAGGTGGTGACCTGGATGTTGCTGGGACACACTTCAATTCTTGGAGGTGTAATTTCTGAAAAAAAAATAGGCTGTGTGTCAGAGCCGGCAGTGGGGGCACATGAAAATTGTCAAATTGTTTTGTGTTGCACTGCTCATGATTGGTGTTTTATCAACTGAACCTGATGACGCTTTCATGTGATGTTGATGAGGAAAGGAAATCTCTGATGATTGCAGGAATGAAAATGAGAGTCAATTATTCTGTCACTTATTGAGTCTGGTTCACAGACATATGATGCGTCAATAAAAACACTCAGTATCAGCAATGGAAACCACCGTGGAAATCGGTTCTCCTCTGGGGTAATGTTACCACGCTCCCGTGATGAGATGCATTGTTTGGTTCGTCTTGCTTCAGCCTGATCTGCTGCTGATGCGCTTGTTCTCGCTGCCACTAACATTCAAACTTGACGCCAGAAAGATCACAGAGTTACCTTTCTGCAGGTTCACACATCACTGAGGTGAAGTGAGCCTCGGAAATGTTCTTGTCTGCTCTTCGATAGTCGCATACCTTTACAGATGGGCGTGATGCCCGACCATGAAGTCGCTCCAGCTTCGGACCTGCAGATGATTCGCTCGTTGCCGACCAGTTGAAAGTTCTTGTCGCATTGGAAACTGCAGATACTGCCGAACGCGTGGGTTGCCGTCGTGCACATTCTCGTGCCGTGCAGGGGCGTGCCCGGGTCCGGGCATGTTGTCGCTGCAAAGTAACAGACACTTCTTTTCAAGTCATTAATTTTTTCCACTTTGTCCGTTGAAGCTTATGTGGTTCTCTCAGATTTCAGAAATAGTATCACATCCTTGCACACTTGTTCTCCTGCACAGAAGGTAATTCTGGACTGTTGATAGGTTCAGTGATCTGAGCGCCTGCGCACATTAATGGACCTTTTCTGAGAGGATTTTGTCAGGAAAAGGAAGTAGTAACTGACCTAGAATTCAGTACTGACATTTAAAATGGGCTAATTGGCTTTTATTGTGAAATATTAGCTCCTTTTATTCCCTTATTTATTGTCCTGGTGATTGAGTTGGATTTAGCTCAAGTAATAACCAAGAGTTCATTTCCATGTTTTGAATAAGGAGGCAGCCTTTGTGTTTTACTCGTGGGGTGCGAAACCGATTTGGTTGTCTGATGTGAAAAGAAACCTTGAAAGCAGTTGCAGGTGCTGCAATTCAGTTGCCTGATAAGATGTCTGAAACGTGAATGGCAGTGGCAGTGAATAGTCTCCTCCTAATGAAAGAGACGGGCGACTGTCTTGGAACCTGGGCCTTCACCGTTTTTCCTTCACACCAGACTTCTGCATTTTGCTGTCTCTAAGGACAGAACTCTTGGAATTGCCTTCGCAAGAGTGCGAATAGCCTTCTTTGAGGTGCGAGAACTTACTGCGGCAAAAGGGAATGTCTTCTGACCACGTCCCGTCCTGCTCACATGTGACGCGATCATGTCCAACGATGCTGAATCCGGAAACGCAGGACACGATGCACTGGGAACCGTACAGGTTGCCACTGTCACACTCCACCATCATTCTGTTCGGACTTTGCAACTTCACGCACCGGATAACTGCAACAGACAGTTCTGTTTCGTGCCACCATGTTTATTGCAAGTCAAATTCGACCATGAAATTACTCTCATGACACAAACTACCAGTACAGATGTGTCTTCCTGACTGTGAAAGGAATTGCAATTTTGAGAGAAAGTTGTTGCGCATTGATGTTGGTGAACAGACAGGTTTGTTGGGGCATCACAGTTCATTTGTATGACGAGACACAATCTTCTTTCTTGTCTAATTTACTGACGCTGCGGAGAAGCAGGTATTTGCAGCACCGAAGATATGTTCTGTCTGCCTGACTTGCTTGCAAAACACCAAAGTGACGATGGTGGAATTTGCCACAATGTGATGCTTGAATAAAACGTTCACTGGCAGATCAATAAACTCCGAGCAATTCTTGCTTTGACTGACCTGTAACTGTGACACGGAAGGAGCAGTCATCGACTTGACCACCGTCGTCGACCGCTCGGTACTCGATGTAGTGATTGCCCTCGTAGAACTGACGGTCCACTGATACATGGCCCCCGTACATGTAGATCGGCTTCGTCTGATAAATTCCTCTGAAAAGTACAGTGTGCGGAATGGTGAAACCGGAGTCAAAGCAAATCTTCTCTTTGAGCGTTTTTCTTTTGTGAAAATTTATGGCTGCTTCTTTGCCCCCCCCTCCCTTCCTGAAAAAAGAAGAGAAAAGAACTTTGGTAGATCTAAATTGTTTTGGAATATCCCTCAGGGAACAACAAAACTCAATGAATATGGCCGAAAAAGGTTGAGTCATTAATTGCTGGCAATGGACCATTTTCTTTGCCAGCTCAGAACAGCAATTGAAACAAGTGAAGTTTGACGTGAAAAAGAGGATCCCACTCTTTTTTTTCTCTGAATGATCTCGCTGTCGGATTGAGAGATAAGAAGGATCTCAAGTGTTGTTTGACATCTTCTACTTTAATGCCAAGACTCGGCCTTTGAAGCTTGGAGGCTAACCTCTCTACTTCTGCTGATTATAACATTATTGATGCGCAAAAATGTGTTTTGACGACATTTTACGTCAATAACAGTGTTTAAAACTGAAGGAGACAGGCTTTGCTGTGGTGAAAAACAGCAGTTGCGCCGTAACATTTGGTCTTTATCTTCATTAACAAGAGAATAAATTCGTCCACGGTTCGGTTTCTGGGTCCAATGATGCAAATTCGCGGAGGATTCCTTTGGGAATTTTGGAAGTGGCGTCAGAGCTTTAGAGATCTCAGCAGAGAAAAAGCCAGGACTTGGGACCTTTATGTTTGGATTGGGATCCAGCTTGGACGTTTATCCAATTCACCTGCTTTTGCAGTTTGTTTGTTTGTTGTTAATTTGATTGCAACTCGTTTTGCTTGATTGGCAAAGCTCCTGCAGTTTCATCTCAAAAGACTCTCCACATAGAAGTGTTCTTAATAGCAGGCAAATCGCTTTATCTTCTGATAACCTGCAGCCCCATTTTCCTGTGTGTTTATACACAGACAGAGATTACAGGTAACTCGAAATACGCGCAGAGAAGTTTGCATAACAAAAATATATGATGTGAGAAAATCAATCTGAACCAATGTATTTGATAACAATATTGCACATGTATCTGCAAACAGCTTGGAAATCTGTCAACTTTGTAGCTGAGATCTTATGGTGCAGTTATGCGGCCTTCTAACTTTAAACATGTACCGAGTGTTGTGTGCATCTGTAACAGGTGCCTTTCCACTGCTAATCATTTTTGTGTTCGTTTCCTGTAGTTTGTGTTGCGTTTTGTTGCTTCCGACGGATCTTCTCCCCGGGTGATCTTTCTATTCCTGGTGAAAGGGCGAAATGCGCGTTCTGATAGGATTCCACACTTGCATGAAATTGAAACACTGAATGGCATTTTGCTGATTCCAACAGCAATCGACCAACCTGTAGAATGCGCATGCAGTTGCCGTTTTCACCTGTGGATAATTCGCGAGTTGCACATTCATATATTTTCTTTTTTTGTATGAAAAGCGCTGAGCGATCTAGCATTGCAATAGTTATTGTCCGCTCTAAGTTCATACTCCGTCAACTGGTGAGAAACAAAAATTGCTGCAGGTTTTTGTTGATTGTTGGCTTGTTTGGATGATCTCAACCTTAGGTGTTGTGTGTTGTCGGTGTTTCTCAATGTTTAGGCCAGAAGCATTGAATGTGTACAGATGGGCAAAAACAAAATGCTTTTAGTCTCAGCCAATCATTGGTAAAAAAGGGCGTAAATTCTCAACGGCGTGTTGAGAAGACGCCAAAGCTGAGTCGTTCGGCACCCGTTGACAACGGAGCAACAACACGGTCGAAAAATCATGCCACTGCCTGTCGTGGCACCATTTTGACCATTCAAACAACTGACCAAATGAAAGCTGTTCACAAAGCTCATCAAAGCTCGTGCATAAACCACATAAATTGCAATCGTGCAAAATGAATTGCCTCCAGCATTTGGGCCTTGTTTTCCGCCGCCTCTCAGTGCAGACTTTACTCAGCCGGGCAGGCTTTTAGATCAAATGTTCCGAGTATTTATGAACACACGCCATGGACAAACGGCGTATCTCAAGCAGAAAGCTACAGGAAGTGATGGGGAGGTTTCTTTTCATTGCTCTTCAAGAAGAACTTCTCAGCTTGCATTCCGATGCCTTTTTTACTCGTGACTGCTTTACAAAATATCACTGTCGCTCCCCAGGGAGGCTGGTTCAGAGGGCAAGCAGGTAATACAGAATGACTTCTTCGGCATGTGAGATCAATGTCGATGTTATGGTTAATGGCTTGATCTCTGGAGAGGCTGAAAAAAGTTGCATTTCCTGTGCTATTTCTGCTTGGAACGAGAATCATCTCGACATTTGAGAATCTTTTGGGCCCAGCCAAGCAAGCAACCACCTTGTACGGCTCCCGACTTCCTGCACACCGGGTTATGCACTGTCTGTTTCTTTGCTTTAATTTGTGCCTCAGGCGCACAGATAGCAATCTAGAGCCCAGGATTGATGGGAAGTATGCACTGCTCCCCTGAGTTTAACTCTCAATCCAGATTCTCCATGTTTGCTGGAGATCGTTTCTTGATAATGTATGATGAATGGGAAAAAGAAAAGTAGATCAATATGGCTAGACTCGGTGGCTGATGAAACTTTTTTCTCATCATATTTAAACTTGGCTCTCATCAGACCCCGATGAGCGAGCTACAAAGCAATTTCAACAGATTTTTTTTTGTAATTTCTTCGCTTGTTTCCTTTCCCCCGTGAGCTGTGTGTCGAGGCAGAAAATAATGCGAATCCCAGGAAAACAATCTGCAGTGTATTGTTGGAGCCCGAGATTTCACTGCACACAGGTGGCCCAGACGGAATTTCTCCTTGATTGAAATTGCTGGAACGTTGAACGTTGTTTTCACCAAAAGCTCTTTGTTGATGTTTTGATACCAAGAATTTCTCTTATGATGTCCAAACAAAATCTTTTTGTGATCCCTTTGGATTTGTTGCCAGATGGTGACGAATTGCTGACTCTTTGAACAAGCACTGTTCCGCAACAAATTGTGCTGCAGAAGCACCCAAAAGGACAGTAAAACATTAGGAGACAATGAAGAGAAACTGTTAAAAGGTGTGTTCCACCTACCTGATGGGTCTGGTAGATTCCACAGAAAAGTCCTCCCGGTCCCAGGACACCCGCGCTGACGTCATGCGACGCTCTGCCGTCCTGTACTGGTTCTCCGGACACTTGAGTCTCACCACAGCTGCAAAAGTAAAGCGAGTTCGATTTTGTCAATGTTCCAGCAGGTCTCAAGACTGCCTTGATCAGTTTTGGTCCAAAAAAGAAGAGAACACGTTTCTTTTTTCACTGGCTCCCCCTTCGCTAAACTTCCAACTTTTCTTCCAAGTTCATGACGGCAATCGTTGCTTTTTGTGTTCATTTTACCCTTTCAAGCTTGTGGCTCATCTTGTCTTGGCAAAGAAGGCCACCTTGGAAGAACAATGTTGTGGGGTCTGCGTGGGAAGATGAATCCGTTTTCTCATTTTCTCCGGTAAAAACGAACCTGTGTCCACCTGTGCTGTGACTAAACGGCATTCTTTAAGTTTCATTTTTGGCTGTGTTTGTTCATTTGTTTATGGATGAGCTGCATATCTTGACACCTGCTTGTTGTCTATTCTGTTGCATCTCTTCCCGCCTCAGTGTTTGCAATGAACTGACGAAGCAACTTTTTTCCATGAAAGGAAATGAGCTTGCTCATGGAACCGAGGTCTGTTTCTTGTTGAAGATCACACCGATATTTTTCATGCAACTTGTTCAGAAGTGGTAAACTTCTGGAGGAGAGAAAAGTGTTCTCTCGTGCCGGACCTTGAGTTTTAAGTGGAATTCGACCCTTAACCTTCTAAGCAAGGAGCAGATAGGTGAAGGAAGATGAAAGAATGTTGGCATTTTTAGCTGTGAATAATTGGCTGTTCAAAAGGGAAACAGAAAACCATTGCAAGCCCTTCACGAGGATTGCGAAGATTCCTTCGAGATTGCGAAGGAAAAACACGTGCATTTTCTTGCCAAGCCCTTGAATTGTTTCTGCTCAGTCTGCTTTGGTTCATTTCTCTTTCCAGCATCCATGCATGGCCAACCAAAGCAAGTGCATTGTTCACTTGGAATGTCATCATGTAGAGTTGGCCCACACGCCTGACGTTCGGAGAACTTTCATGTGCGAAGAACACCCAAGACGGGCAACACTGTCGTGAGGGAGGAAGAGATCTACATCTGACAGCTTTAGCTTCATATTAGGAGGTGATAGCCCAGGGGGGATTGCACCAAAGGTCTTGTTGAGGCTGATGTGACGTCTACTCCAAAGACAAAGAACCCTCTTCGCAAGGCTGCAGCGAAACCCCTGCTTTGTCTGAATTAGGGGTCACATCGTTGCTCATGCAGCATTCATGAAGATTTGGCTTCGAAAGACCACGACTTAGTGCAACAGGCGCCAGGCTTCTTTTTTGTTCTGGTTGCGAGTTTTCGGACGATTCTTTTCGTTGGTCTGGGAACAACAAGAAGAAGTATACAGGTCATCTCTGGTTTCCAAACATTGGGATATCAAACTGCTTGATGTGCCTTTTTTTAGAATGTTTCCAAAAGCGAAGTTTCACCTCTTCGACTTCTTTGATTTTGAACAGACATGCAGAAGGTCGAACACAAAACGGAAAGCATGTCCTTCTCTCACCCAGTCACGCAACAAAATCTGAACACCTGCACAGAAAATAACCAAACTTGGTTTGCACATCGTTCCTGGCAGTTTCCGTGTGCTCCACCCTGAGGGTTGGTATCCTCCGCACCAAACATTCATAACAGTGCAGATTTTGTGATAGTTTCAGTCCACTTTGATCAATTCTTTGAGGATTTCAGTGGAATTGCGCCAGCACGAGACACTCAGTTGAAAAGCTGCAAAGAATTCAATGCTGTGGAAGGACGTTTGAAATTCTGCAACTCCTTCACACAAAAGGTCTTTTTGACAGGCATCATCTTTGGCAGGTTGCTTCCAACTCTTGTCTTGCTTCAAGTTTCGTGATGAGACAAGTGGCTATCAACAATCTGCATCTCTGTTCGAAAGACTTTCTCCTTTGAATCCGTAAGAGTCAGCCAGCCTCCTCCCTCTTCGAGATACCAATCCGGGTTTTGGTTTCTTTCGTTGAGATCCTTTTCCATTACACTTTTCTGCCATCAGGCAGACGAACCTTTTTGCCTGAATGTGACAGATTGCGGTCAAATTGTCTCTTTTTGGATTTGTAGTTTATTCGAAGTGATCAAGAGAAGATTTGTTCTCTACAGATTTGTCAGAAGTGGAATAATGGTTGCGTCAGTGCTTGCCAATGCATCTTGCACTGTGTTCATCACTGAGGCAGTAATTCTCGTGGTAGATTGTGCAACTGGTCCGCAAAAAGTTTTGGCACCGCAACAAACTTGCCCCTTCCTTCAAGTTTATTTGGGCAATTTTTTCATGTTCTTGAAAGTCTGAGAGTGGTGATCGTACCATTGCAGTGACCAGGCAGACACTGCCCAAACATTTGCCGCACGCAGACAGATGAGAACCCCAACCGTCTGCTTTTCTTGAGAGGAATGAGCGCATTTGAATTCTTCGGGCATCCACTTCTCTTCACGTTACTTTTTGCCAAGACCACCTGACAACCTAATTCCTCACGAATGAACATTACCTGCCTGAGACAGTTGCCATCATTTACTCATTCGGATCCTTCAGAAAGACCACCAAGCTGAAAGGGATTGCGGTCAGTCTGGCCCAAGAAACCAAAACAAATGATCAAAGACTGAAATAAACAAGTTCTTCATTGTCTTTTTTCTCCTTTGTTTCAAGAGTTTTTCCCAAACGTTTTGTCAACAACTTTTCCGTTGAGAATCTTAACAGGTTGCAGGTTGCGAAGTAAATTATCCTTGAGCTGAAATCCATTCGTACATTACTGAAACAACACTATTACCTGAGGCCAGGTGAAGGTGCCAGACCAGACAAAAGATCCCATATCTCTAACATGACTTTCGTCTGATGTTCTTTCAGTGGGAGAGTAAGTTACAGTTTTTGTAAACACGAGAGGTTTGCCGATATTTGTTGGTGTTGGCAATTCGGGTCTCGTAAGTCGAGCAGTAAGATGGCCAATCAAATGCAATTGCCCGAGCTACTTGTTGCAACAGCAAGTGTGTTGATCCAATGATCCTCAGAAAAAAGCCTGGGTGCACAGGAAGTTGGTGCAAGTTCAGCAGGGTGGTTTTGGTTTCGCGAGAATGATTTCGCTGTTGAAAGGAAGTTTGTATCCTTCGGTGGATGGATAGTGTGGACTTCCTCACCCAGAGATGAGAGTTCAAGAAAAACTGAACGGATCTGAAATCCAGTTTTTCTGACGTGGATGTGCATCCCTTGCTTTTCACTTATTGGTTGGTGGCATGGTTGACAGGCAGAGCTTTTTGTTCTGTGAAGTACGACCACACCTTCAGTTGTATTTTTGTCGCTGATGCCGACCCTATCAGCAACAACATCGATACAACGGCAACAATATTTTGAGAACCAGTAAGGACAGGCAGGTGCAGATCCAGTTTGTTGTGCGATGATCAGTATCTAAACAAACCTCTCCAGAAGCTAAATTGCAAAGGCTTTCCATGATATTTACACCCTTAGCACTTCTGAAACCATAAACAGTTTGACATAGTCTGTTCTGAAGCAAAGCGTGCAGGCACACGCTTGCCTGTCAGCACGCCTTGCAAAAGCTTGTGTTCTCTTGGTACATTTTGGATCAGGTTTGCACTTTTGGGGTTCTGAACAATAATCCATTCTGTATTCGGCAACAGCGTGACACACACACGGTAGAATTACACCCTTGCAATGGTGTCACGAACGCGAACCGAATCCAGTTGTTCTGAGAGCTCTTTCACAAGACAATCAAAAAACTCGTGTGATTGCCACAAAACTGTTTTCAAATTTTATCGTTTGCCTTTGGCAAGAGAAAGAAGTGAAGAAAGATGAGTTTCGGCTCGCCCCTCCAATGATCCCTGGGTTTGGGCATGGCTGCCAAAGGTAAGGACTGAGCTTTTGTTGAGAATGTCCTCTTCGGCTTTCAAGTCAATAATTTGGGGAAAAACAAAAATTAGTCTCAACCTGAAAATTGGAAAATTTTATACATAGGATACAATTCACGGATAAGCTTCAAATAACGAAGGCAAAGGCAGTGGGACAGGATCAATAGATATCCGCACACTGGATCAAGGGAAAGGCCATCAAAATAGAAATGCACAGCAACATGTTGAACAACATGTTTTTTTTGGAATTAAAAGACACCCCAGGTCAATGGCGATGGTCTATCCTCGCGTTTCGTGGCAAAAACAAAACGTTGTGGACAACTATAACAACATCAGCGGTTTTTTTTTTAGGTTTTATGAAATTTCAGGATTTTCTGATTTTGGTGATGCCGTGGACACCAGAGATGGATTTAGTGGCAGAACATTGCAACCTAGCTGTCTTGTTCTGTAAACATGTGAGGAGTGCAAAAAGAACAGCAGCAAATGAATATGGTCTTCTGTGTGGACGCATGACAAGGGAACGGAAGTTTATGCCACTGATGGGACGCAAACATTCACTTAAGAGCGCCGCAGGAAAAGTTCATGCTATGAGATATTCTTCTGGTGACTGTGGAATGACGTTCTCGCAGACATCACTTTTCTTGTTGGTCTATAGAAGTTACGGAAACATAAGGTTGCCAGATCATTCAGCCACCGTTTCCAAACTTCAGTCTCTTAGATGCGGGACTCGTGCAGGTTAAGCTGAAACCCAGGCCCAAATATGGAACGGTCATTTTTGGCGAAATTTAGGCCGAGAGTTATCTCCGAGGGTCGAACGAAGAGGGTTTCACTCCCTCGTCCATTCTTTTGCACAAAGATCTCTGAAATACGGAAATCCCGCATGGTTGTGTTGTGCAGATAATTCCTGCTGATTTATCCCACGAGTTGTAGAGGTTGGGCAGTGTTGCACCAATCCATGGTTTGCCTAATGGCTGGACCACTTCATGTGTCTCTGAAACACCTTGTGTCCAGAGTGACAGGGCAAGCTGGCGAAATTGCACAGGCTCGGATAGTCGTTTCGTTGGCGCAATCCTTGTTTTGGGTGTCATTTCCCCCTTTTTAGGCCGAGCGCGACTGTAAGTCGAATCGGCCTCATGGAGTCACGTCTGCATCGTCATTGTCGTGGAGGGGGGGGGGGGGGGGGGGGGGGGGGGGGGGGGGGGGGGGGGGGGGGGGGGGGGGGGGGGGGGGGGGGGGGGGGGGGGGGGGGGGGGGG
>JAAUYG010090050.1_pt1 | contig 10612 bp, 9 predicted proteins | sample 7278091 | NCBI WGS metagenome assembly JAAUYG01 (sample SAMN14350201, study PRJNA611818) | marine sediment metagenome | isolation source: surface marine sediment (0.6m) | place: French Polynesia: Moorea | collected 2018-08
CGTGAGGTAGTACATCTCAATGCATGTTTATGATTCTGCAGTTTAAAGCAGTCACTAGTAGCCTAGAAAACAAAATGAGACTTCTATTATGTGGCACGAGGACTTGTACCCGGTGAGTGGCTGAACAAGCGGAAAACTAAAAAGTGAAGTGTTGATACCGTGTTGAAATATAAAATGTAGAGCCCGTATTAAGTACATTTTAAAAAGTAGAAGGTAAGGTTTTAAAACCCTTAATTACCAAGCTGGTCATTTTTTGAAATCTGTTAGATAAATTTTGCAAGGATCGGACCGCCCTAGGGATAGGCGAACCGCAGTGCGGTTGCACAAACTGATATCATTCTCATTTGCATATATCAGTAAACAGCATTTGACTAGTGTTTCTGTTGAATATTTAATCGACGTTACATAAAATTTTGCCTACTTACACTACGGTCCTCTGTGTTTCTGTATTATGGTACAACATTTCGTGTTTGCGTATCACCTGCGCATTTTCTGAGGTATTACTCACCTATGGGCGCTGGCGCGTTCACGTGAAGAATTCCACTGCGAGATGCTGACTACTACTGACGGACATCCTTATGTATCTGCGTTTTCCAAAAGTAGCAGTAACAAGAGGTCCAAGGATCTTGGCGTCCAGCTTGATAACCGCACTGGGTACCACCTTTGCAGACGTCAGGTTAACTTGATTGAAGGCGTCTAGAGACAGGTGGGTGGGTGGGTGAATCAGTCTTATAGTCGGCTTTCAACCACTCATGGTCATATCACCGACTGCAAGTTTGATTCGGCGGTGTATGCAGGTGTATGCGTGGTGATTTAATGTGGACCTGTCTTGTTTGGGCCGAACGATCTACGCCCGACAATTTTTTTTGGTGCCAAGCCACCGATTTCCCAGAGACCATGGGCGAGGTCACTCAATGAAAATATTCACCCAGAGATCAAGACTAAATGCCAGGAAACACAGCTTCACCGTTAGAATTACAAATTTGTGGAATAGCTTACCAGGAAACGTTGTAGAATCCGGGACAGTAAACACCTTTAAAAACCGCATAGACAGACATTGGAGAGGCCAAGGAGTGCTCTATGACTACAGGGCTGAATTTGAGACCATTAAAACCACAGATCTAGCAAATCAAGAGTCTGACGAAGAGGACCTCTAGGACCTGTGTCGGAAGTCAACAATAAGTAACAATAAGTAACAATAAGTAAGAAAGCCCAGCAGTCACCATGTAGGCCCGGCATGCAGGAGACCGATACTCTTGACTAATCTGCTTATACTTACTATTCTATATTCAAGGTACTCTGTCTGTATCATGCAGTGTTGCTGTTTGTTTGTAAATACATAAATGACATAAAATGTACATTGTAGGTCTAGCCGTGGACTATCCTTAGTAAGCCCCAGCCAACAGGTTCCATATTCTATAGAGGCAGATACTTTGTCTAGACGTGGACAGCCCTCTTCAATTGGTAACTCAACTAAGGGTCTAGTTTACCCAAGTAGAGAGTAGGCAGTCACTCTAGACTAATGTGTAACACTTATGGCAATTGTAATTTGTTATCTGGTTAGGCTGCATTGTGTGTGTTCAGTACTGGTACTACTGGAACATTTGCCTATTGAATGTTTTCTGAGAGCATTGGCCATTGAGGCAAACAGTGCTTTAATGCATTAAAAACCATATATCAATCTATATGGATTATATATATCGTCTTTGATATGAATCACCTTGAGGCTACAAGTATTATTGAATCTGAGTAGATTAAAACTTTAAAGTACTTAAATTCGACTTGTACTAAAAAATGTGATAACCCAAATCATTCCCCATTTTAGCCTCTAATGGCATCCGTTTTGGCTCTTATGTGTCTTAATGCAGACAGGTGGATGAAATGAAGTGGTGGGGGCGGTTGGAATATATTACCGGAACGCTATTTCTGTTGCATGCTTTCGGATAACTTTTCTGAAGGCATTTTGCTTCTGATTCATGTACAGAAGATGGCCCTGGTGTGATGTGGCTGGGTTTTTAGCCAGAAAACCTGTCTAGCCTGCGCATAAAGGCATTATCTGATTGACACGACAGACAAACCTGGGTTATTCAGAAGGTGATAAGAAAGGCTTGCATGGAAAACAGGCTTTGTGCCTGCTTTTCAAAACTCAAAGAGATTGTTTGGGATAGAATTAGCCATAGCCATTGGTACCATGCCGTTTGTGCATATTCAACGCAGTCACCATTTATGGTGTAGCGAAAATATTGAACCCGCAGAAAGGGCATGGTAACCATGGTCAGGTTAGAATGTTCCTAAGTCATAGTAAGTCAGGGATTGAAGTTGCCTGTTATGAAAAGGATCTTTACCCCCAATCTGTATTATCCTAGTACCACTGAATAAACACTTGTTTACCTTTGCAGAGGCCAGAGGGGGAGGCCTAGTAAACTGTTTCGCGAAGCCCCACAACCAGTGCAACAATGCGCTATTATCCATGTGAAGGTTGTTCCTTATACCATGTTATACAAACATTTTTGCATGCTAAATCAATCCTACATAATTAATCAGAATAATCAGAATTCATCGTATGTGTAGCATGTGAATGTAGTTGACCTTTAGAGTGACTTAATTAGTGTAGCTCCCGTAGGCCTTGTGCATCATGCTCCACTAAATGTTTGCCACATGCAGCGCCTGGTGGTACTCCACTGCACAAATTGTCTTTGCACTTAGAATTTTGGTCTTGTTAATTGCAATTTGCAGGGAATATTAAAACTGTCTGCTGAACTACCACATGTACCGTGAACAAATAAAAAGAACAGCATCTGCTTGAAACATGTGGAAAGAAATAAATATTGTGGTAAAGTGGTATCATGCCTAAGTGTTTCTCATACAAATTAAAGGGTTCCATCCCTGCCTACGTCACACCAAAGACGTAAGAACATGAAGAATGGGAGGTTTTTGCTTCTCAACTTGGCATTCAGCACTAATGAGTTAGGCAGCCGACTGGCCAGCTCGGGAGTCAGTTAAATGGTCTGGGTTTGGAACACATCACAGTGAACCCGTGGTGTGATGTTTCTGTGAGCTGACACTCATACACATTAAACACCTACACGGATATAGGTTCTGAAGTTTGGATACAATCTTGTTTTTACACATGCCACACTAGTTTCCTGTAATCACGTTAAATGAATCGGGCGAGGATAATAGAATCGTTTTTACAAACAACTTACAATCATCAATTTTGGAGTTTTTTGTTTTGGACAGCTGGTCATGGCATGCGAGCAAATCTGCCCCATCAAATTTAGGTTAGTACCTGTACTAAGTGATTCACTTTTATTTACTACTACTTCCAGAGAGTAAGCTTCACTGTTTGGCATTCTATCAGCATGATCAGACCACAAATTATGAAAACAAATCCTTGATACAATCAACTCATTAAATGCAGATATTTGTAAAACAATGCCAGTGGAACATGTGGAATGGCCGGTTAATTTTTTTGCCTGAAAATTGTTCCATATAAATAAAAAACTATGAAGGATGGAGGTATATTGCTATCCAAATTTTCTGTGAAAAAGTCATTCAATCACATGTATGTTTATGTATTACTGTGGAGGTGGGCCAGGTTCACCTTCATCTAAGTAATCTAGGATAATGCGTATTTCTGATAGTTTTGACCGGTTTTGACTGACAGACCGGTAGAGTATTTTAAAAATATTCTATTGTCCTGTCAGTATTACTAGGCCCAAAACTTGGGGACTTGTGTCTAACTCTGTGTTGCATGGCATGCATAATATCTTTGACAATATTATATCAATGACTCTTGAAAGCTGGCATCCGTTCACTGAAAAGATGATATAAATTTATCTAAAATGTTATAAAACTTAACTGGTTCTCGCCTTGCCCAGGATGGCCAAGATTAATTCAAGTACTTTATTTATATTTTCAGATCGATCTCCTGATCGAGATGAGATATTTTGTGAATCGCCTTCAGGATTTTGTTCCTGGAACAAGGGTCCAGATTGATGGGAATCACTGGAAGCAAATTGTCCTTGGCATCACCAAAAATATCATGGACAATATGCCGCCAACCTTTGACAACTGTGATGGGGGTGCCTACGTGGGTTGTGCAGGTGTGGCATACATGTTCCAGCGTCTTGCAGAATCGGCTCTTTTTGCCGCCGAGAAAGACGACTTTCTCACCAAGGCTCGCAATTACAGCGACGTGGCGCTGAGTTATGCCAGCAGCAAACACAACCGGGACCCCCCGGCAGCCTTTCTCCTTGGCCCCGGGGGAGTGTACGCCATCGGCAGCCTGGTGTACAATGATCTGGGACAGCTACCGGCCAGCATTGAACTCAACAAGAAGTATCAGGCCCTGGGAGCAGTCTGCCAACCTGTCAACTATCTGAAATGTGGATCTGATGAACTGCTTGTTGGCCGAGCGGGATATTTGTGTGGAGCCCTTCTGCTCAACAGGAAATTTGGCCAGGTTTGTGGATGACATCATGTAATGAGCTACAATGTAGCTGGGGTCAACTTTTTGGGGTCTGGCAACACTTTTCGACTATACAGAGCCGAGACTCGAAAAATGTTACCAGGGCCCGAAAAGTCGACCTCTGCTAGTTATGAGCTTCTTGATTAAAAGGTTATATGCACTGCTAGAACTTGCAAAAAAGTAAAACATACTAGTATTTGCCCAGTAATATATACAAAGTTCTGATAGTGGCCCCTCTCTTAGTGGCCACTCTCAACAGAGGTGATCCTCTCTAATCATGCTAATATGGCCATAAACCTTAGCTGCTACTACTATCAAGGTTTTTGCTTCTGCTTCTCACCAAAGGCCACCTCTCTAGTGTAGCCACAATTTCTTGGCAGATAGAATGGCCTTATTAGAGAGGGACTTGTGAACTGCATAACTGAAAGATGTGTATGTACCCGGGTAAAAGACCAAACCTTAGAGACCTAAAATGTGGTCCTTGCACACAGGTGGTCTTTATATACAGGTTCAATACCAACGTAAGCCTATCATTTGGGACCAGCATAATTTGGTCCTTATAATCTGGTGATCATGATAAAGGTGATACTTATGGCAGGTTCGACTGTATACAGTGTACCGTTTGAATAACCAATAGATAAGGCAGTTATCGCTATGTATTTAAGTACATATTTATAATACAATGTACATACATAAAATGTGTAACTATCCTCCATGCTTTATTCTGCATGCAGCCTATAAGCCAGCAGACCCTTCATGCTGTGTGCAACTCAGTGATCCACTCAGGCAGGGATTATGCCAAGAAACACAGGTCACCCTGTCCACTGATGTATGCCTACTATGACACAGAGTATCTCGGTAAGTCGGTAAGTGGGAACTGCTTTCCAGAGAAATGTGTAAGTTCCAAATACCGGTACTGATCTTGGGCACAAAAAAAGACAGTACATGTACATGTATTTGCTTAACAAGGTGATTAATGACTGCATGTTCCTTTCTTTCAAGGCTAAAGATTTTGTTAGAAATCCTACTGGCCCACGTCCTCAGCTGAAGCTGTACTGTAGACTTAACTACCGGTACATCTATCAAATACATTATCAATTTCCAGAGAGCATACATATGTGAACATTTGTCTAGCTTGATTGTGATAATTATGCAATTGACTACAGTAAATTTTGACTCATTTTGTTATTTAACAATGGTATTGGATTTCTTCACAGTTTCAACGATATTCATTAAGCATCGTGATAAATATAACAAAAATCTCATGGTTACTCATGCAACTTTAAACTGGACTACATGTACATGTATATGGCAAAATGAGATCAGCAAATTTGTGTTCTAGTTTTCATGGTTTTAAGATACAATTTTTACTACATAAAAACATTTGCTTATACTATTAACATATATATATATATATTCTCCTGACTATTCAGTTGTCCTGAAACTTCCATTCCAATTTGTGTACAATGGTTCCTGCAGTGTAAGACCACCAGCTCAGCCAGAAAAATATCGAAAAATTGAAGGGGTCAGGTCTTAATATGGAGGGATATTTGTACAGAAAACATCAGAATTGTGTCACTGATGGCCGCTCCTAAAATAGATGGAATTCTTAAATGGTAGGGTGTTCAATCGTAGGGACCATTGTATTACTGGCAACTAGCGTATTTTAACTCTGGCTCCTGCTTTACTGTTTTGTTCCTGTCTTTCTCTCAGGAGCAGCCCACGGTCTGTCCGGAATCCTGCAGATGTTGCTGCACTTCCCGGAGTTCTACCAGAGCCAGGCCGGAGTGGAGCAGGACATGAGACAGTCTGTAGACTACATGCTGTCTCTGCTGCAGGCCACCGGCAATGTGCCACCAGCAATGGACGAGGTCCAGGGTCGACAGAAACGGCCGGAGAGTGAGGAACTGGTACACTGGTGTCACGGAGGACCTGGTACGTACATGTGTATGGTGGAAACCTGGGATTAAGGGCACCCATACTCCAGCCCAATGGTTAATTCTAAAGCGAACATCGTGTAGCAATATTTGGTGAAGCAGTAAGGTTTCATTCTGAGGAGGGGGTGGGGGTGTTCTTTATTTTGTGTTGGCCTTAAGGTGGGATTGCATTGTACCATGGAGGTCAAACCTTCATCCGTACGTATACCGGGTACTTAATGTACATGTAGGTTACCCTACTATATGACTCACTGCAGTATCTCATCCAAGTGTCTTCTGTATTAAGATAAGGTGTGTTATTACAATACATGTATACATGTATGGTACCTTCCTATATATAATCCTCAGCATACAATGCTCCGGATAATGTGCATTTTTAATAGCATCATTTGCACAAGTTAAAACTGTAATTATGCAGCTGTGGTTGAATCATTTGTGAATCTTCAAATCACCTGCCTATTCAGCATTACTGAAAGTCTGACTGAAAGGAAAATCCAGTGTGCAAGTCAAAATGACAATACACACCAGTACGTAAATATGACGTTAATGGAAAAAATATTGACGTGATCCCTTTCTGTAAATGCACACAGTACACTTTTTGGCCAGGGAGGTCCCGACGCTTCCCAGCTTGCATATTTTCATACTATGCACTGGAAACAGCATATACATTGTATACAACAATTTTCAGAAAAGTAGCATGCAACGACTCATGACTGCAGTTGCCATGCACCATGTGCACAGCATGTCTCAGGCATATGCTTAGGATGGTCAGAGGTTCAGTAATAATATGAGATGTAATTGTGATATTAATGGCATCAGTGGTGCTTTGTGATAATCAGTGGTGCACAGCAGTGCCTCTTGACCAGCTGCCAAGCAATTCTGTCCTAGGTAGAGAGGTGTGTCATTTGGTGAGATAGAGCATCACATACGTTCATGGTACTTTCAGCCAAAAATTTGTGTCCTTGCTAGAGTGGTGGCCTCTCTAGAGAGTCTCCTTTAACAAAGGAACCACTGGAGGTTGATATTAATGGTGCCATGAGGTACTAATGATGCTATGTAGAATGTACATGTTATTACAAAGCAGATGTATAAATTGGTCAAGAAATGGAGAAAATGTAGTCAAAACGGCCATCAATTTAGATGCAATATCCTGTGCCTTCTTTCCAGGTGTAGTCTACCTGTTTGCCAGGGCCTACCTTGTGTGGAAGGATCCCAGATACTTGGATGCCTGCCTGCGGTGTGGAGAGCTCACTTGGCAGAAGGGACTCCTCCGCAAGGGTCCCGGGATTTGCCACGGAGTCGCCGGCAGTGGTTACGTTTTCCTGCTGCTCTATAGGCTCACATCGGATGAGAAACACCTTCACAGAGCACTGAGATTCGCGGAATTCATGCAGACGGAGGAATTTCAGCGAGGGGCACGCCGCCCAGACTGCCCATACAGCCTGTACGAGGGGGTCGCCGGGACTGCGTTGTTTCTGGCAGACCTTACCAACCCGCTAAAAGCAGAATTTCCATTCTTTGATGTTTTTCAATGATCCCGAGTTATCTCATGGTGTGACAGTTACCGTAATTTATTGAACAATGCGAGTTGCATGCAGCAAAGATGTAGCAGGTGCAGAAAGATGTCAAAGTATTAAAGCTTGAGAAGTAAAGAGAAAAAATATTGCAACCATATGCCTCCATGATCCGATCTCGGGTTTCTTGTTTGACTAATCGCTTACTCTGTATATTTGCTGGGCAAGGCCTATAACTGCATCGGCACTTGGACCATGGCAATAGGATTAACAGGTGAACTGAGACACAATTATGGTTGAATGTCGCCAAGGTTTAATGTTCTCTAGCTGTTTATGACTTTAGGTGCGCTAAATTCAGTTGTAACTTTTTGTAATACATGTGTGAGCAGAAAATTGCTGAAAATCATTACTTGGTTGCCAAGTAGACAGGGAAATGCATGTTTATGCCTGGCTGGTTTATGTGAAATATTAAAATCTGTTATAGTTGTGCCGAACATACAGTAGAACCTGTGCTATACAAATATGGCCTCTCAAGACAAGTGCGGTCTTTGATGACAGGTTCAATTACATTGAAATGTAGGACCTTCTGCCAGGAATGTGGTCTTTCAAGAGAGGTGGTCTCTCATGGCAGTGGTTTCTCACGACGGGTTTCACTGTATTGCATCTTATATTGTCATAATATAAGAGACACATGAATATTTATTATGCACAGACCTTCAGGGCCTTTGCGTATTCAAATGCACAAACATAAATATATGTGTGCAGCAGCTGAAGAATGTGAAGTATTACACTTGTAACTTGGCTTAATCTTGAGCTCTGTTGTTTACATTTAACATTGACATTATCAACTTTGTGGCATTGGAGATATGCGTACATGTATATTACTCGTGTACATTGTAATATGTACTTTAATAATGCATGTAGTACATGCATGAACTATACGTATTTTCCATTGACGTTACTTCTTTTTTCTTCTGGTAGGAAAAGACTTACCATTGTTTGATCTGGTTTGCTGTTTAATCCAAAACCTTTCATAGCCTGTAAGATAAACATACGCTGTATATGAATACCACTCTCATTCTTCTTGTGTACAGCCGGTGTTTCTGCAAAGTGTTGAAGTTTCAGAAGCCTACAACAATTTGCATGCATATCTGCATATGGTGATGTGTGAAGACAAAAATTGCAATGCAGCTTTAGTGCTAAAAGGCTTCATTCAGACTTACATTTATAGATGTACATGTATACAATGAATAGGAGAAAAGGCACGTCTCTCAGACAATGTACATGTACCTCTGGTGCTATATACATGCACATGTATATGTGAAACCCCCTGTTCTTCAGTATTGTGCTTTTTATATGTTTATATTCACTGTCGCTTTGATGCCAAATTATATATAAATAAACGCCAGATGTGACCTGAAGCACTGAAGCCTTCCGTTCATCATTTCTAAAGGTGCATTGTGAGCATAGTTTCATGTACTGCATCTGTCTCAGGGGCTGGGAAGCCCTTGGTGAGGTGCATAGCCCCTAGTGAGTGTGGGTGGGTGGGTGGCTGGTGTGCTCTGCAATTACAATACTGTATTTTGGAAAATGGTCACCTGACCTGACATCGTCTGACGCTGATGTCTATAGGGAAATGCTGTATTACATTTGTAAGTTCCCATTCAAAAGGACACAAGGAAGACTACTAATTAATCAAGTTTGACTAAAATGGGCCAAGTACAATGTATCACTAGTACTCAGGGCAGTCTAAATTATTGCGAGTACTAGCCATGATTGGCTAACTGGGCCGAGGGGTATCACTACTCCTACTACTGGGCCGAGTATAACGTACCACTATTAGGATTGGCCAAACTAGGCCAGTTATGACTAACATGATTGGCTAAACTAGGCCGAGAATTACTAGTAATTATCATTGGCTACATTATGCCGAGCATCCATGCATCGTTATTATGTACAATTTGACCAAACTGTGGCGAGTATCATATGCAGGACTAGGACTGGCTAAACTGGGCCGAGTAGGACTACTTGTCAGGGTGAGCTACATCTGTGCCAGCATGCTGCTGATCATGGTGGGCTAATGTGGACCCAGTTAGACCATCGGTCAAGGTGGGCTAAACTGCATTGTCCGGGAAGCACTACTACATGTACATGTACTAGTCGTATCCCGTTCGAAACAGCTACATGTAGAAGTTCGTTAGTCCCAGTTTGTGTCGTTCGTTGGGGCCTCCGGAGACACTTTTTAAAGGGTCTCCCTGGCGCCCCATAACCGCCGGTGTCCCCCAAAATTCAATCCTTGGGCCACTATAATTTTTAATATTTTCAAATGATATTGTTGATGACCTAAATTCGGATCCCTCCCTCCCTCTTTGCAGACGATAAAAAACAGAATGTCATCTCTGCTAATGAAGACCTACGTGCAATCGAGAACTGGGCTGCCCAATGGAGGGTAACGTTTAACCCTAGTAAGACAGTTTATATGATTATGAGCAAGAAATTAAAGCGTCCGCCCCCGGTCAATCTCTATTTAAATTTTAACCATATTAATAGAGTTCAGTATTATTGCTATCTTGGACTCTGGCTTTCAGAGAACATGACTTTGGATAAACACGTTGACCATATAGTTCAACGTACATACATGTAGTTCGCTGTCAATAATCTGCCTGCAAAAGATTTCTTATTACTTTGAC
>JAAUYG010056291.1_pt1 | contig 10611 bp, 4 predicted proteins | sample 7278091 | NCBI WGS metagenome assembly JAAUYG01 (sample SAMN14350201, study PRJNA611818) | marine sediment metagenome | isolation source: surface marine sediment (0.6m) | place: French Polynesia: Moorea | collected 2018-08
GGTCAACTGGAGGAAGTATACGGTACATTGTAATTGGAATTGGATTTGGAATTGCTCAAAAGTAACTGGAATTGGATTTGGAATTGCTCAAAAATTAACTGCGTGGAATTGGAATTGTAATTGGAATTGGTCAAAAGGAATTGGATTTGGAATTGGAATTGGTCAAAAGGAATTGGATTTGGAATTGGAATTGGTCAAATGGAATTGACCCCATCCCTGTTCATGGCATATGCTGCCAAGAGATTGTTCCTTTCTAGAGGGTTGTCCTCTCTAGAGTCCTTCAAGAGACAAAAAATGAGAGAGGGACTGCTGTATTTATCTTGTGCTACCAAGTTTGAGTGCTGTGATCAGGGTGATAGGCTAAGGATCTGCAACAACCCCCCGCCCTCCCCCTAGTTTTTTTGCACTTGTCATGCTCCTTTTCTTGGAAAAAGTTTCTTGGAAATTCTTATCTTATCTTAGCTTGTGACCATATTGCATTTTTTTTGTTCACCATGCAAAACGTACACCTGCAAAAAGTACATGGCAAGCACATTTCTTTTTCATTTTGTAGGGATGTCAAGATCAAATCAAGTGATATGACCATGGGATACTAATATTATGTATATGTATTACGCCAAACAAATGCTTGAAGTATGCAGACCCTGCCAAAGATGGTCACCGGGGCTGGGACGTGACCCTGAAGCTTGCAGTAGCTGATGTAATGCGCATTCACCACGTGTCGCGGTATGCAGCTCTGGGGATCCATCTCATACTGGCTATTGATCCTACAGGGAGAGGATTAAGTATTATGGATAAATATCATATAAAAGACAATATGGCAAGGTCATACTTTCATCAACTACAGGTATATACAAACTATATAATAACATGAATAATATGCAGTTCTCACATAGCGCTTTTTCCTTGCGAAAGCTAGCTCAAAGGGCTTTACATATTATTACCCCTGGCAAACCTGTTACATCCATCACATGCTCAACTCCCTGGGAAGTATACATCCGCTTACATGCTTCAAGGCACCATGGGTAATCCAAGTACAACTGCCATCTCTGTCTATCGTCAGCTACTCATTTACTGTACAGCTGTATACATTTATTCTACCAAATCCGTACCAATGATGGTCATACAACTGTTTAATGTTGCGTACAGGAAGTCTTAACCTCTATCATGTCTATGACGATAAATTCACTGGGAGATTGTACCATTACTTTCATATTACTCCCCTCTATATTGCTATGGGTGGGAGAACAGTCACTCATGCCAGTAACAGTTCAAATACAAACCAAACTTAAGGTGACCGGCCGATGCTAGATTATCAATATGACATGTATGATGACTATAGTATTTACCAGGGCTGCATACAGACCAGTAACCAGTGCAACTGTTTAATTAAATGTCTATTCCATCTACTAAGTACTCCATTGAGCAGCATTTATAGTAAACGTTTGCTAAATGGCACCAAATGAGAAATTGAGGTATTTGCTGTTATAGCAAACAACGAAACAAAGATCGCGGCATCCATACTAGTACATGTGGTAGTTAGGAGCTTTCTCATGTTTCCGTTTGGAAATGTTTGGTGTAAATAGTAACACCCATTCGTTGGAGCAAACAGAGTAAAGGACAATTAAATCTCTGCGCAGTTGCTAGGTTGAACATGTTGAATGCAGGCATATGGTCCTGTGTCATTTGCTACATGTTAATTGTCCAGGATGGAACTGTTTACAGTTGCAAACAGAAAATGAAATTATGCTGGGCTGAACACAGCACTGGTACATGTGACATCAAATTGCATTTAATTATATATGTTCTATTCAACCTGACACCCAAACTTAGATATACATGTGCATACACACGAAGTCATGCAGAAAACCTCTCAGAAGTAATACAAATACAAAATGCAGAAAAGGCGCACAGCACAAGGAATACACATGATACATGTACATGTACCTTGTGCTTGTGTACATACAAGACAATAAATGAAAACTGCAGTTCTAAAAAAAATTTCAGTCTTACTTAATTGAGTCTTGCTTTTGAGCTGATTAGTGCTGATATTGCTGATGTAAGTCAAAACTTTTTTGTAAGACAAATGTAAGACTAATTTTTTTTCGAGAATTGCAGCCTAGACCTTTATATAATACACCCACCAGTCAGCGGCTTGCTTTGCATGCTCCTCCTTGAGGTGTCTGGCGAGACGCAGCCATTTCGAGCCAAACGTGGACAGCTTTCTGTCCACCTCGTCATTGTCACTGTCACCATCATTTGTGACTGCCCCTGAACTGTTTGAGACGACATTGTCCTGGATCACAGGCTGCGGAGACTGGCTGTTTCTGGATCTGCGTCGTTCAGGATCAGGTTGAGATGTACTGGAGCTGGGTGTAGCAACATCACATGACCGATCCCCGATGCGATTCACCCTGTTGTTATCAGCCGATGTGACACGATCACTGTCCGAGACAGTGGGCGAATCACATAGGAGAGATGTCTGCTGTCTGCGTTTCACCCCTCTTAGCCAACTGAAAGGCTTAGAAAGGTCACATGACTCAGTTTGTGTCGTTGCAGACTGAATACTGAACGCTGTGGAATTTGACTGAGTTTCTTTGTCACGGACAGGGGGTAAACCACATTTTCTCAGTGATCCTGAATACAGAAATTTCACTCTACTGGGACTCAGGTGGTTTGCAGTCTCTTCGGAAAATCTGGCTTCGCTCCCTGCCATTTCACAGTCAGCCACCAGCTTGATCACCTGATGACATTGTGTGCAGATGTCACTCTTTGCCGAAGCGGGATAAGAATGGTCCATTAACAGGCGATTGCTTTCAATGCGCCTTTTATTCTCATCAATAGACAATACTCGATTTGAACGCGGACACGGAGAACGTTCTTCAGTGCCTTCAACCGATCTCCTTAAAGTACTCCCAGTTTTTTGTTTCGAGTTTGAGTTTTTCTGGGAAGAAATAACCGCAGCTGGCACTGACGATGTAGGAAATTGTGTAACCCCGCCTAAGTTATGCTTCCGCAAAAGTGATCTGCTTGCAACGGCGGTTTCCTGTTTTATGCAAGTTTCAGCCGAGTGTTTCCAAGGAGCAACACTCTCAGTGGCAGCTGGCATCCCCAACTTACGAGATTGTGTGTCTCCATATGAACGCTTCTGCGTAAAAGCATTACCAGTATCATGGGTGAAAGTAGGAGATGTGCTTCCTGTACATGTAGTTGATGTCCAGCCACTGTCAACATTACCAGATGTCTTCCTGTCAACGATCTGCCAGCTGACCGCGTTTTTGGTTGTCATGCTGGACTTCCAGCTAACCGGGGGTCGTAGGCACCAGTCAGAGTTTGCGGCCAAGCTCCGCCCTAGCTCTTGATAACTAACATTGTCCGAGCTGTGGCTTAAATCCAGCCTACCTGTATCACAATCACTGCCATACTGATTCAATGCCAGTTCCCCAGTCACTGCAGATACAGCCTGCGGCATAACACAGGACATGCACCTCTCGTTTCTGTCACTACTCGCAGGCTCCGTTATGCTGGAACCAGTAGACCTCGTAGTACTAATGCCCGTGGCAGAACTTGCCCGTAAGACTTGCCTGTTCGTTATTTTCCTATTGGTTTGCTCTTTAGAATTTAACCCAGTACCAGTAACATGGCTATCAAGATTATCGCAGTCTGAAGCTTGTGATGCTGCTGCGGTAGAGTCACCAACTTTTGCATTGCTTTCAGCATGTTTGGCAGTTTCTGTGTCTGTCGGTCCCCTTTCCTCTATATTTACCATGCTTCCAACTGTAACATCATTATCTGTATTACAAATATTAATACAAGACTCCGTCACTAGTTTTCCAGACCCACATTCTCCGACCTGTACATTTAAGGCGCTTGCAACCTTCACATGTTTTGGTTTCTTTTCCGATAGCTGTGACTGTTTCGTCTTGGACCTCTTCAGTGAACGCTTTCCGACGTTGTTATCCGAATTCAGTGTGTCTTCTTTTTTCAAACCTTGTGCCGACACGAATTTCCATTTCCTCTTTTTGTGCCTTTCTCTGCAGCTATCACCTTTTGGTGTCTTAAATTTGGTGCAGTGTTTATTTGGTGCAGTCTTTATTTTAGATGGAAGTCCCATATCCTTGCCGATTGCAGTACTCTGCCTATCCCCTGCAAGAGTCCCATGATGGTGAACTACGGAACTGGTGCTAGAAGAGCATTGGGACCCGGTCAACTTCCGAAAGTCACAAACGTCTTCTTTATTCGTGTCACTAGCAGACGTTTTCGTCTCCTTCACCAAACTAGGGACACGCTTCTTTTCACTGGCTGTACCTTGCATTTGCTCAGGAGTATCTGAGTTCTCCTCAACTCCCAAGTCAACACTGAAGTCACACGGTGTACACTGGCCTCTGTTTTCTGTCTCTTCTCCTTCCAGATCCCTAGTTATAACACCAATAACCGTATGCTTTGTTGGGTGTTGTTCCTGAGCTGTGGAGGTTGTTGGGGTGTTGGGCTCGGATATGGTGACCACTGGCAACGCCCTCTTGTTGTGGCTCTCGGTAAAATTTGGCGGCAGCTGAGTGAGAAAGACACAACAGCACCAATCATACATGTGGATACAAACTTGCGAAAGAAAAGCTGGTGGAATTTCAATTATCCGAAGCAATCCAAGTACTTGCAATAAAATCAAACTGTTTTGTGAAAACAGACTGATCTGAAAATTTCTTCTGATACATTTTTAACACAAATTTATGAGAAAATTAAGAGGGTTCTGCAAGTGTTTAATTTCTAGGGATACACTCTGCCCATACGCTGTGTATTAGTTTTAAAGCATGAATCCTGGGTTATATTTTCATATGATAAATGCTGAATTAAATCATCAAGGACTACATGTACACAATGTAGATTCTATCTTTCTAGAATACAAACAAAATGTTCCTTTTCTTGACACTTATAGCAAAGGAAATATGGTGTCCAGATGGCCACGGGCATTGCATAGTGAAGATCCAAGGGGCTGCGGCAAAACATTTAACCATTTGTGTGATTCTTTAGAAGTGCTAAATTTTAGGGATGCACCCAAAACAAAATTGTTAGATAATGTGAAGTTCTGTACAATATGATTGTGATGGCAAGAAGCTTCTTAATAGTAAGTTGACCAGTACCACCTCTCATGCACCTCAATCACTCCTCGGGACTCACCCGAATTGGAATAACACTGATTCGTTTGAGCTTCTCGAACTCCCCATACTTTTCATTAGACTTGGTAGGTGCCAGGCCCCAGTAAAAATTCCTGAAAATATAAAGCTCACTACATTTCATAAACTCAAAGCGCAGTCCTCATTCTTATACAATAGTCCACCTTAAACGGCACCTCTTCTGCCAATCAATTCTGTTTTTATTAGAGAGGTTTCCTTTGGTGAGACGGAGCATTGTATACATTCATAGCACTTGATGGCATGATGCCAAGAATTTGTGTCCTTTATAGAGGGGTGTCCTCAGGTGATTCAAAGATAATTTGGATAAAATACGAAATCATTTACTTCTACTACTTGCCTATTTGAAAGAAGTACTAGGTTTTTATGCACAATAGTTTGTAAAAACATATTCATGTCTTCTGTTAAATTTTTGTTGGTAGATCAGAGGTCTGTGCATCTGTGGGTTGAATGAGAATAGAATTCCCTAACTTACTTTCTTTCACATTACAAAGGCTGTATTGCAGCTCGTAGATCCAACATTCATAGGTAGTCCTCTAACACCCTCACAGCAATTTTACCCACGCATATAAAATGTTTCATAATTTCTACTATGGCATCTACTATCTACTTGGTATCAATGGCCACATGTGTTGTACCAATAGCCAAATAAGTTGCACGAATGGCCACGAGTTTATTCATGTTGTTCACTGTTACCCTGTTACATACACATTTTTTTCCTGCACTGATATTCATTCGAACATTTTAGTGTGTACTACATGTACTTACTGACTGCACCCTCTAGATCCAAATCTTCTTGTGCGAATATGCCAGAAGAGTTCATTCAGCAGCTGAGAGAAGTGATAAATCAATGCAAAAAGGTATTATAAACTGTTGCGTTGGCGACGGGAACAGAAATAAGAAACAAACACACATATATACAAGTCATGTGTAACAGGAAATGCAAGGAGCAGTACTGGATTTCATCTACCCAAAGGCGAAAACTTTGTATTTAAGAGCTTAAATTTTTAAATGTCATCTGTTTTTTAAAACATACCAACTTTGTAAAAAAAAATTCTGAAGAAAAGACATTGGTTGAGATGTGCAAATTGTTACATAGATCAAAATTTATGAGCTAGTCATTTGTTAGAAGTTACATTTTTCCTGCCATGATTACTAGACAGTGTACATGGTGTATGCCTAATATACAACTGTAAATGCAAGCATGTTTATTTTGGCCCAATAAACAACAGAATTAACCTTTCAGTGACATACTTATACAAAAATTAAAACATGTTACATATACAGCGACTAAGATGGTCCCAATGACCCTATCATAATGAGTCCGATAAATTCCACATTTTTCACAGATGGAGGTCACATTTGAATAAGATGTGACTCGGCTACCTTGCCGAACACAAGCCGTGTCTCGGCTTTGCTGCCGGATGCCTGACAGTAACAGCAGTAGTGTGTGTAAACAAGATCCCGGGGAATGCACATCGTCTCCGACGCACGGTAGTTGCTCTGGATCCTAAAATGTACAAGGACCAGTCCATGTAACACATGTTAGGACTCCGTCTTAGTGGAAAGAAAATGAACCGGTCAGTTTTAGACCTTTTTTCTGTACAAATGATAGCTGGATAAAAAGAGACAAGTAGTGTAAAATCTTTTTTACTTTAAACATTGCATTATTCAGTAAAAAAGCTCCAGCTACTACTTATTTCAGCTGTACTAAGTCATGCTAATTTGAATATATCCATGCTAATTTGAATATATCCATGAAATATCAATAACCTCGCAAAGGTGATGATGTTAACATCACATCAGGGAAACAGTATCAACATTGGAGTTCTCAAAAATACTTAAGTTTAAGCTTTGATTAAAGTTACCAATCTGAACATGGTTAGGTAAGAATCTGGCCACGCCTAAGATTAAGAGTTTTAAGTATTGTCGAGAACTCCAGCCCAGGCCAGCTGAGGTGTGTGCGCCAAGTCTGATACCAACCATTGCACTATGACTTCTTTGTTCATGCCACTTTTGAGGATCTTGGGTGAAGAACATTTCTGTTTCTTCTTTCGTCGCTTTTTGCCACCACGATTCATACCAAAGCCGATGTGCTAATCGATTCTGGAACCGACAAATCATTACATCCCGTATATCATTCCAGAAAACAAGGACCTGTTACATGGGCATAGAACATGTAGAAACTGTTTCTATAGCTTCTGATCCATTCAAAAACAGCCAGGTTTTTGAACTAAACCCTGAACATTTTATGATCAAAGTTTTCAATAAAGCCCTGTCTGGGAATGAACATCCTGAGCCGCTAAGAGTACAGTAGGTGCATGAGTTCAAGTGCACAGAACATGCAGCAACTACAGCCATCAATGCTTTTAGGTTGACATGGAAGGTGTCCATTTGAAAGATACCAATACCTGTAGGCTGAAGCCAGGTTTTGTGCCTAGCATGCAAGATTTAAACAAAATATAATCACTCTGCATTGTTCATCCCCCTGCCCAATGATGGCATGCTCAGAACAGGCCCTTCTCTGTTCAGCCACCCTCTCTTTTACATGATGTATTTTAACCATGGGTAGGTTTTAGTACATCCTTTAGTCAGCAGTGGCACCTTTTGTAAATAACCAGACTCCACCACAGCACCAGCAAGGAACAATTTAACCCGTATCACATCGCAGTTTGCTATGCATAATCACAATAATGCTAAGCAAAACCACCCAATCGTCGCACCCTACTGCCATACATCCAACCAGCTTAGGCCCAGTTCACAGTGTCCAGCGAAGCTTCGGTTTCACCAAAGTTCCGGTTAAAATATTGGTGTGAAAGCATCGATCCTGCAGCACATCTCCTGATCTGGAGTTGTGCCACTTTAATTACTCTGGCTGGAAGAGGTGGATTAGTGATCTGGATTTAGCTTTACGCCGGATGAAAAGCAGTGTGAACGGGTTGTTGTGGGGGATTAGCTGGTCAATTTAGGTCAACAAAATTCAAATAGTGCAATGTTAAATGATGGCGGCAGGGGGGAGGGGGGATTATTCTAATTGCGAGTAAATATCTGGTATATTTATGTGGTACCCTATATGAGTGATTTATGTACTGAAAAGTTAGATTTACACAAAACCAGTGTTACAAAACAGCTGTGAACATTCAATCTTGTATACCTAAATGATGTAACAGAATATGACAGGAGGTATGAATTAGTGGAATTGAGAATGAAATTGGGCAATTCTGCCCTATCAAAAAATTTCAATTCCAATTCCAGACTCTTGAAAAATTTTAATTCCAATTCCACCCATTTTGGTTAATTTCCAAATTGAAATGAGCCCAGCCCTGCCAGATGTAGCCCCAAGTGACTGCCTACTTTATGCTATGTGGCAGGTTTAGTTAGTTTATTGTTAGCCGTTATTGCGCAATGCCGTCTGTGATCAGCTATCACCAAATGCAGCTGCTATAGCGCAAGAATGCAGCGATCAATAATCACTGCATTGTTGATCTGCTTAAATAAGCTCCAAGCTGATCACTTTGTTTTATGTTAGATACCGGTACCTATCGACTGACTGTTGCATTCAGTTACGTTCTATTCTTATCTAGTGTTGGGCCATATAGGCTCAACCTAGTTGGAATCGTTACCTACAACATACAAGTTCATCTATGATTGAAGTTCTCCCCTGGTTATCATTGTTAACACATCACTGCAAGTATTTTAAATTGATCCAATATATGCTTTCCTTTTGGTTGTGGTTGTGTGTGTAGGCTTACTTGTAATACCGGTATGTGCTTATATATTTTACTCGATTGATATCAAGTATGTATTATTGTTGCAGGTTCTCCTTATGTCTGTGAATAATAAAGGGAACCACCGCTACAAGTCTACTAGAGGAGCTATAGCACTTCTATGCTCTGCCACTTCGCACCTCTTCCCACCATACCCTATTACAGGTACTTGAGCTATCGATCATAAAACTTAATAAAAAGGGTCGTTCACGGCTAAAACACCATATCTGACCATATCAGTGAGCGATAAAAAGGTATAAGAAAAAATCATTGATTTTCCGTGTTTGTTTGCTCAGCACACTTGATTACATACTTAAAACAAAATAATTATAGTGATTTCATAATATCATACACAAATTTAGATAAAAAGTTATGTACTAAATTACATTTTAAAATGTCAACCGAGAAATCACTTTGTCAACGGAGATGGCAAGTCGTACTCAATCTATCTCGTAACGAACCAACTCGTACCCGGCCAATACCAGCTCGTACCCAAATGCAAGACCGACTCGTGCCCGCCAAAGAGACCGACTCGTACCCTTTTAGTAACCTGTCAAGTTAACACTTTAATATTTTTTGGCACTTGAGTAACTTCTCAAAAGATTACCGTATCACCTAGAAGTGATAAAAATGTGTAAAATCCTAATTCGCCCTGAATGAAGAACAACATCTGTCCCATTGATGACAGCTGGAGAGTTCAATGACGATGTGTGACTGCTTTATGACCTCTAGGAAGTATAGACTACTAATAGTTATGGACAACACCAAGATTATTATAACATAACGTCACAGATCTGAGTCCCAAAGATTTGTTTGCTTAATACCTCTATTAGTTACTTAATGTTTGTAACTTAAATTATGTGTTTTATACATGCATACCTGTTGTTTTTGCCCCCTCCAAGTCGTGTTAAATAGCATGAAGTTTTACGATGGCTGAGACTGAACATTGGCTACTCATAAATTGTACATGTATACCTGGTACTTGGATTGGTATGTGAAAAAGCATTTGTACTATGAACATAATTTTTGTTTCACACCAGATCCAGTGCACTGTATGACCAAACTGACCCCAATTGGCGATGGCAAAGTGAGGCTCTGGTCAACATGAGGAGATTTTAACAAACATCCCCCCCCCCAAATAGGAATGATGTCCTAATTAGAAGGTAATAATTTGCTGGATAATTTATTGTTACACCAATCAGTGCAATCAATAAGTCGACTTGGATTTTCATATAGCTCATACTACCGGGTAATTAGATGTTTGAAGATTCTTGTTTACAAAAGATACCTTCTTAACCCTGCATTTGTTTTCAAATTTCCGTATTACGTGTGTGATTACAAAAAGTATGTTTTAAATTTATGTTTGTATATGTTTTTTTTTTTACAATAGCTCTAGTAGATTTATTTTATTTAATATCACATCGTACATATACTACAGCAAAAATAAAAACAAATGCCAGTATATATCCATCTTTTTCACAACATTTTGTTCTTAAAATCTCACCTATCTCTTGCGAACTTAATGCCACTTCGGCAACTCCAAATTTAGCGTTTTCCACTTCGTGGATCATGTCAATGTTGCAACTTTCGTTCTCATGCAGGGGATGATATGTGGTGCACATATAAGTATTCACTAGTACAAGACTAAACAATTA
>JAAUYG010172318.1_pt1 | contig 10611 bp, 12 predicted proteins | sample 7278091 | NCBI WGS metagenome assembly JAAUYG01 (sample SAMN14350201, study PRJNA611818) | marine sediment metagenome | isolation source: surface marine sediment (0.6m) | place: French Polynesia: Moorea | collected 2018-08
CAAAGTCTTTGTCTTGCAGACAGATGCATCTAGCAATGATGTAGGGGCAGTGTTGTCTCAGGAGGTTGATGGTGAGCTATTTCCGATAGCAGAAGCTAGCAAGAAGCTTTTGCCTCGTGAGAAAGCTTATTCAGTGATTGAGCGTGAGGGCTGAGCAATAGTCTGGGGAGTTCGTAAGTTCCAAACTTACTTGTATGGCCGTGAGTTTGTGCTCCAAACTGACCATCAACCTTTGACCTTCATTAATAGTTCTAAGGTTTCCAACAGCAGGGTCATGCGCTGGGCTCTGTTCCTTCAGAACTACCGATTCCAGATCCGGCAGGTGAAGGGTAAGGTGAAGTCATATGTATTAAAATTGTATGTATCCTAGAATAGTTTATGTGGTATCTGAATTATTGTAGGCCTATTGATGATTGATGATGAATGATGATGATGATTGGTGACTATTGATGAGGTAATAATGATGAAACCGAAACAAAGTAGTTGTTTGTGACCGAAGGATTACAGTTGGAAGTACGGAGGTTGGACTGTAATGTTGAATTGTAATGGCTCATAATGTAATAATGTTCATGAGTTAAGCATTATGAGCAATGCTCTTAAGAGCTGGCTGTTGTAACGAAATTATTTATTTTGAGAATTTTCAAGTATGTAGCCTCTTTACAGCACATACATGCACTGTTACCGTGTATACACACCCCTTTGACTTCGGTACTGGCCGCGAGTACATAATGTCTTGCAGCGGATTGCATGAAGCAAGAAGATACCGGCAAGAGGATACACCTACACAGCAAAGGCACTCGGATGACAAGGGCGACGTCTGAGTGAGCAGAAGCCTTGAACGGTACAGCCAAGACGCAGGGAGTGAAAACTGGGAGCCAGGCTGTCAGGGATTGGTCAGAAGACCTTGTGGAAAGCCTTAAGGGCTAAGTTATGGAGTTACGGAATATGTTGCTGAGGATACGTGTGACGAAGGGTTGCACGAGCAGAAGCGTGGCTGGGCACGTGGCGTCACATGGATAGCCGGACATAGACGGTGGTCCAGATACAGGGAGTCTCCACGACGGAGGATGGTCCAGATACGGGAAGTCTCCACAACGGAGGAATGTGAGGGATGGTGGATGTGAGGGCAACAGTGCTGGGCTGCCCAGGAGAGACCTGCTGGCTGTGGCTGTACCAGGGGAGTTTTGTGTAATAAAGGACAGACTATGAGCCAATTTAAAATTGTGTCGTATTATCCCACAGCAGATTAACAAACCCGTGACAAGGAGTGGCCAAGCCATCTCAGCCAATTTCTTGAGCATGTCGACATAAGTGTGTATGTCTTCATTTCGTTGTCTCCTTCAATCTCTGAACTGTGCTATGTAGGCAGCTGTCAAATCACGAGGTTGAAAAAATCGTGTCAGCAGATCCTTCAGTTCTTCCCACGTACGTGGAGGTAGGGGTGCACAGCTATTTATGCCAGTGCCATTTCCTTCATATGGGTTCTGGCCTGTCTGCAGGTCTCCACTTGGTCCCACGCATGGAAAGTTGCAAATTCTTCAACTTGATATACAAAGTCATCGAGCCTGTCCCCATTCTCTCCCTTGAAGGTGTCCAGTTTAGCTAGACGGTGTTGGACTGGTGCTCCTGTACGATTTGGTGTTCTGGGTGCAGGTGCAGCCCTGTAGTAGTCAACATCATAGATCGGTGCTTCCCTATGCGGGGGCATTGGCTGAGCTTGCACGGGCACAGCTTGCACGAAAATTGGCTGCCCAACGCCTAAGTCTAACGGTCTGCGCCTGATTTCAGGAGCCCCCAAAGGTTCCACGTAGATTCTTTCCTCTGCTCGTAACTGCCTGGGGCGTCCCACTGCTCTGACATTGTCTCCTCCATCAGCTACAGGTAGCGTAGGGATACATCTATCTGCTGCTTCTGGCCACTGTTGTCCCGCCATAGGTCGAGGATGCCTTGTAGGATGACGAGTACGGCCTGCTTCAGGATTAACTGCTTCTGCCTCTTCCCATCGTAACCTCTCCCCGTATGCCAGTTACCTTTGCCCCCTCAATGCCACGTCAGGTATGTCTAATTAACTGGGTGATTTCTGGCTCCACGAATCATATCACCCTCCTCTGGCGCGGTTTGCACAGCATTTTGCGTGGGGCACACGGGCATAAGCACAGCATTTTGCATGGGCACACTCCTGGACATGGCCATTCGATGTTACCACACAGTCTCTGGGCAAGGTCTGCCCAACTTAGATTGCGTATACCAGGGTTCCCTATCTACGTAATATTTGGCCTCAGGTTGACCATAGTCTTCTGTACGACTCCTTTCAGCACTATATAACGTGGCACTTGCGCCGTTTTGGCACTGTCTGGTTGGATCCATCATTCTCCCGTCACAGCACTCAGTCTCCTCTACCAGAATGACATATGATGGAACCAATCGTCGGTTCTCTCCTACGACTCCCCCCACTGTTCGTTCCCATCCCATCTTCAGAGGATCAGGTCGATCCCCTTGAGAAAAAGGATTTTTAGGTTCTGTCCCAGACTCATCATCTGTGGCTAGCCAGGGGAATCCTGACCGTAATGTGGGTCCCATCTGTGTAGATCTGGTACTGGTTCCCATCTGTGATGTTTGTGTTTCACTAACTGCACTGGCTGTAGGGTCAGTGGAGGCAGTGCACTCTCCACATCTCCCCATCGATCCAGCCTCTGAAACTGATGCCGCATTGGTAGTATGGCATGCGGTCGCAACAGTGGTGGGTGTAGACGTGACAGGGCCATTACTCCCTGTCTGTCCTCTGGTTGCTACCATCATAAATTTTCAAGTTTCACAAATTGTCTTCGTTTCACGATCAAAACTGCGCAGGTTGCGCTACAGGGCCAACACAGGTTGTGCTAGTACCTCGTCTGATCACGTATCTCTGCTACTCTGTCGTCTCGACCAAAACGGCACAAACAGCACAATAAGAACAACATAGGTTGCGCTGAATCCTCGTTTGATCACGTAGATCTGCACCTCTGTTGTCTTGATCAAAACGGTGCAAACAGCACAATAGGAACAACGCAGGTTGTACTGAGTCCTCGTTTGATCATTCACCTCCGTTATTTCAACAGTCGTCTCAATTAGGCGAAAATTGTGCCACAGGACCAACACAGGTTGTGTTGGCGCGTTCTCATTGTCTCTGGAACGCTCTGCTTCCCAGGTGTCACCTCAAATACTTTCTCTCCTGGTTTTGCATCCAAGGATCCTGAGCGAGCCCCCAGAAACGCTTGCTTATGTGTGGTGTCTCTACTGCTCTCGTGTCCGGGTGTGCGTTTGGGTTTGTCGGTCGCATGCAGGTCAGTCTAGGGAATTTGTGGCTCTCCTGCGTTGACCTCAGTTCGTTTTCTTGGACGCCCTCTCAGCGGGAGATGCGGTTTCCTGGCCGTGCCCTGCAGGCTCGCTTACTGCAAGAGTCTCTAAGACAGCGGGTCGGCTCCCCTGCAGGTCAGTAGGCCCCGTCCACCCATAGCAGGGCCACATATTTTGTGCAAACGCTGTGGCCCTGGCGTGGGTGGATGGCGCCTAGGTTCTCGACTCTGACATATATCCGGTCGTAACTTTGCCAATATTTGCTCCACTATCTTCATGGTGTCAGAGTCAGACACCTTCTCCTCAGCAAACCTGGCCTGGGTGGTACCTCTCCTGGGCCATCCTCTGCCCATTTCAGTTTAGAGTGAGAAATGACTCAGACGTCTGCTAACGACCAATCTAAAAGCAAGAGTAGTGACGAACCTGCTACAAGCAACTGTGGACGCTCACCCTCCATGGATAGGAGCCAGTCCAGAAACCCAGAAGGGCCACCCCAATGCTTCAAGTGCAAAGAATATGGTTACTTTATGAGAGACTGCCTCAGCACCAACTTCTATGTAGTGGGGCCAAACGGGTTGCCTGTAAAGAAACGAGAGACATCTCTCAAGAGAAGCAGAGCACCAGTGACAGACCTGCTAGTCCCAAGACTTTAAACTAGAGACTGGTCGCACCAAGAGCCCTAGGCGTAACCCCACACCAAGGCCAATATCACCTAAATGGGACTGAATTAAGACAAAGAAACTTATAGATAAGGATAAGCAGGACCATAAGTAGACTACCTCGACCTCAGGGAACGACCAGACTCGTCCCTAGCCACAAGAGCACCAGCCGAGCGCAGTGCGGTTTCAGTGCAGAGTGACCTGTCAATGGCTTCCTAGCCAGTGGTTAAGAATCACAGAAGAGGCTGGCTGATCCCTGTGACCATTAATTAAGTATCGATCGACTGTGGCACTCCTAGACACCGGTGCTACTTGTACCATTATAGGACGACTCTTGTATGAAACTCTACAGGCCGTCAAGCCACTAAAAGTTAAGCAAGATGAGGAGCTACACCTAGAAGTTATCAGAGGCAGCACGGCTCCTACCTTAGGAACAGCTAACGTACAGATAGGAATAGCTGGATGCCGTTATGATCATGAGAAAGTCATCGGTGCCAACAAAGAGAATCGTAACTGCATCCTGGGATCTGACTTTTTCGGGCAACGCGACTGTGAGCTGTCTCTGCGTAAACAACAATTCCATGTGGGTGACCGCCAGGTGAGCTGTGTACCAGAGCAGGCACGAACCATCAAGGCCAGCTTAAAGACAGGGCAAAGTGTGGAGCTACCTGCTAGAACGAAGGTGATGGTGGAAACACGCCATTACCAAATGTGATTGCATACAGGGTATGCTCCCTACACAGACCAGTTATTTTGATGACAGCGAAGACTTGGAACACAAAGGCTGGCTCAGGGATGGGCATGTCAAATACCATCCTGCCATCCCACTACAGCCTTCAGATCACAGAGAGTTGGTGTGCACATGAATCCAACGGATCTGACAGAATACCTGCAGCCACTGATGGAGGGGGTAGCAGATGACCTAACCCTGTGCCAAACGGAGGAGTTGGCTGCTGTCATGTATGAATATAGGGACGTGTTTAGCAATGGACCTACGGACATAGTGAGGACTGGCCTCGTCAATCGCACCATTGACACAGGGGACCAGCGACCTATCCATCTACCGCCCAGGCGATTGCCAATTGCCAAGCAAGAGATCGAACAAGAGGAGATGCAAAAGATGCTAGACTGAGGGGTGACTAAGCCATGTCAGAGTAGTTGGGCGAGTCCTCTGGTTCTTGTGACTGAGAAGGATGGGACCACACGTTGCTGCGCGGACTACAGGAAATTGAATGACGTCACCAGGAAAGACACCTACCCCCTGCCCTGTATTGATGACACTCTTGATGCTCTGCGAGGCTCTATTTACTTCAGCACCCGGGATCTCTATTTAGGATATTGGCAGGTGGAGATGGATCAGTAGGACATTGACAAGACTTTATTTGTCACACCAGGGCTTATTCTGTTTCACAGTAATGCCGTTTGGGCTGTACAAATCCCCAGCCATTCGTGAGGCCAATCTTAAGCTGAAACCAACTAAAAGCTGTTTGATGCGTGCTCAAATTTCGTTTCTCGGCTATATCGTTAGTCGTCAGGGAGTGGGCATTGATCCAGCCAAGACTGAAGCCTTGGAGAACTGGCCAACCCCCACCAACGTGAACGATGTATGTGCCTTCTATTACCGGCTTTATATGCCTGGTTTTGCAATGATTGCTGCTCCTATGACGAATCTCTCTCTGACGTGCCAGGGAGTTGACTTAGTGTGGGACTACGCACGTGAAGGTGCATTTCAGACTCTGAAAGCAGCTTTAGTCCCAGCACCAGTTCTTACATATCCCACCAGAGGGGGACACTTCGTACTAAGTACAGACGCCAGTGATGTAGGGATGGGAGCTGTGCTGGAGTAGGAGCAAGAGGAACGAGGACAGGTCGTCAAGAAAGTGATTTTCTATGCCTCGAAGATGCTGAGTGATTCGTAATGTTGCTACTGCACAATCAACAAAGAACTGCTAGCAGTGGTGCTGGCTGTAGTACTATTTAGATTCTACCTTACTGGACGACATGGTTGTTACTGATTACGCCAGCCTGACGTGGCTATTTAAATTCAGAGAGCTGGAAGGGATGGTTGCTCGGTTCATAGCACGCCTCCATCCATTCGACTTTGCCATTATACACCGGCCAAGCACACACCACAGCCACGCAGATGGGCTGTCATGATGTACGTCCAGACCATGCATAAGAGACACGTGTCCAGGATGCAGGCCACTTCAGCAGACAGTGCCTTCCAAAATTCAGGTGCCCAGGTGCTGTACGCCAGCGTTCTCTTCTCAACGCCACTTCGATGGGTATGTGGAAGCCATTAAAGAAGATGACACATTGTTCTGGGAGGGTGATTGAGATGACTCTTCCCCTGGATTTGGTGCTGGGTGACACGGGACCAGAACAGGCCAATGATGACTGCCCGTATGAGTATGTTGAGTGGATCAGGGACTCCCTGTACCATGCACATGAGCACAGATGCGAAACTTTGTGAACGTGTGCCAAGGGTCACCGATAGTTATAGAGATCCAAATCATATAGTATGATTTCACCGAGGAGAATAGGTCTGGAGAGCCTATCCCCACCAAGGAGGAAAGTTGCATCATTCCAACCGAGGACCCTGGTTAGTTCTCACTAAGACCGGTCCCATGACATACAAGATACAGCGTTATCCCCAGGCAGAACCTAATATCATTCATGTGGACAAGTTGATGCCTTACTACCCACATTACTACAAGAGCTGCAAGCTGGATCGAGACAGACCACCCAACTCAGTATCGAGATCAACGGGACCAGACGAACAGACCTGCTCTTCAAAGAAAAAATTGACTGCTGTAGTCGACATACCTCCGCAGATATCAGTGCCAGCTCCTGATACAGGAACTGAGGAATCATCTCCACGTTCGCATCCCAATGAGCCAGATCCTGATGAGGAACTGAGATATAGAACCCCGTCGTCCATGGGACCACCCCCGCATAGCATAGTGGTTAGAGCGTCCGCTCGTGGTGCGGACATGGGACCACCCCCGCATAGCATAGTGGTTAGAGCCTCCGCTCGTGGTGCTGGAGGCCGGGGTTCGATCCCCGACCTCGTCACACCAAAGACGTAAAAAATGGGAGGTTTGCGCTTCTCCGCTTGGCGCTTGGCAGTAATGAGCTAGGCGACCGACTGGGCGGCTCGGAGTCAGTATAAAAGGTTAGAGTGATTCCTTTCTGCCACAGGTGAGCAGAAAGGAATCACTCAGACCATTTATACTGACTCCGAGCCGCCCAGTCGGTTGCCTAACTCATTAATGCCAAGCGTCAAGCTGAGAAGCGCAAACCTCCCATTTTTTACGTCTTTGGTGTGACGCGGTCGGGAATGGAACCCCGGCCTCCCGCACCCCGAGCGGACGCTCTAACCACTACGCTACGCGGGGGCGGTTTGACGCGGAAGGTAAAAACATAAAATCCCATAAAATTCGAATGGATGAGGTATACAAGACGCGTGCTCTTTTTGTGCCATTATAACCCATAACTATCATTTCCATTTTGACATTAAAAAGCCAAGTTTATGCGTGAAGTACTTTCTCTCAGTGCCTTGGGGTCCCCTGTGACTCAGTATTTCCATTAGTTTCCCTGAGATGCCAGTGGACGAGATCCCCGCCCACAAATGGAGAGCAATATCTCAAGACTTAATTGGCACATTTTTTTTTATCGCTGGCGAACTGCTGTAGAGGGATGACCTGGCAGTCTGAGACCGCGTGTGTGAGTGTTGTCTAGACTCTAGCTGGTGCATACTGAAAGCGACAGCGTCTTCTGTCAAGGGTGGAAAACTACACACATGCTCACCATTAATTAATGATTTATTCATAAATTTGCATAAACGACATCTTTCATCTCTGGCGACAATGACGACATCAATTCTTCAGCTTTTGCGTCGACGAGCAGTCGACTTGCATGGTGCACTTTTATTCTTACCAAAGCCATCGGGAGTGGTAGAAACAGACAAAAAAAAAAGCGTAACATTCCCATGTATGTAAAAGGTTTCGGGGGATTCGGATGGAGGTAGTGCAAAAGTGCACTGTAAATATGTGGGTATAATCTGGTATGTGACAAACTCCATTGTTTTGCATGTTAATTTAAACCTCTTGTCGGGGATTTTGAAATGAAACGTGGCCTTTTTTGTATTATCAAAAGCCATCCCCAGTTGCACATAATCAAGGCTGAAAATACAATACGAACTATAACTGCTACATGTATCCTCAGTTGCACATCATCAAGGATTAAGAATACACTGAAACCCATAACTATTATCCCCAGTTGCATATCATCGAGCATAGTAAACACATTGTTTTCTGAGTATTTAATAAAACAGAATCCCCCATAATTCCCTTGAAAGGAAAATGGCTTTACAAGACTCAGCTACAGTCGGGTGTATCATAGATTCTCTTTAGCAAGCAGGCGGCTTGGGTCAAAAAGGTCATTTCGCTTATTCCACGGAACGGCCACAGATTATACCGAATCCGCATAGCTTCGTTAACCCCGTACAAAATCCAATTAGTTTCATGCATCGATGTTGTTTTCGGTCTTTTTACTTATGTCAAATAACATGAAATTTTACTGTTGCTGGGACTGGATATTCTAGCTCTTCCCGAGCTTTCGGCCATCACAGGCTTTCAACAGGGGTGGTGACGTCAGGCCTACAGGGCTCGGAAGGAGCGATAGTATCCAGTTTCAGCAACGGTAAAATTTCATGCCAATTACTTTCGTGTTTCATAGCACACTCAGTTTTTCATAAAACTGGGCGTTCGTAAAATCCAGATATAGGATGTCATTCTGTTACATTACTGAATACGGCAAACTATATGCCGGGTGGTACAAGCCTGTGATCCTACTCATGCACAAGGTCCCACTGGAATTCTGTGCGACAGGAAATCTACCTGGATAAGGCACTAATCTAAGCGTTAGGTTATGACATGAAATAAATGTACGCCAGTTCCCTCCGATGCCGACAATTCGACTGTCAGGCAACACATACACAATACATGTTTACAAATAACCCATTTAGTCACCCATTTAGTGACAGTCAACAGTGAGATAAACTTACGTATAAATTCTATAGTCTTAAAGCGAGGTTAGGCTGGGATGAGAAACAAATGATTGAGAAACAACAGAATCATCGGGAGTTTACTTCAAACCAGAAAAGGTATACCGATAAGACCAAGACTTGTAATTCTGTGAACAGTGGAACATATCCGATTACATTGATGTCAGACATCAAGAGGAGAGATTGCTCTCGCCGAAATAACTTGTGGCCTCCATATATAATACCCTCCTTCGGATGTTCTGTTATATGTAAATGACCTTGTGTACGAAGACTGTGATTACTAGGCTACTGTTTCACAAAACTAATGGATAAAACCTTACATGTACAACATATCTGAATTATATAATATTAGATATGTGTGCATATATGAGTTTTGTCAGTCCTCTAAACCATGCTCATTTTTTCATGCACTGCATACCATATATTCCAGCCCGGCCATTTGTCTTGATCTCGGATACCTTATTTTGTTTCAGTTTAAAAGTTGTGCACATTGGAACGTCTGTATCAGAATTCTGCTAAATTTGGCACTGTGCACACCTTATTTTTGTTAATTGGATTTATTCCAAAAGAAAAGGGCAAGCGGTTACGAGAGGATCTTGTTTCTGTATAGAGAAACGTTCGCCAAAGCAAACAAATAACCCACCAAAATTCTTGTTTGTGACCCGGCCTGCTTTTAGAGTGACCGAAAAATATAAGCGATACATGTATAACAAAAATAATTTCTGTATTTGTAAGAGAATATACATTCGAAAGAAAGTGTCTATAACTATTTTTAATTTAAGGCTTCCTTTGGCTGGATATGGTGATTGCTAAATTTCTTAGTAGCAGGTTAATATATTTCTAAATTTCCAGTTACAATCTTAATTGATTCACGGGGTATACCTGGATCTAACACATCGCATTAATGTTATACTGTCACCGTTTCAGAATTTGAAAGATCATTCATTGTATATTACATTTGTGTTGATCCAAATAAAAATACATACATACATCCATTTATTTCTCTCATACATTTTAATAAGCAAAATTTAAGTTGGCATGCTATGAGCCTTGTCCTTGTCTGATGGCCATGATGGCTCTCGTCATTTTGGGGCAAGGTATTTTCAAACCTCAGTGACAGAGAAAAGGGTCACGTGACCTATGTCTTTTTCATGTTTGAAATCTGTACACGTCATTCTTCTGCTATACAAATATACAAAATGAGAAAAAAATACTTTGAGTGCATATTATAAAGTATACTGTGTTCTGCCCTCTTAATAAATCCCAGTGCATCCAAATTGCCCCAGATGAAAATTAATTTATCTGCAACCCCTGTGTCAATGTCATTGTAACAGACTGGGTATCCGTGCAGTCCTGGTAATCCTGTGTGTTGCCGTGGTGTGTCTCGGAAGGACTCATGTGGCTTTAGTATCTGCCCAACCATTAATTCCGGGGTATTGTATTGTGGTGTTCCGCTCTCTCTTGTGGTTTACAATCAACTATGTGGCTCTGAGTGTGCTAGGGGAATTTCCTTGAGGAGCGCGACGCCCAGGAGAAGCGCGCTTGCGG
>JAAUYG010276225.1_pt1 | contig 10611 bp, 12 predicted proteins | sample 7278091 | NCBI WGS metagenome assembly JAAUYG01 (sample SAMN14350201, study PRJNA611818) | marine sediment metagenome | isolation source: surface marine sediment (0.6m) | place: French Polynesia: Moorea | collected 2018-08
CCCCACCACCCCAGGCCCCCCCCCCCCCCCCCCGCCCCCCCCGGGGGGGGGGCCCCTTCAACTTGGCTCGCCCGCAGGCTACGGATTTCAGATGAGGATTCCCAGTTTGGATACAGAGTAAATCTCCTTTCCATTCCAAACAAAATTGCGGGAAAGAGTGACACAGATCTGCCAATTGGCATTTGAATTGTGAAAGGAAAGAGTAAACCGCGTGGAGTGAGACATGTCCAAATCCTCTTGAAATCAGCAGGAAAGAGGCGACGGGGCAGCCAATCAAATCGGCCCTAATGTTGTGCGTTGGGCCTGAGGGACTACTGTTCTCTATCTTTTTCTGGGGTCATTTCAAATACACCTGACTGATTGCTCAACTTCGCAAATACATATTTTGTTGCAAACAGGCATGTGGTAAAATGTCTTTATCCAGATTGCGAGGGCAGGAGAAATACATCTGTGAACATATCAACGAGAAAAATTATCAAAAAAAAAATCACTTCAGTTCTGGGCATATCGAGGACGAGAAAAGTTGTCAAAGAAATTTCACTGATGTCAAAGAAATTTCACTGAGATGGTAGTCTCCCAGGCACAGGGGCACTGTTCACTCACAGGTTGAACACTTGGACCAAACCTTTTCTTTGTGATCTGTCCATGGCTCGTGGGGCCAGACAGGCAACTAGGAAAAAGATTCACCCGAATTTACCTGCACACTTGATGTCTTTGTTCAGGAAATCCATGTAAGGAATTCGAACATTTTGTGATGATTCTTGTCTTTGTTCTGAATAACATAGCCAGAATTTAGATGTAAGCAAACTCGTGACTGATTTTCCCCCAGTTTTTCTTGCCTGCAAATGGACTGTGACAACAAAACTATGAATTTGCGGTACATTGGGGCCACAGGTAAAAGAAAAAGGATTGCGATTCTTCATTCTGGAAGACAAAACAAGAGCCGCCTGAGGACCCCAAGCAAATTTTGCTTTGCAGAAAGAAATTGTTCCATTCATCACTTTCATTGGTCGCGAGAACCGTGCGTTTCAAACGACTGATTACCAATGTTCTGTTCACTTCGCTGCCTTGAAAAAGGCGGGAAGTAGTATTGGAGTTCCAGTGGTTTCAGGCTTGACCAGACCTTTGCTTTATCTCCCCATAGATGCCACCCCCCCCCCTTGCCAGCCATGAGGACCAAAGTCAAACCCCCCTCCGTAGATATGCCACCCCCCACTGACATGCCACCCCCCACTGATATGTCACCCCCACTGATGTGCCACCACCCCCCCCCTCTCGCGTAGTGCATGGCGATGGCGACAGCGAAGTATCTTGGCCTTTGGCGCCAAACTGGTTTGATGTTTTATCCATTTGGGACCTGGACAGGACTGGAGTTGTTGGTCATTGAATTTTGTTCTGTTTGAGAGGCAAGTTCCTGCAGTTTCATTTCCCCCACAGCTCATGTTCATTGTGATATCACTGTGAGGATATATCCGGCCTTAATGTTGGATTCTTGTTGTGAAATAACTGGTGCCAGTTGTTGTTTTTTTCTCGCACTTGAAAATGTGAATGTCATGCCTTTTGTGAAACACCTGTGGATCATGGCTGTTTGACACGAAGAAAACTCTCAAGACTAAGATGTATTGTTTGCTTACAGCTGTACAGCTGTATCTTGTGAAAAAGAACAGTTGCATTTTGCACAAAAAGAACGGTGTCTTCTTTGTTGGATGTTCATTTGCCAATGTTTGTTTTTAGCTGTACAATCAAAGAATAGAATGCTGTTTTGTCGTTGACTGTTTCCGTTAAGTTTTCCTTTTTGGCGCTCCCACAGGAAGTTAAGGACTTCGCTTGTTTGTTTTCGGCGCAACCTTGTTTGCTGTCAGACTTGCGTCTTTTGCCAGGCCTTCACGAGCACAAGTCCGCCTTTTTGTGTTGTTACAGCCGCCAAAAGTAGCCTCGTGGCTGATAGAACTTGAAAAAAAAATCCAAGTTATTATGTCTGTCTTGAGTGTCCTATTTGCTGAATCATACTTCATATTTTTCCGACTTTGAATGTGTTCGCTGTGGAATATTCAACGGCCAAAATGCAGCGCAAACATTCCGACATCAGTGCGCAAGGGAGCCGACCAGATTGTTTGAATTCAGTGATGAAGTTGGTTGTAAATTGCTGGGTTTATGACTCGACAAAGCGTATCAGGCAGTTTTAGCATCACATTGACGTGAACCACAACGTGAATTTCGCATTGATGTTGCCGTTGGGGTTCGCATTGACTTTTACTAAAACTCACATCAATGTCAGACTTCAGTGTGTGTTACGATGTGTTTTTGCAGCAAGTTATCCTGGATGTATTCACTAAATTTTCTCAGATTGAAATTTATAATTGTGAGTAATAAAAGAGTTCAAGTGGCTTTGGCAAGAACCAATTTGAGCGGAGCATTTAACTCACATGCCAATTCTTTTTTTCTTTTTTTTCCAAATGAGGTGTAGTGTACTTGAACGCATGACCTCTGGCACATGAGGAGGGCATCTTAACCAGCACACTACATCATAACCTCATTGAGAATATTACATCAGAATGGTTCCAATTTTCATGCCAAAGATTCATATTTCTTTTGAAACAGAATGGTTAACAATGGGGATATATATATGTTGTCACAAATTCTGGTGTATATTTAAGCGGTACGCACTGCCTACAAAGCGGCTAGCGAAGCAGCTTATCTGAGTCACCATACTGTCCTTGCTGTCATTGTCCTTGTTATTCTGGTCACCATTAGGGTGGATGTAATTTAGGAGTAGTTTGAATTGACCACCCCCCCACCCCTTGCCAACGCGACACAGCTGAATTCAAAAGGTTACACAAAAGTAGCTTCACTTTTTCTGCTCTTCAAGTAGCCAGAACCTCACTTTTTCTCCTCTTCAGGTAGCTGGAATCTAATATGGCAGCCCCTATTCTATACTGTGATGGCAGAGTAATGGATTTCAAGTGAAGATGAACTTGTACACCCAAATTTGTGATGGGCAAGTAAGCATAGCTTCCACGCTGATGAGCACCCTTGTTTGGGGAATGCAAAATCCATGCACAGCACCACGTGCGCACCCAGTGTGGTCACCCCCATTGAAATGTTTACGCGCAACGCAATCGCGGCGCGGAAACGCGAATGCGCCCGGGCCTTTAAAACATGCACCAACTGTCTCCAGGCTAGGACCTGTGTCAAAGATGTGTTTCTTGTTTGTCAGCTGCACTTGAGGCCACAATTTTTTGTACACCGAAAAGACATGTATATATCACTCGCTCAAGCTGATTGCAAGGTCATCTCCCAGGACTCACTTACGCCCGCGAAAAAGAATGTGGCTGACTCCCAGGACCAGTCAGCCCTTTTTCTGTTGAATTAACCAGGACAAGGTTTTCTTCACATTCCCAGGATCTATGGTGAAAACCCTGAAAATGGCCCGAGTTGTCAGGATCCGTGGTGAAGCCATTGATCAGCAAGCGGATTGAAACATTTTGCAAAATGCAAAAACTCCAGAGCCGCTCCGCGGACCGCATCCACTTGATGTGTCCCGGGTTGAAGTGTGCTTGTGACGAGTGAGTTGTACCTTGTCTTTTCAAAATTATTTGATGCAAGGGATAATTTTGTCATGAACAAAGTGGAAGGAGTGTTGTGTTGTCCTTTGGTTTCATTGAGTTCAATTCCCTTTGACATGTTCAAGCACAATTTCCTCGGGAAATGAGGGAGTGGTGGTGGGTAAGAGCAGCTGAAAGGTGGAACCAATCGAGACTGAAGAAAAGGGAGGACAAGTCAAAGCAAAAAAAAAAAAAAAAAAAACTGATAAAAATCCATTTCAAAATCTAGTCGCAGTCTCAAAATTGAAGGCTCAAACACAAAGAGAGCGAGTTGTGTGCGTTGTGTTGTATATTGCATCATATGGTGCTGCCTCTCTCGGTCATCTTTCTTTTCATTTCCGGAACCACAACGATGAGGTGAAGAATTGTTTTTCTGTTTCTAAATCGTGTTTAATCTCATTTTGTCCCATAAATTTTGCTTCGTAAATTCAAGTTAATTGGAGGCTGCAGCTGTGTGATGCAATATTTGACAGTAGACATTGGAGGTTGACTCCCCAACAAGGGGGGGAAACCACTTTTTTTCTCCGGTCCGTCAAAGAAAAGTCATGCCCGTTTCATGCAAGTTTCAACATTTCCAACAAAAACTTGGTCATTTAAATGGATTTCGGTGTTTGGTGAGATTCCTGGAGCAAATCTAGAGATCTAAAATCTGGACTGAAATGTGAATTGCAGTAAAATCAACCGTGAGTTGCTGAAGGAGTCGATCGCGACTGTTCTGCAGAACTCGCAGGACAAAAAGCGCAAGTTCACAGAGACGGTGGAACTGCAGATCGCACTGAAGAACTATGACCCACAGAAGGACAAGCGTTTCTCGGGCACCATCAAGTACGACTGCACCCGTAACTATGAACACACCTGACGAGACTGTCTTGACAGATACAAGTTTAAAATTCAGTTGTCAAAACGAAAATTGTATCTTTGAAAGGGCACAATGCAAGACAGATCTCTACCAGGTAGCTGGACGTCAGTCTAGCGGGACCTGCACCCAGGGTCTAAAAACACATGGGGAGGTCGATTGACCCCTGGTTGGTCTTTCCACCGAAACTTGAGTGAGGCAAGGATTGGACCCCCACCCAGGGTGCCAGAAAAACAACTGGGTAGACAAGAGTCCAGCCGATTTGGCTCTTGTCGCCGTTTTCTTGTCTTGAACACATTTTCCAACAAGGTAACTTTGCTTTTGTTGTTGCGTAGCGTTTCAGCCTTTCAAAGGCTTTGGCAAAGCATGACAATAATGGGTCCGGGTGACCGAGTTCTGTAAATTGCAACCCCGGCACAGATACTTGCAAACGGGCGTGCAGGAAAAAATCGAAATGCAACTTGGCAAAACGTTTGCAAGGAGTAAAGATGTGCGTGCGTTTAGGGGACTGGACAAAATTTTTAGGCCGAGCGCGACTGTAAGTAGGATCGGCCTTATGGAGTCACATCTGTGTCATTGTCATGGAGGACCCCCCCCCCCCTGGCTGGCTACCCCCCACGTGATGGATGGTTGGGGCGCTCGGCCTTTGCGCTGACTAAGCGTACTTGTTGGAGTTTGTTCACGTTAGATTTCGTTTGCAGGCTCAAGTACATCCCTCGTCCGAAAATGAGCGTGTGCGTGCTGGGTGACCAACAGCATTGCGACGAGGCCCAGGCCAACAACATCCCCTGCATGGACGTCGAGGCTCTCAAAAAACTGAACAAGAACAAGAAGCAGGTCAAGAAACTAGGTAAGCAACCACGACAGAAAGCCTGTTTACGAGACTTGAGAAGAATTCAATTGCCTTGGCCTATGATGAACAACATTTGTGCATGTATTACCTTACGCAAATCGTGGAGACGCAAACTTACCTACTCTGAGGTCAGATACAACGTGGCCAGGATGAAATCAAAATGCGACCAAAACAGCCAGCGCTCAAAAGTCGTTTTTCTTGCAGCCAAGAAGTACCACGCTTTCCTGGCGTCTGACTCGCTCATCAAGCAGTTGCCGCGTATCTTGGGACCCGGTCTCAACAAGGCCGGCAAGTTCCCCACGATGCTGACTCACAACGAGGCGATGCCCCAGAAGATAGACGAAGTCAAACAGACCATTAAATTTCAAATGAAAAAGGTGCGTATTCTTTCGCGAGGTGAAAGGAAAGCAATTCACGGATGTCGTCGGAAGCCTTTGGGAATGGCGTCAGTTGTTGCCTTGTCGAATTAACTTATCTATCCTCGGTGAAAGCGATGCGAGAAGAGAAGGTCTTAGTTGACTGAAACGATCGACTCCAAATGCATTTCTGGTGAAGGGCAACGACTAAATCTGATCACCCTGCAGAGCAGAGAAAATGGGTGAAAAAAACCACAGATCAACGCCGCTGTTGACCAAACTTTATTTCAGTTTCTATTCTTGTGGCTTGCAGGTTCTGTGTTTGGCCGTTGCCGTCGGCAACGTGACGATGACGCAGGAAGAGTTGCTGTCCAACATCAACCTATCGGTCAACTTCCTCGTGTCTCTGCTGAAGAAGAACTGGCAGAACGTGCGCGCTTTGTACATCAAGAGCACGATGGGCCCAGCGCAGAGAATCTACTGAGCGCTGTCGCTGTTACGTTGTATTCTGTGCAGAAAATAAAGCACTGAAAGGCGAATTGTGGTCTTTGTTTTCTGCACCATCGTTTTCAGGCCGAGCGAGGCTACAGGCTGGGCTGGGACGGCTTATGGAGTCATGTACGTGTCGTCATTGGCGCGGAGGACCTCTGGCGTGATCACGTGATGGGGCGCTTGCGAAGCGTACTTGTTGAAAACGCGACAGAAACGGAATTTATTCACGGCCAGAAGCAAAGCTAATGAGCTGGGTGTCATTTCGTTAGTTTCTGCGAGATCAGTTCAGATTCGCCCGAACGGGATGGATGGGTCGTAAACCATAACAGCAATATATGACCACGAAAACCGTGGATTTTCAGGCCTAGTGCGATGAAGTTGTGGCACGCATGTGTTGTCGTGGAGGGACCCCCCACTCAAGCTGGGGCCCTGCCCCCTCTGGCCTGGCATAACAGTCATGTGACAGTATCACGTGTTGGATGGTCTGGGCCTTTACGCTGACGAAGCGTACTTGTTCCCAATTGCGGCCAAATATGTCATGCAAGTGCTGTCTTCGTTGGGAGTCGACTATAGACGAGTTGAGCACGTGACCGTGGGGCCTTCCATCGGTGGATTGGGTTGCAGTTTCAAGAGTGAAATTCCAGCTTGGCTTTTGTTTGCTGGAAAAGTCATTTTCATGTGCACCTCGAACCCTTTTGTCACATTTCTTCGTCCCGCATGAAAACTTCAGAAAACAACAGTGAATTCTGTGCATTCTTTATTGTACAAAAGAACTTGGAAATTTTACGTGCCATGATTCCATAAAGACAAGGGGAGTAACCATAAAACAATTTCGAGGGAAACAAGTGATTCACACCATGTTCGCGATAAGTTCCCTGACTGCAGGTAGAATGCTGCATTCTCCGGGCTTGAGTTGATTCGTGTCTGTGAAATGTTTGAAGATTTTCGCGACAGTCTGTAGAGTGGGCGCGGGTCCGCCCGGAGCCACGACGCGCGGAGATTCCGTCGTCTGCGTCACGTTCGTGTTCGGGTCGTACAGGATCGGCACGTTGACCGTCTGCGTCTCCTGACCCGGCGCGGGCGTCGCATTCTGACGTGTGAACTGCAGCTGCAAAACGAAACGTGTTGGTTGAAGCGTTTGGACCTATTTCTAGGCCGAGCGCGACGAAGTCGGGATGGCCTGATAGAGTCATGTACATGCCGTCGTCGTGGACCCTCCCCCCCCCCCACCACCCTTCCCACAGGCTGACCCTCTACAGGGCGGACCCCCGTGGCCCAGCTGTCATTGCATTGTCACATGATGGATGGTAGGGGGCGCTCAGCCTTTACGCCGATGAAGCGTACACCACGCGTATCGGTATCGAGCGGCTTAGTGGGATCACTGTGGTGTTGTCTGTGTCTGTGAAGGAGAAAAGATGGCCGACTTCTGGACCTTGTTCAGAAGCTGGCATCTCAAAGACGCGCTGTTTCCAGTTGGAGTGCGACACCTACTGCATTTTGTGACACTGCACATTCAGGCCCAGTTAAGAGAGGAGGCAGAAGTAGATTTGCATTGCGTACAAGTCTTTTGCTATAATGTGTCCCATTATTTGCGCTGTGCCTTCCGCAAGGTGCTCAGCATCCTGTGTGAACGCATGTGGCACATACGGCAGCTTCGAACAACACCCAAACACCATTGCGTTTGCGACTTCACTCTTCACCTGACAAAGCCAGCCAGGGGGGGAGTTAGCCAGCCGGGGGGGAGGGGGTCCTCCACACCATGACAATGACGACACCTAGCGTCTCTCACATTTTGGAAATAGACAGACAGGGGGAGATGTTTCAGCACAGTCACTTACTATGAAGAATATTTTGCCCTTGGCGTTGATGACGACAGCCGGGGTGCCGGCCGATGCGCCCATGCTGATCAGAGTGCCATGCGGCACCGTCAGACACCACTGCACTGTCCAGTTCAGACTCCTGTCAGGCGCCTGCAGAAAATGTCAGTGTGAAATTTCATGGTCTTCTCACGCAGTATACGGCCTCATCCACACAGGACGCCCAACGCGACGCAAAGCAAATGGGATCTATGTGCATGAATGGGAGTGTTCACACTGCACAGCAAGCAACATCAAAAGGATTTGCGTTCGAATTTGCGCGCGCGCGTCCAGTGTGGATTGGGCTGTACGCGTCTTGAAACAAAGAATCAGTGTTGGAAACTTAAGTGCCACCAGGTTTGCAACTGTACTGAGCTCCAGTGTTGCTCAGGTGCCCAATTTCTGCAAACTGCAGCTGTGTAGGGAATTAGGTTTCATTTCAAGATCTCGTTTATTGGTCGCACGGCAGAAAGACAAAGAATCTTACCAGTTCACATTTGATGATCTGTATCACGTCTTTGATCACTTTGGTGGGCGCAGTCAGCATCCGACAGAATCCTCGCACAGCATTGGCTTTGAACGGCGGACAACTGACCTGAAGGGAAACAACGTTTCATGACGGAGATACTGAGAAAGTGCGATAATTTCTTCCCTTTTGGCAGGCAAGACGAGATCTTTCCGTGCTCGTGTGCAGTTGACTGTGGCCACGAGTATGCGCAAAGAAACATGCTGAAAGTAAGTGATTCAGAGCTTGTCAGATTAGCGTAGGCCTTTCATCTTCTGCGCGCGAGTTGATTTCACAGACGTTTCCAGAAGGGAAGGAGTGCGTGTCCCCTCGCATAGACGTAGCAAAAAGTGGTTGTGACATTCCTGCTTGGCGTGAGAAACGGGCACTGTCAGCGTCGAGGCTGTGTGGTCAACCATACTCTAGCATTTGGGGGGGGCGAAGTTGGGGCTCACTTTGTGTACCTTCGTTTCGAAGAATTTCTCGAGCGCCGCGATGTCATCAGCGTCCCAGGACGCCTCGAAGCCGGCGCAGGGCGCGGCGTTCAGCTGCAGCGTCTGCAGGTTCATCGGGTTCAGCGACAGCCGGAACTGCAGCGCCTCGATCTTGAAGACGAAGACGCCCTTCTCTCCCGTCTGCACCGCCTGCATCTGAAACAAGAAACCACGCAGCATGACACACGGATGGATGCCCACAGGGTGCGAACATGTGTGCCCAGACATGTAGAAGTAAAATTGAGGAAAGCTAAATTGTTCTTTTTTTGTCTCAGGCAAAAACGAGAACCACAGATTTTTTGAAAGACAACGGCTGCGCGTGCACACGTACATTTTTGATTGATCTTCAGCACGACAAGTGCTGAAAACAATAGGAGCTGAAATGAGAAACAACTGATCTGCGAGTGTGAACATTTGTGAAAGAAATGTGAAAAGCTGAGTTCTTCTGCCTCAGGCAGAAACAAGAATCAGATCGAATGTTCTCCAGCAGTGTGCGCTTGAAACACTCTAAGGGAGTGATCTCAATTCATTGGAAAAGGAAGCCCAGGTCAGACAGAGTGCCTGATCCAGTAACAGGAAAGCCATGGGAGTGTCGACATAAACGAAGACTTGTAGAACACGGTTGCACGTTGCATGCACAGGCAGTAAAGATTGGAAGATCTTGTCGGAAGAAATACAACTGTGAAGAAGACCACACAGAATGCGCCCCAAAAAAGGAAGAGAAACAATAAACATTGCATCACAGTACCGTAATTACCCGCACATTAGACGCACCTTTGGTGCCACAAATGACCAAAAGTTGGGGTGCGTCTTATGTGAAAGTAAATTTTCAATATTCAAATTGTGGTCTATTTTTTCAAGCCAGAAAGAGGGGTGCGTCTTGTATTCGGGCATTGGAGAGGTTTAGTAGGTGCCTCGTGTAGCCCATAGCCGTAAACGCAGACGCTGTATCCATGGATACAATGGCAGCAAACAAGTGCTACATCAGATTCAGGCAGAAAACAGTGGAGTTGCGTGCCCACGCAAATGTAGACGAAGCTCACAACGTTGCGTAAAAGACAAACAGAAAAACTGCTGAAGTTTCCTATTTACGGTGTTGGCACTTACGTTATCCTCGACCTGCACGACGCGCTGGGTGTGTCTGCGCAGGAAGACGGAGCCGAGGAATTTCTCGAGCGGACAGCAGGGGGCGCTGGGGAAGCAGCCGGGCGCGGCGGGCGCGAGCGGGCCTTGCGTCAACAGCTTCGTGACGGCGTCGTGCGACAGCAGCGTCGGCATGAACGCCGCCCACGAGCGCTGCGGCAACATCCGCGATGGTGGGCTCATCACTGCGAGAGAGAAAATCACGGGGTGGAAAACAAAGAAAGTAGCAAGGACTGATTGACTGCCCCTGAATCTGGTCCTACTTAACTGTGCCAAATTCCGAAAGATTTTTTGCCCTGTCAAACGTCCACGAATTTGGTTGCTTTGTGTCGTCAGTTAGCAGTGGGGACAGATGCTTTGATTCACAGCAAAAAAAAAAAAAAAAAAAAAATAATAATAATAATTGACAACAAGTACGCTTAGTCAGCGCAAAGGCTGAGCGCCCCAACCA
>JAAUYG010070044.1_pt1 | contig 10610 bp, 7 predicted proteins | sample 7278091 | NCBI WGS metagenome assembly JAAUYG01 (sample SAMN14350201, study PRJNA611818) | marine sediment metagenome | isolation source: surface marine sediment (0.6m) | place: French Polynesia: Moorea | collected 2018-08
ATTCCGTCAAACTCTTCTGTCATTGGATAGAAGTGGGCCGGTGTGGGGGTGGGTGGGGGGTTGGTAGCCGTCCAGTTCAACCGTCCAGTTCAAGAATTAACTGGACGGTTATCTATAATGGTAAAGTATAGGGAAAATCGTTGAGGTATATAATAATGTACCTTACTGTATTACACTTTAAATACATTTCCTGTTACAGCAAAAATTGCCATTTTGGATCATGGCCTAACTCACCTCTAGTTTTTTAAGTACAAGATAATGTACGAGGGATGACATAGATTCCCGCCAATGAGAGTCCAACCTGCTTAATTGGTCATCTAAAAAATAAACCTTTGAATCGAGTTTTGGCTGACCATAAACAGATACTGATCACGTTAATCGGCTTTGGCAGTTTAAAACGTCAGAATTTGAGCTGAGTAGAAGTCTGACAGTGCTCACCATGTTAATGGGGGTCGTTATTGGGGTGAATTTCTATGCATGTTTTCCTATTGTTCCCCATCTTTCCATGTTTTTGTTTAGTCTAGACTTTTTGTTGAGGTTTGCAACAGGCCCTGGGGGGGAGGAAGGTTCATCTTAGTCCATTTTAATTCACGTGTTTTACTGGACACAGGATGCATGTTTTGCAGGCTATATAAAACAATATGCTGCAACATAAAAAACTATTAAAGCTCTCTATATAATACGCACACTGATTGTTTTATATGGCATTCATAAATCATAAATCAAGATTGACAGGCTACGGCCTATACATGTAGCTAGGGTGTGTGTCTACAGACTGTATCATACATGCAAAGTTTTGTCTAAAGTACCTGTGGTCACCGTGACATTTACAAGTAAACGTACCACTGCTAGTTCTGCTAAAATCTGATAAAATAACACCGTTGTTGAATCAAGGAATTTATGGAATATGTATATGATAAAGACATTACATTGGCAGTTTCGTAGCATTTATTTTCTGTGTCTTTCCCTTAGTTTGCATGAATGCGAACCTCAAGGGGGATACAGGAAAGGACATGAAACTACACATGTAATAACTTATGCACTGAACTGCACAGCCCTGCAGTGCATTGCACTGTGGTGCATTACTGCACTGTACTGCACTACACCACACGACACTGCACTGAAATGCATGCCCTGTGTGTAATGCACTATGCTATACTGCTACTATTGTTCCTGCTGCTACTAATATTGTAAAACATGTAAATTCATAAACAATGATCATGTTATATTAAAGACTTTAGAAATAATTTAACATATGAAGTAGTAATCAGAAAGAACATGTAAAAAGAGGTGGCAAGCTATGTTACTAGCTTTGATAGACAAAATCGTAAATCAGTGTAAATTGCTATTTCGCAATGTGCTGCTAACGCGTGTCACGCGCAATGTCGACGTTTATGTGTGCTTGAAAACGTGAGATAGACGTAAATATTTCACCCAAAGGAAGAAAAAAGAAAAATGTACAAGTCAAAGCTTGCCTCTGAATTGTTCGCGTGTGATCACTTCATATACAATGAACAAATACAAGACGATAATATTTAGATATTAATTATTTTGGCCCATGCACAACAAATTATTAGATCTAACAAACCAAAATACCTAATTCTTCTCCAAAAATACATTTAGTACAGTCAGTATTATTACTAGCTGTGGTTATAGTGCGATATTTTTGGCCGTCTTCTGTCGCAATGACGTACAAACATAAAATGCATGGATGTCGTTCCAATTTGGGGGTTTTCATTTCCCAATATTCCTGTGGACTATGCAATGCCACTGTGTGTCTAGTTACGTTCTAGTTGTCTAAAAACGAAGGTCCCCCCCTCTACTGATCCACAACATGCTCCGAGAGGTAAGGTCTTAAGACTCGCAACCAACCAGGAACCTCACCCACACCCACACGCTCGCTTAAATGTATTGGGTACGTCCTCCAAACTCACGTTTATGTCGATCTCATCAGAGGAATCATGACCATTTGACTGTTCCTATATAAAAAATAAAAAATCCTTAAGATTTAAAACAAAAAGTCATATAGTGGTATATGAAAGGTAGAAAATATTTTAATTCAACAGTTTTAGTATCTGGACCCTAAGTCCTTGACATGTAGTGTATGTATCCAGGGAATATTTGCAATACCATTTGTGTATTGCTGATCAGAAATACATTTATATGAGTTACATATCACAACAAAACGCACTCACTACGCTTGCACCTAAAAACTTACTTCCAGATATCTGTGCAGTTTCTATTAAGTGATCATTTAACGAAACCGATGCAAACTAATTCCAGTTAATATATACATGTATATAGTATGATATAGGATCAAAGGCGACTAAGTGCGGAAGGAAAGCGTCATAGTTGTGTAGCGAAAGCGTGCCAACATTTATTTGGTTTATGTGAACATTAATGTGTTATTTGGTTTGTGTCAGCAGTAATGTGTTATTTGGTTTATGCCAGCAGTAATGTGTTCTTTCACCCTCGCGATGGCTTCCACCGGCTGATTCCCTTCACACAGTGCAAGTTGCATTTGGCCTTTCGCAGTCTTTGCCGAGCAATGTCATATAAAGCATGGGACGTGGCATTGCTTTCTGACCGGCGTGTGTATCTCAGAGTAATCTAAACCATAAGTGCTCTCTGACATATTGTCTTCTGAATGCGGAATGAATTAATGTCTGTGCCATCTACCTCCCTCTTCAACCCATATAAAATGGCCGCAATGTGTGCCCTAGGGCAATGACTCACATTATTATTGGATCAAGAGCCTCGAATGTGAACGGAAATGCTCTGACGTCACACCTGTAATTCTCAAACTGGGATGCCAACGGGTATTTAAGGTTAATAATTTATCAGTTCTGTGGCGCCGTGGCTGGTCAGAGATATGCCAGCCACACCCTGGAGAAAAAGGACTACAGCAAAGTAAAGAAAGCTCCAGCAGGGAGGAGACAGTCGGTATAGGAGCAAGTTGGTAATCTCGTAATCACCTCCCGCCTGAGCGATGAGCTCTCGGTGGTGGCCTTAGGTGCTACCTCAGTCTCCCCGCCTTCCCACACCTAAATCCTTGCCTGAATGTATCGCCGTGTGGTAGGACCTCACCAATAAAATTCGTACACAAAAGAAACACGTTGTCTGTTTCCGGTAGACCCACGAAAAGTTTTCATCATGCTCTCAGCACATTTGATTTTCCCCAGAGACTGCCACTAATCTATTACTCCATTTGCTTTAAAGCCCATTTTCCAGCAGGCTCTTCTCGGCATGTTATGTTATGGACGACTAAGTCAAGGTCCCTCCACATTAAAGAAGTCTGCACCCATCAGCTAATCGTTCCGGGGTTCCGGGGCTGAGGGGGTGGAGAGGGGATGGGGAGATGTTGTTGACGTGGACGGGGGAGGGGGGGGGGGGAGAGGTGTGCAAAAAGTTTATTTATTTAACAATGTTTAATATTTGACATTTATGTAACTCAAATCCCCGTGTTTTACCCAATAAAAGGCTTGGCCAGAAAGACAGAATTTCAGTTAGGACCATTATGTACTGTTCTATTGTATGCACTGACTTTATAGTCTCTTACTTAGTTGTATGACGTCACATACTAAATGTTATTCGTGGTTTGAGTAACACCGTGTCACCTAAATAATACTTTACATGTGTTAAAGGTTACATATACCATCATTTATTCACGATTATTTAGACCCTTCGAGCACAATAAGGAGTGCATTTCGTTAAGCAATATTACATTTTGTTCTATATAGCAACAGGGTGCTATAATTAGTAGTCATTGCATTTTCTTAAAATGTGGGAGAAAATGGAATTGGGTTCCACTGCACAATTCTAAGACATGTGTTAGAACACCAAGGTAACAACATTCAGACCCCTCTGGCTGGGCTGGTTAGTGTCGTTTGTGTAAGCGTTTGGCTCACCGGCAGAAAGCCTGATAACTCCCTCTCACTCTCGAGTGCGCGACAACTGGATGGAAGCAGAAACACAAAACTGTCCAGTCCAGTTCATTACCCCCTTGTATATTTAGAGTCAATCCAATTTCACCACATAAATAGGCTTGGCGTTTATCGATGGCAAGCTAATGTGCTAAATGGTGGGAAATTGTATTGCAATGATGGATCACATGAAATAATTCTATGTGCTGCATTATAATAAATCTGTGAGCGATTTATGCTACTCTGAACGCGGTTAATATATACATGTATTTTGCACTACTATTTAGATACTACTTTTTGTGTAGTGTATACATTTACATCAGGCAATACGGGATAATATATTTTATGGCCCAAACTATTTCTTAGTCTTTTCATTATCATGCAAACTGTGATAATTTTAGAACTTTATGTTTGACCACTTGTTTGTATATGTATAACGTCGACTCACGTGTAATTTTTGACATTATCTCGTATGATATAACTATATGAGAAAATTACCGTCTAAGTTGTACACTGTATTCGCTGAGGTTTTTCTTTTTTCAAACTACGGGTTTAAAATTTCACTTCGTCCTGATGATATGTATACTTTCCAGTTTTAAAACTATAAAGCACAGTCAAGCGCCACGAGCAACTCGTTTGAGTGTGCGCTGTGCAAAATATCTTTCGCACAAGACCTGGTGGTGAATCAGGCTTAAAGTCATTTTTCAACCTCTCGAGATCATATCACAGACTGCAGGTTGGATGCGGTGGTGTATGCAGGAGTGGACCGGTGTAGATGTGGTGAGTTAGCTTGGACCTGTCTTTTTGGGCCGACCGATCTATGCCCGACAGTTTTTGGGTGCCAAGCCACCGACTTAATTCTGCCACAGGTGAAGAGAAAGGAATCACTCAGACCATTATACGGATCCGAGTCAGACAGTCGGTTGTCTAACTCATTAGTGCCAAGCTGACAATCGCAAACCTTCCAGCTTTTATGAATTTGGTGTGCCGCAGTTGGGGATCGAACCCCGGCCTCCCTCACCCCGAGCGGACGCTCTAACCACAAAGTGCGGTCCCAGCAAAAGACATGCATGGCTGTCTTCGTCGGAAGGCATTGTGCCACGCCAAGGTGAGAGAGATGCCTTTGCTTCATGAATTCCTAAAATCGGCATTTTGCATCTGGGAAAGCTGCCTGCCATATGGAGGTCATATGCAGATAACATGTGCTGATGTGTACACGTATATAGCTGTACGTGTATGAGTCTGATGTGTCTCTTTAATTTAAAAAAAACAGCAAAATTTAAAATACAGTATACAACTTAATCAGATGAATGCATTGCCAGGCTGCAATGGCCTAGTGGTTAGCGCGTCAGATTCCAAAACACCTAATTGTCCAGAAATCGTCAGAAATCACGTACGGGATTGTGGATTTGAATCCCGCGCCAGGTAGTTGGAGAAGCAAAACCCTACCCTTGTGGCATACGGGTGACGACAATGCTGCATCGGTTCACGCAGCCGTAAATGACTATCTGGCGATATAGATGGCAATTGTATTGAATTGCCCATGGGGCATTGAAGCGTGTATGCTGGTGTATGCTCACCTGGGAGTTAAGCGAGCAATGGACGTAACATGTCTGCACGGGTAACACTTTGTAAAGCACTTCGGCAAGGGGGCGAACTGCATATTATTATTATTATTATTATTATTATTATTATTATTATTATTATTATTATTATTATTATTGTTGTTGTTGTTGTTGTTGTTGTTGTTGTTCACCATGAACACAATTGCGGAATATCGCAATACATGTACCAATCTAATAATTGATTAATTGTGTGTTGGGGTATTGATAGGGTATTAGGAAACAGAGTACATGTATATTTTGTGATTCACTTGATCGAAATTGATTCACGCTTTATTCTAAATTGTACTTAATGTTATTGTTGAAATGTGACTTTACTTGTTTACATACTTTCATGTGATGTAAACCCTACCATTCATTCTGTAATACGTCAGTCACCCTGGTTTCATTTAGAAATAATGAACATTCAGTTCGATTACAGTCAAACCTGCTCTAAAGACCACCTGTATATAAAGACCACCCGCTTATAAAGACCACATTTTATAAGGCCCCAGGTGTATACTTCCCATGCTATTGAATCTGTATATAAAAACCACATGTGTATAAGGACCATACTTTGTTGGACCCTAGGGCGGTCTTTATATTCAAGTTTCACTCTATTTTAGTCGTTGTAGAGGCATACATCATTCGCCGATTAGTGTTTTACCCCTTCATGATTCCTAGATGAATAATCAAATTTTCCAATCATGCAAAAGTAAGATTAGAAAATGTCAATGAAATGATTACAGAAAAAGAGGAAGCAGTGGAAAGTAACTGATATGCAAACCCAGAACGGCATAATAACATATATACATTGTAAAATAACATAAAACACCGAAACCAAACCGAACATATACACAAATAACCAGTTATAAATAACAATTTGCATATACTGGTATAATTGTATAAGGTAACAGAAAGCATGCATGGACTGAAATTCAGTATATACATCAAGAAGTACCTCATTTTCCGTCTTTGATCGGAGCATCTGCCACATCCGGTTTTCTTCGCTGAGGTCAAGGTCGCGAAGGTTGAGCTGAAGTTCCCCCATAAACTCCGGACGCTTCAGATTGTGACATTTGTGGAAGAACCTAATGCGCAGGCGCATGTTTTGCACGTGATGTAACGTCACGTCCCCGAAGTAAAAATCCTGGTCGAAGACAGGATTCGTGGTGTTTTTGCAGATTCGGCTGACCTGCTTCCGCCCCTTACCCGGGAGAAGGCGGAGTTTAGCGAAGGGGTTGATTCCATCTTCGTCGAAGTCTTTTCCTCCCAGACCTTCGGCTCGGATCAGTTCCACCTTGAGACGTTTGCTCTGAGGCAAATACCGAACGGATATTTTGACTTCCCCCTTGCCGCCAGGGGGCATTTCAACTTTGTTGTGCGAGGCGGCGTCCACTCCGTTATGTTTGACCATATCTGGACCGACCGTGATGTCGGACCCTCGCCGCTGGCGCGCTTGGCTAAGGCAGGGTGCACTGGCCGAGTTATGGCGAGGTGGCACCGTGATACTGTCTTTGTGTCTATGCTTGCTGCTGCTAGGTGTGGCAGAGCACACTCGGACCAGGGGCCGCTCTTCCGAACCCGGTCTGGATCCAATCCCGGAGGATCCGGAAAGCATAGCATCGCAGGCGGATGACCGTCTCCGGTAGTAGTTGCTGCTGCGCTGACTTCCACGCCCTGGGCCGCCCATCAGACAGGTCGGAGAGGGAGGGGCGAGTCTCGACATCGTGTCCGGTGGAGCGCTGTCCTGTACTGACTCAAATATGCTACTCCGTGGTGAGTTCTTGGGGCTCGGCCCCGGACTCCGAGGTAAAGGTTGGTTAGGAACTCCCAGGGGTGCAACCACAGGGGGGATCTGAACATTGCGTCGACTACCGGGACTCTTCTTCGCTGTCCTGTGCCTCCCAGAATCGTGGGTCTCTTTTTTCGCTCCGTCCTGGATAGCCTGCAGTCTGGATAGTGCATTCCCGATAGTTTCCGGATTGGCGTGAAAGAGGGACTCCTTCCTGCGAGTATGGGGAGCTTGTGTGAGCGTGTCGAAGCCAAAGCTGGTTTTGGCCTGAAAGTGCGGAAGTTCCATCGCGGCCAGCGACCTGGGATCGGCGTTGGTGATCTCTCCGACAGACTTCCGGTGTCGTTGCCAATCTCCGGATGGCATCTCCAGGCGACCACTAGCTCGGTTGGGGCTGACCGGGGCTGAGCGGCTCTCCTGGAGCAGCCTGGAGCCGCGAGGGGAGGAGTCCCGGGTGGAGTGACCGCTATGGCTCCGCGGAGATGCAGTCTCATTTTCCGGAGTGGCATCTCCGCTGGAGGAGAGCCGGGTGGGGCTGTCTCCCACACTGCCAGGAATCAGGAACTCCGGTATTGTGTGCGGGGTGAGCACGGTGGGAACACTGTGGCGACTGGGGCGGGAGGCGTCAGGTTTGTCATCAGCCTGAGAAGACAAGGTCTCCCTGCTGACAGTTTTCAACCAGTCTTTAATGTGGTCCATAGTGTGAGAGAAATCACCCCGAGGGGAGCCCAGACGTCTGGCAACCAAAGCCGACAACCTGGAAAAACAAAACAAACAGGTACATGGGATATTCACGCGTAGTTTACTATTTCAGAACATTACTATTTCATAGCAATCGATGTCCCTCTGTTAGCAGAACACTCCTTCTAAGCACAATGCAGAAGGTCACCAGGGACGCCCCAAACAATCAAATGCCACGTCGACAAGGACCGAATGGTGAATAAACATAATAAAGCATCATGAGCATATGTCCTTTTTGCAGTATACTGCCGAATGCTTCTAAATATTTCATCCCGGAATCGATGTCTCCATCCTTCAGCACTTCTGCTCTTAAACGATCGGATAAGTTAAGGTGAATGGGTGCCTTGTGTAATTATCGCATTACATTGTAGGAAGTCACTGCATGTGTGCAGTTTTCCCCTAAACGAATAAGATAACATAATCTTTTATTTAACGTCGGTTGTATGAGATAACAAAAACATTAGTGCACTTTGACCGACAAGTAATAGATGGATGATATGAGATGTCAGATGATGAGGGGTGACAATGGAATCGATGACAGGTGAGGTGTCATAACATGTACATGTACATAAAACTCCGCAGTTTTAGAGCTAAAGTTACGAACACCACCACCACCACCACCATCACTACCACCACCGCCACCACCACCACCAACAACAAAATAATAATCATGAAGAAGAAGAAGAAGAAGAAGAAGAAGAAGAAGAAATCATAATGTGTATGCCCTCATAGAAACCAGAGTTCTAAAATGTTTGACAAAATGCATGTTACTGCAAGAGAAAGACTAATTACAAAATAATAGGGCTTTTCTGAATCTATAAACAAATTGACGATAAACTACACCCAAAAAGTGCCGACCCTGCCATATTCCAGCAGTGCCGACAACGCAGCGCAACACTCCCCAAAGATTGCCACGACACCAGGTGCACTGAGATTATTTTTATTTTCTTTTGATGTATCGTGCACACCACATCTGTGTTACTACACACCTGTGAAGCTGTACAGCCTTGTTGCAGAATGAAGTACGACAGCAAACAAGGTTTTTCGGATCTCTTTTCCTTATGTGTCCTTGTCACATATTTTGTTGTTGTCGTCAGAACTTAAGTTCCACTCACGCCTTGTTGTGCTACCCTCCATCCTCCACCTACATGTAGCCTCTTCGTATTTCCTAGTCGCATCTCAGGGCTAGGCTACATCTCTCTGACTCTCTCTTTCTCTCTCTCTCTCTCGCATTCTCTTCACATCCTCCCCGTGCCCTGTCGCGATACGCTAATTGGAAGCTTGTGTTGGAGAAAACAAACCCTGTCGTTTGCTGTGTCCAAAGTGTCGTCTGCTTGCAACGCTGCACCTGCTATCTGCACGCGACAAGACTGAAGAAGATCGGGGGAGAGGGGGGGGGGGGTCTGTTCCACGAAAAAGTGGTCGGGAAGTTTGAGACATGGCACATCCTCTCTGGTATGTAAGGACATTCGCTTGGGGCACAACCTAGAATGATATTTATCGCATATAATGTTTCGATCAAATGGCAGCACCATTGACCTTGGGACGTGTTTCCACCCCACCCACTCTCACATTGGTAACCAAAGTCCCCCCCCTTGTCCACTCTCAACCTTCGTGTTTGTAATGGCATCGGGGAGGCTTCGTGATTAGAAAGTTGCGTGATGAGCAACTATGTGCTATTTGGTTTCGTGCTTAGACAGAAAGAGCTTCTTCAATAATCTTAGAGCGTTCTCGGAGAAACCGTTACACCCGCTCGCTGGTCATTTTGCAATGACGTACTACATTTTTTTTCTGCTTTTTTTTTTTTTTTTAGTTTTTCATGCACAGGTAACCAAGATGAGTCCTAAACGGCAAGGCTGTAAAAGTAGTATTTTGAAAAATACGTGTACTAAGTCAGTTGAACAGCTGATAACGTACTAAAATGGACATTTACCTATAATATTAACCAATGTCACGCTGTCGACCCATGTCACAACTCTGTAAACTTCGTGCTATCGTACCTCCCAGGTTTACCCCCATTAATACGGTATATGCACGCATGCTGATTGTATAGTTGCGTTATGGCCTTTGCTAGAATTGTAGAAAGTGTTATAAAATGTGCGGCTTAAATTCTGGATATTTAAGGCATTCTAGTGTGTCTCATTATTATATACCTGAAAAATCCCCCTATACTTTACCACTGAAACGATCGTGCAATAAATTTCCATATTGAACGTTGAACTTTGCATATTGCACCCTGATCCCGAGCCAGATTATCAGCCAATAGCAAAGGCTCGTGGACTATATGTTTACGTAATTCCATTGTTTGTTTCGGCTGCGTTACCAAGGTCCCGGGCCGTTGCTGTATGCCCTACAGGCATGACAAGGGAAAACATTGGGCGCAATGCTGTGCCGAAATGGGCTTGTCTTGCATAAAATACGACTTAATATTACTTATAGTGTTCTAAAAGTGAACTGGCAGGTATATAATAATAGGGTTATTGCACGAGTTCAAGGATTAATTGTAGTATGGCCAAATCACTGGATAGGAGGCCCTCACAAGCTCGGACC
>JAAUYG010078785.1_pt1 | contig 10610 bp, 9 predicted proteins | sample 7278091 | NCBI WGS metagenome assembly JAAUYG01 (sample SAMN14350201, study PRJNA611818) | marine sediment metagenome | isolation source: surface marine sediment (0.6m) | place: French Polynesia: Moorea | collected 2018-08
CACAGTGTTGCAATGCATCTAATTTTCCGCGGCACTAAGTTAATTAATGGGTAATTCCAGTGTTGTCAGATACAACTCATTAACCTATCATTAAATGGCTTTCCAAAAAGTGTCCAGAAGCAAAGGAATCCTTGCCACAATCACAGATAACTGACAAGACAAATTTTTCAGACATTGGGACACTTGGAAAAACATCTAAATCTTTTCCCTACATCGCCACGAGAGACAGCCAGCACAGCTGACCACGCTTGGCGTGAGCCAGAACGCGGACCTGGTGCTTTATTGTAACTCCATTGCAGAATCCGCCCATTGTTCTGCTGCATTATCCACGGTAGCGGCCACGTTCACGTTCACGTGCCGGCGACTCCAGCTCCCGCTATTGTTTGTGAAGTCAAAGACCGCAGTTCACAATCACAAGGCAATAACAATCAGCCATAAATCTGAGCAAAGCGTATCAGACACGAAAAGCAGCGATCGTTTTACGTTTTGACACAAAAGGAGTAATGAAGTGAAGTCAATCAGGACAAACCTCTGAAAATTTTTAATTACGGAATATTTCTGCCCAAATGGATTCCCTGTGGCTTACAATCACCATGCAGCCAGCCTGACCTTCACATGACCAAACTCTTTCTCCTCAGTCCAGTCCCCACGATGCCTGCGGGGATACGCTCGGTTTAGATTTGATGTGTCGTCAACTTTTTATGGCAGCGAACCTGACAGCGAGATTAATATGATGGATGAACCAGTTGCGTTCCCGAAACAAGATGGACGAGGTTGGACCAAAAATGGACGTTGACCACCAGGGAAGGCGTTGCCCATTAAGACACCCACAACGCCGTTCTTTCTTTTCGCGAAATGGTTCGGCGGTGCCATGACAATCACGGCGCCTCTCACAACTGTGGCCCTTTTCATTGGAAATTGCAGGAATCCTTTGGTTTTTGGATTCCTCCATTCAAACTACGGCTCAAAATTTGTCTATTTGCTTGGGGACATGGCGTCTTCAGTGATTCTAAGACGAAACAAAAATATATTTGACAATTTTATGCAAACAACACAACGAAATGAAGGTGAGGAAGGGCAAGCTTGTGTTTTGCATGTTTACGTAACTATCGAGGGGTGCACAGATTCGTCGTCGTCGTCCTTCTTCGTTACCCGAGGGTGATGGAACTTCACGCCTTCAACTTTTACCGTAGAATAAGATTCCACAGATTCTGCCAAGAATCCAGCTGAAGATTAATTGCCGCGGATTATCACATCTCACGTGTTATTACGAGATGATTGCTGAAACCTATCATCTGCCAATACACCAGCCATCACCTGTCAGGTTGAAACGAACGAGCTGCACTGATCACTTTATGAAGAACTGGCAACGCAGTTGGAAATGAAAACAAAGGGTTAGGGTTGAGGCATTTACGTCTGTCCATGTCACGGCAGAAAAACCAAAGCAGACCAACTGACCCGCAATTCGTAAACTCTCATCGAGTCATTGGCATCAATTGGCCGTATGCTTCTCCCACGGAAGCGATTGAAAGTGCACGAGCAAAGCAAATTATTCATTGGAGAGGTGGTCAGAACTTTGAACGAGTGATCAAGAGTCATGAATAACATGTTACAATCTGTGAAAACAGCTTTAGATGACCGTGGTTCCCTTCCCAAACTGGCTCCTGAATGACTGGACGCGTGGACAACTACTACTTGTAGATTCTGCTTTCAGCAACAATGTGGTTGCATATCTGGATGTAGAGCAACGTGCACAACAGAGGATCATAGATGCGGTAACTGTTCCTGGCACAAGGAATCCATCTCCACGAGGAAGTGTGTGTGTCCCTCTGTGTGTGTGCGTGCGTGTGTGTGTTTGTGTGTGGGGGGACACGCCACGGGGTGTTGCGTGATGATGGCAGCTGCAGAGACAATCTAAAAATTTCGCCGTGACCCGCCGTTTCACTCGTTTCTCCCAACATTACCACCACTTTCTGCAACAACCACCACCACTACCACCTCAGAACCACTATTATCTGCCGGGTTGATTCACGCGCCAGGTGCCAGATTGCACTGGCGTCGCTTCCGTTTGATGAACGAGCCTCCACTCTTCGGTTCAAGCGAGTACGCGTCGGTGCGAACTGCCGCTTGAGCGACAGGCGGTTACATTACCAGCAACGCCGAGCCACCACTGAAAGTTCCTTTCGCCTTCAGCGAAACAGGATTGTATCCCGGCTATTACTTCATTTTGCAATTACGGTTCCATGTAAAAAGGTATTACCTTTCATAAAGCGCCCTGGGCGACCTCGACGAAATGGTCTTTTGCTTTTTTTGCTCCAGTCAAATGAATGTCTTTTTCTTTCTCAACGAGTTGAAACAGGCGCGAAAATATTTTTCTCCTTGAATTTCGCACTTGCAAACTGAACAAACACAACCACTGGAAAACACAACACAACACTGAGATCTAAAAGACAAAATTTTCGGTCCCTCACACCAGAAAACCAACGCGAACATTCCACAAGAAATCTGGAAACAATGCTAACACGACAAACGCGGATTAATTTTTCTTTGTAAACAACTCATATTCCCTCGTGATTACTCAATTTGGTACCAATCAAAGGATTGTGGTCCAGACTGTACATGGGATCAGAATTACAGCTCGGAAACGTATTTCCCTTGTGGCTTTGCCTCAAGGCTCGCAATATGAAGTGCAATGAACGGCAATTGCGACTGCACCTCGGCGCACTGGAAGCAACTGTCCTTGAAACTTAGCGTCTCTCCTGTCACATCATCTGGCACTTCAAACGGCTTCACTGAGGTAAAGCGATAAAGCCATGACTCCTGAAACACTCAAGAACCTCAGCCTGATGGACTTCAGTACAGCAACAAAACTATCAAAGCAAAAAATTACCGACTCAGGGACCAAATCACCAAGACTGAATCTCTTGGTTCGTTTAGCACGAAAATGACAAGAAAAGATGTCTTAGACAACTACACTGCCATTTCAGCAATTGATGACAACAGCGGGAAAAGGAAAAAACACTGCCAGTGGCACTTTGCAATTACAAGCTTCAGCTTAAGTGTTAACATGCAATTCCAGCGAAGAAGCTCTGCAGCAAGAAACAAGCTTGGTTGGTGCCTGCAGGAAATATTCTCGCTTTGCCCAATCAAAGACCACAAGACGGAAGATCCCTGCAGTTAGAAGAACTCTTCAAAGTGGAAGGGAAACCATTTATCGTCAGGGAAAAAAAGTACGGGAAGTGGTGTAAAGCTGTTAAGGGTTTTGAGTTTAATTAGCTTTGACGGCGAAGTGCTGATGTAAAGAACAGCACGGGAATGATATCTCGAGGGAGTCCCTCGCATACAGGGAGATACAGGGGCCGATTTCCTCAAACTTTACGGAGGGGCTGGTGAACGGTCAAACTTACGAAGTTGCGACCGGTCCTGACCCCTTGTAACTGAGCCTTCGCAAATTTGTGAACACTTTCCCAGGAAATCAGGCCCAGAATGTCATTTTCGAAACGGCAGTGGACACAACGATTTCCACAATCCTGCAGCCAGCTCCTGTGCGGAAAGCAGTTGATCCTAACAAGTCACCAAACAGGAACTGAACCACTCCCTGTCCAGATTCGTGCAGACAACAAACAACCTTTTGGCAGGATATCCTCAAACGAGGCAATTCCAGTGATTTCAAAGTTAAGCAAATGAATCTTCCAAATGCAAAACGAACATTAAGCGATGCACACACTGAAAAGCTTTTGTGCAGCCTAAATGGGGCGAGGAAAGCTACATTCAATCAGGATTTTCTTTCCGCAATCGTCAATTTCGTACTTTGCGCCATGAATCAACAGTTCATTTCATTACATTTTGAAAAAGAATAGCACAGGCCTGGCTGGTATTAAAACGGAGGCAATTTCTTTCACGGGAAAGCCTATTGATTTCACTGAATTCAATTTAACTTTAATGGAATTTCATTGGGAGGCGCTATCTGCTTCTTAGCAGCCATCACCCAGCATGAAGTCTCACGCTTTGCTGTTACGTGTTTCTTGAAGACACCAAAAGGTTTGTCTGGAGGAAACTGGTGGAAAGGCACCAGCAGAATTGCATGCGAGCACCGTGTGATTAATTGACATCTGATTTAAACTGTCGCTGTTGCGTGCCACACAGAAATTAGGAAGTCCTTTGCTCTGACAACTAAAATGGTGGTACACAACAAAATTGGAATCTAAATGTGCGTGTGTCGGGCTCAGGATGGTTTTATTGCGCCCAAGTTGTTAGACACCTCAATTCAGGCGTTTTCCTGTGTGAGGAACCCAGTCGTGTGGTCTCTAAGTTGGCTGTCGGCGATCACGCTTCACAAGATTCGAACGGTGCTCCATTTTGTTTGCTGTCTCCAAGAACAATTGAACCACCATTGACACGATCGGGAAATTTTCCTGGGATTCCAGCGCATTCCATCGAAGCATTTCTGGCATGGTTTCCAAGACGTAGTTGGGGGAGGGGTTGTCAGTGGTGTCTGAAACCATGAAACCAAACTTTCAAAGTGCACTGCGGCGATATTTGTTTTTTCCCCAAAATTATTTCTTTTTTCAGGAAATATCTGGGAGGTTTCCATGCATGAAATCTTCTCTGAGCATTCAATGTCCCCGGTGAAACAAAGGCGCCTATCATCGCCAAGGCCGCACGGCCATCATTCTGGATTTGAGTAGTCACGTGATCAATACAAGATTAGGTTTGGGTTGGGGGGTTTGGCACTGTCTTTGAGAACGATGACGACGATGATGACAACGACAACAACAACAACGATGGCAGTGTGACTCAGAGAGACTGCTTTACAGCGCGCAGCCTAAAATAAAAAACTTTGTGAGAACGTGAGAACGTTTGAATATTTTCTGGGCGAAGAAGTGCAATCACAAGACGGAGAGTGTAAATCCCCAAATACAGCAGATGTATGATGAAGACATCGTTGTCCATTTATCTGGATAGGATCGTGTGAAAAGGAGACAATTCCTTTCTCAAACTCCTCACACTATCTGCTCATTAGTCTGTCTTGTTAGAATCACTCTGCATTCCAGCACTATAATTTCCCCCGCATTACATTGTATCCCGTGTCAAGTAAGGTGAAGCTGAATGATCAAAGGCGGGTCAGACGCTCGCGAAATAAGAAACGTGGGCTTCGTGTAGAGATGCAATTATCCCAGCAAGACGTATACGGTCCCATCTCGCGGCGACATGAAAACTAAATCCTGAGATAAGCACTCAACATACAAGTGTGACTTTTAATTTGCTCCGTATCGCTTTACGGGCGGAGGTGACATTAATGTGGTACCTGCTGTTCACACACATTTGCGCAGTAAATCTTCGCCGCTTGATGGTAACTCCAAAAAAGACTTTAAGAGCTGAAGAAAGTCGCAATGAAACACGTCCATCACAATAACGGTATTCATTAAGACGATTCCTGAGCCACTGACCCATTTTCAGTAAGTCAAACCCCGTTACACAGGTTGTACTACAGAATCCCTATCTTCCTTTGCCATCACCACGGGACTTTTTTTCAACCACATATTTCATCCTTTTCTTTCTATAAACCACAGCACAGCAATCTTCTGATGGCAACAAGAGGAAACGTGAAACGTTGTAATCTTGGTCAGAACGAGAATTGCAACCTTGCATTCAGAAAATTTGGACCTTGGTTTCAATTTCTGTGGACAGAAAGACAGTGAGGAGAGACTGTTTTTTAGAACAATGATCAATCGTGGAGGACTGCCTTGCATCACGACCTAAGGTCTGCAACTTCAGTCGCCACCTAAACCAGAAAATGACACATCCCATGATGTTCAATCCAATGTACCTGGGCAGCACTTCACGGTCGGTCAAAAAGCTGTCATTTAGCGCAAATGTATCCAATGAAACTGCTGAGTTATTGTAATAGATTTCTCTCCCAAGAGGGAAGACATGATTTACAAGGCATCGCTTCTGGAATAAATACGACCCAAGGGATACGTAACTGCTGTCAGTCACCTTATCAATGCATTCTTTACGTTCATGTCTTTCTTTGAGAGAGTGTGAAACAGAAGACATGGACGAAAGTAACAAAATTCCAACTTGTAATTGCAGTCTGTTCACTAGATTGAAGCACAACACCCTGAAGGGGTTCCGCCACTGATTGAGAGGAGTCCATCTCAGTTCTTCCGGCCAAACAACTAATGGCTTTCAAGTCCAATTCCAATTTTGCCCAACACTCCCTCACGAAAGAATGGCAAAAAACAGGAAACAAGTGGTGGTTGTTTGTTTGGTTGGACTTTATGCGCGCTGGCAGAAGTCTAGCCTTTGTATGATATTGCCTGCCGCCTGAATAAAGGCATCGTTTATACTCATCTGCATAGGAACAATGCCACAGTGACAGGAATGTCCTGTGAAGTTGGGTCTCGTTAATCATATCCTGGAGGGGAAATTATCACAAATGACTTGGCTATGTGACCGTAATTGCAGCCGACTAACGACCAGTTATCCCCGCTCTGCGCATTCGCCAAAAGAGACGCGTGGATGGAAATCTATCCCCAGACAGTACGAACCCTGAATGGACCAAGTGATTCATGAAAATGTTTTCCCTGGACTGGAGATGGACAGATCCCTGGTTATACTGGACCTAATTTTGTACAGATTCAACAAAGGAAACCGTCCATTCACAACTGCCCAGTGGAACAAATTCAGACATGACCAGAAACAACTGACGGCTTCGTGTTTACCACCAGTTAAAAATAATTCCTCCCGCAGCACTAAATACTGAGAGAATACTCGTTGTGCTGATGCGTTCAAAATCTGCAGAATCAATCACAACACATCTTTTGCAACAACACAATGAGTTCGCCTGTGTCCAATAGTTCTCCAGAATCGTTACCTTGGATGAGAAAGAAAAGTGCGGAGAGCACAGTGAGGAGCAAGTTATGCGTCTCCACATCACTTGACCTGTCACTGAACTGTCCCCGCTGCGTTCAAAGCCGGCAGGGAATAATTGCCACTGAACTGTTTGTCGAGTCCAGCAAAACATGCGACTCCCTTTGTTAACGTCAAGTCCAACACGGTTCACTTTAGGGGCAGATGTTTTTCTGCGATGGTCAGACCAGAAAAGTGCACCCAATGATCGCTAATTCTCTCACTGATAGCGTTTGCAGACAAAGTGCATCATGTCGCAGAGTCAAATCCGACATCGCTTTTCACGCGATCTGCGGCTGTTGGAAAGGTCGAATTGTGAAAAGAAGTTCTGGGCACCTGAGCCAGAATGTCCAAAAGGCAGAGGCAACAATTTTCACACGACCACTTCGTTCACAGATGTGAGCCTCAGCTGGGATGCCATCCAGATTCACCTCAAAAGCTTTTATTGTCCACCTTGTACCTGTGGATGTACGGATAAACGTAGGCTTAAATGGGAAAGATTCCTTGAGAGACAGAAAGCATTCTCAATCCTTCCAGAAAAACTTTGCCAAACAAAGTGGGTTTCACAGCCTGGCGTACAACGACAAGTCAAAAATAGTGGGGCAAAGCAAACTTGCGCAGAAAGAGCACTGATTTCCATTGCAGCTTCCGTCGACTACAAGCAAAGTACAAATGGCTTTCAACTGGAGAAATTGCTCTAATCCTACGCCTTGTAAAAACTGATTAAGCCACACGCCTGGAGTGGCTGCAATAGCACTTTGTTAAATTTGCTGTCAAATTACTGGGATAATGAAACCAGCTTTTCTCGTGGTTGGCTAATGAATTACTTCTGTACACGCTGTTTCTGTGTCTGCAACAATAGTCGACTCAATGTCCCAGAATCTATAATTTATCACACAAAATCAGGTGCGCATGGATTGCCATAACAATCACCATAAACACCAAGAAAGGTACAAACTTTGTACAATGACACACAATACTTTATGAATTCCTTGCCAAATGAGGCGTCGTGCCATTTTACGAATTAACGAGCTCCATTCAGCAGAACAAATTTCTTCGCAAAAGTACAAGGGAGAAAACATGGAAGAAGGACTCTATCTCTCCACACAAGAAAACACAGTCAAACACCAAGAAACCCTGAATCTTTTGCAAGTGCCCAAAAGAGCGTTGCTGAATCAGGGCCATCAACCCTAAAAATAGCAAGCTAAGTTTCAGTGACCTGTCAGAAAACGGGACGTCAATGGAAGGTCATGGAGTTCACAATCAAGTTCACAACGCCCATTTATGGATTTGCCCATAATTGCTTTCACTCTGTGACCAACTGTGCCCTATTTGCCATGAAGATGGACCAGTCAGTTTCAACGCAAACACGTGGTGAAATAACAATACAGCCACAGCTGTGGCGATATTTGGCCCTGTTCTGACAGGCCTAATGCACAGCTTCAAGTATAAATTTCTGGCGCAAGTCAGGTAGCCAGATTAGACTTTTATGAGGCCCATGTTTCAGAGGTTAACACCATTCTTGCCATCATAAAAATTCTGCTTTGTCCACTGGGCTTGCGCTTGGACATGTTTCGCGTTCTCGGGTATGGTGTCCATCAGTTCTGTCTTCTGCGTACCAACCTGCAAATTTACACTCATCAATTCACGAAGGAAAAAAAATCGTTTGGCTGACTCCTCTTCGTCTCTTTGTAGCTGGATCTGATGTTGTGGGGATGTCTTGCAACAGAGCTGCCATGTGTGCAAGTTCCTGAAGGGAACTGCCCATTTGAGAACCTCCACAGAAAGTCACGTGTGTTAAGTTCTACTGTACACCGAGTCCTGATTGCCGACTCGAGTTTTTGCAGAAAACTACGACACACCGGACAATCACGAGTCCCGAGGCAGCTTCACTCGCCTGTGCGAACACGGTGTGAGTTATTAGCAGGGACAGTGACCCAGGAAGGCATGATTGGCCACCTCATGTCCGTATTGTTAGACTCTTGACTGATTGCCGTGCGGAGAAAAATGACTCCAGCTTTATAGCTGATCACTCACATGAACAACTCAATGAAGCCACCGCCACGGCACCGGACCAAACTCCCCGTGGTCCCCGCACATGAATTCTCATTAATTTCCCCGTGTCACATCTGCTGGTGGATAAAATCCTCCACGGACCAAAGCACATTAATAAGTCGCAGAAAATCAAGCACTCCATGCACTGTGTGCATTTGTGTATCAAGTCACAGCATATCACAGAGGGGAGGCTGGTCCGCAGCTGCAGCGGTCACAAAGGCAATTTACTCATCCGGAGATCCGTGTCACTTCCGCCAAGTTTCCAATCGCTGTATTACCCAAACATGAAAAGGGAGTCAAAATTGTTCCACCAGGTCAATTATTTCACCTTCAGACAGAGAAGAATTTTCTCAATTCCTTTGTGACATGTGTCAAGTTTGATCAGAAATAATTCAAACAAACTGCATGACGTTTGTCAACATTTGCTGAGCATCTCTTTTGAAGGAATCTACGACGTGGTGATTGCACTGAGGTTGCTATCACTGGTTTTGTACTGTCCTCACGAGTTGCTGGTTTATGGTCAGCCAAAGGGCAAATGTGATTCTTGCTGCTTTATTGCTCCCAAAAAGGACCCAGTCTGTTCAACTTTGCCCCAATCCCACGGGATATAACGCGACAGAAATGACACATCTGAGGAATTTATGAAGCGCTTACGAGCTTCTCTTTCAACTAAATCAGCTGGGAGGACAGGTAGTGTGACCGCTCAACAAAAGCTCAGTCTGTTCGCCCTGTCCATTGATAATGACCAAAGGAAGTGAGAGGGTTGTCCAACTACCGGTTACCTTTCCCTAATTGCCATCATTGGTTTACAACCGCTTTAGGCTTTCTGTGACAAAGTAATAGTGCCTCTTCAAAGTCGTGTTAGTGGTGTTTCATCCACTTAAAACAGTCGCTGTTTCACACGCTACAAATGCAGGATCAGCATCCCTTCTAGGGACTGAACTGAGAAGAGCTCAAAGCAGCTTTGTCAAACATAAAATGTGACATGGAACATCCTGTACGTTTGGCTCTAAATATGGGATAAAGGCAGCTAAATATCCATCACAGGCTCCTCCAGCAGCAATAACCTCTGAATTGGTATTCAAGGTCGGTCTCGGGTGCAAGGCAAATTTCCGACAGACTGGACTGGTATTGGAGCAGTGCAAGTCACGCTTAATCTGCCAATCAAACAACCCTCACTAAAACACGGGAACTCATATTCTGTAATCAGTCCATAAATCGCAACGATCCAGAATCATGGCAAGTCTTCGCATCAAGTCAGAATCTCAAGCAGGTACTAAGAGACAAAAATAGGCCCAGGGACCTTGAGGTGATTTACCCACCAAAACGGCGGGTGGGCGTTAATAGGGGTGTACTCTACACATGCGTGTACTGGAGCAAATGGAAATCACTCTATTATCACCCATAAAGGCATGGGGGGGTCTAGACCCCCCCTGGGGGTGGGGTGTAGTTTCACTAACCAACACTAGGAGTCTGGCCACTTTAAAAATTTTTTATGTGGACCAACTAAGATCACTCATAGAGAACTACTGAAAAAATTTTTCCACTTAGGACATCACAAAACATCATCTAGGCATCCCAGACAAGGTATTTAGTACAAAAAATCCACTCCTGCTGATGATGACTGACAAAAAGAGTCC
>JAAUYG010181470.1_pt1 | contig 10610 bp, 11 predicted proteins | sample 7278091 | NCBI WGS metagenome assembly JAAUYG01 (sample SAMN14350201, study PRJNA611818) | marine sediment metagenome | isolation source: surface marine sediment (0.6m) | place: French Polynesia: Moorea | collected 2018-08
AATGGTCTTCCAAATGAAATAATTCAGTCCCCCAATATTAACATTTTTAAGAATCGGTTGGACAAGCATTGGTCCAATCAGGAGATTGTTTTTAATTATCGTGCCACCATACCCGGAAATTAATTTTGATACTCATTTCGATCTGACCATAGAGGCATAAGCTTGCGGTCAGTAATTACCTAACCTAACCTAACCTATGAACCCAAGACACAGTACGTCAATAAATCTAACCTCCAATAAAATATTTGAACAGAGTGTTTCTTTTGACAAAAACACCTCATGATACTGGCAAATAGTTATACAAGACCTCACTTCAACTTAAAGACAATTTTCTGTCATATTTTGTACAGATGTTGCTAAGAAATACCATATGTGGTGTATGTGCTAACCTGAGATAATCGCTGAATGCTCCTGATGCTGCAGCACTTTTAATTTAGGATGGTCTCATCCTGTTTAATCCGGCACAAGTTCCTGACTTTTGTGGCAACGGATGCAGTTCCCGTCAGTTTTTTTTTTTTCATCTATGATCTAGGGTATTTGACGGGGGGCCCAGATTGCTGCCCTCACTCTTGCAGGCTGATTTTGTCCAGATTGAGATATCCCACCTTGTTCATATGCATGAGGTCACATATGGCCAGTTGGCTACAGGACAAGGGTTCCTGGAACACATTGTAATCCAGGTAAGGTGCAAATCACTAGGGTCACATTCCCTCAAACACTCTTTTGTGCACCACGACATGCTGACATATTACAGCTAACTAGTGTATAGTCAGAGCAATCAGGGGATTTAAAGGCCCGTCTCCCAAACCCTGAAAAACCAATTGGTTGGGTCATTGGTGTTTGATTGGGTGAGAAGCCAGCCATGGGTGGAGCCTGGTAACCCCCTTGCTTCTGGATCAAGCTGGTCACAGACGGCCACCATCAGTACTATATTGTATTGGACTAAATACTGATATGATTCAAACACATACATACGTACTATATGTCTCTTAAATAGTGACAGGGATTTGTTATTTTTTTATAGACTGCATACCCTTTATATATGTATGGGTACATCACAGGACAGGGGAATAAACATGTACGCTTTCAGATACTGGAAAGGCATTACTTGACAGATTATGCATATCTGGAACATAACTGGAGGATAGACAAGTTGCAGCATGATGTAGGGATAATGAGGTTTCTCCATTAAGGGTATATGGGCCATTGTACCTACATACCTGGCCCATTTTGGTTATTAGAGATATATGAGACAAGAGGTCATATGCAGATGCATATACCTGCATGCAGCTGAGTCCTCAGAGATTTTGCCAGGCTGCAAGCTCTTGCTAACCATCCCATTACTGCTAGGGTCTACTATATAATCCAAGTATATTAGTGATTGTTTGTGACAATATTTTCACTCTTGTACAAATAAAGATGCAAAAGGGAATTATCTTGGACACTGCACAGTTGTTAATTATAAGTTCTTACATTTACAGCCTGAGTGAATCTCAGAAGATGTGAATCATATTGTGGCAAGTATAAAGTCCTATACATTGCATGTGACTGACGAAGAGTACTGGACATTCAGGGGTGTATAGATAGCTGTATGCATGCCGTGTCCGTCCCTACATATGCCTCTGTGTGACGTGAAAATGACATACATATATATAGGCAGATGACCAGCATATTGGTGTTCATATTCACTCAGAATCCAACAATTAGCATTTAGTATCTCCGGTTTCATTTTTGTTTCCCTCTCCCACCCCAAAGGGGACATGTACAGGGGGTTCCTCTTAAAATTCTAAAATTATACCCATCCAAATACCAAAGAAAAAAAAAGTGAGGAAAATTATGACCCCCTACAAATACCAAAAAAGTGAAGACCATCACATCCATGATAGTACAAATAGTCAAAAAATAAGTAAATAAATAAATAAGTAAATAAATAAATAAAAGAAAAAGAAATTGATCTGACGTTACATTTCACAATCTACATATTTATCTGACTTTATCCTGAGTGCATATGACACAAATTTTAATAGATCAACACAGCAGGGGTAAATTCGAGTATTCAATGGGATATCCTTTTAAAAGGTAAAATTAGCATCTATTGGCATACCAAAAAGGCTGAAAAGGAGACGCGTCTGTAGCACCCAGTTTGCCCTCTCCCCACACCCCCCACCCCCCCACCCCCAACCCTCATCTCGATCGACCCTTCAGTTTCACAACACGTACGGTACCACACAGCTCATGAAATTAGACCTGTGCCTTTTTCATTAATAGTGATTTGGAGATTTATATCATAAATCTCCAAATGGCAAACACGCAGTCGCCAAAACACTGACCTTTGGAGTAACTGCTGGCCTGCCCATTATTTTATAGAGCTCTAGTAGGGTCTTCACACATGTCATTTGGATTTAAATTGCCATTTTGAATTCTCATCTTTCCCTTTGCTGCTCTACGAAGAGAAGGAAATAAACTTAAGACCATTTATCCTGTTATCTATAACCCCGGCCAGTCTACCCTTATCACTGCTCTAGACTGCTCTACTGCGTAAATGCATGCATGCGCGGGGGCTGACGGCGTTTCACACGCGCTAAGGTCCGGCTTCACTCAGCAGCCGGTGGTCGCGTGCATGTAAGGAAAAAATAGATCCGCTTATAGCAGTCAAATACAGGCACAATATTGGTCTTCAACGCTATTCAACGTCGTAGTTTCACAAATGCCATGTATCTCTGAGTTTTAAAACAACATAAGGAGACAGAAATAAAGGAAAATGTTGGCACACGCGTGCCTAAATAAACCCAAACACAGTTCCAAGAAAAGAATGACCTCACATTTAAATACACATGCGATGACGCACTGCGAATTAATACAATGGTGTTCCTGGGTGTGATGCGGCCTGGTATTGGCCATTGTGACGCTGTGCGTGTAATTTGACGTGGCGACTACGTATCTCCCGAATTTATCCAGTCCGATTGCTCCAAAGTTGGTGACGAAAACTACGTAACTGGTGAGTACATGATTGACTAACAACAACAACCATGCGTGTTCCACAACGTGGTTGACGTTGTGATATCTAATCTTTGTCATTTTCCAAAATACATCGCGCTAAAAACAGAAGAAGACTAAGGTCATTTGAAGGAAACCTCGGGAAAATAGGCCTACATTTTGCCTGGCTTTGCTAGCGCGAAGATCGGCTGTGCTGCTGTGTAGCGGACTATGTCAGCATACAGTCGAATCTCCTAGTGGCCACAAGATCCAAGTTCACAATGGTGAATGGTAGCCTGGGCGGGCAGTGTTGGTTCTATTACTGATTGCCAGAGATCTATCCAGAATTTACTTCATTGTGTAGCACTATTAGTTACCTAACGCTGATATTGTGATAAACCAATGATAGTGATATTAAACAGATATGACCAAAACTGGCAAAGCATTCACTTTGTTTTACTTCCTGAACAGTGAACATGTGTATAAAATAGAGTTAGCTGGAGACAACGTCAGTCACCTGTTGATACACTTTCTGATTGTGTTGAGCGGGGGTCTCCGGTCCGGATATAGTAATTAGCACTATATCTGGATATTTAATTTGACATCACCACGGTAGCATATGGTCTATGCTCAGTTGATACTATTGGGTATCCATTTCTGTACATAAGTCCATATGCGTATGATCATAATGTAGGCCTATAATTATAAATCTATTGTGCCTAACTATATTTGTTAAGCAGAAAAACAGGGTTGAAATTTGACAAAAAAAGAACAAATGATCAATCTGAAATTATCTCTTCAGTGTTAAAACAGACAGTTACTAATAAATCATGTAGATTGTAGGTATGCAGTGTAACTACAATTACACATGTTTTGCATTTTGAATCTGTACTGGGAATAATTACTTAGGTGTGCATTACCAAAGGTTGTCACAATTACATACTCCAGACCAAAGTACGGTGATGGAAGCTGTTATTGTATCGTCGGAAAGTGGTGAACTGTCAGCTGAAGCAGAAGGGACAACCGTTGTTCAAGTAGCAAGCATTGGGGGACAGCCAATACAAGTCCAAGCAGGCTCCCTGGCAGGGCAGCCCTCTGTCATAAAGACTCCAAGTGGACAAATTATCCATGCTATACAGGTTTGTTGGTGGACTGATGTTCTTTTTGTCTCAGTATTGGATTTAAACTATATATTTGTTAGCCTTGAATTCATTACAAGTAATCTTAGTAGCATTGCTGGGGGGTACCCGGGTAGGTACTTCACTTTTAAATATACATGTAGAAATCTCTTCTACTACACATAGGTAACTAATGTGGAGCCAGATGGAATAAGTGGTGGAGATGAAGATGCGGAAAGTCGAAAGCGAAGAGAGGTGTTAGCACGTCGGCCTTCCTACAGGTAGGTAACTACTGTAAAATATGTACAGTAGTCCCTCTGTTTTATAACCCTTTTATTTTAAGGCCAACAACAATTATAAGGCTACCTTTTCATGGTTTATATATCATTGCCATGGGTGGTGTTAAAAGGGAAGGATCACTGTAGGCATGTTGGCAATGCTGTACAATTCTAAATGTTGTACACTTTGTTTCAACTTTCAAGTAACAATTTACACTTGCACATAGTACTTTTTTCTAACAATTAGTGTACTAGATTACTAGTGACCAATTTCAATTACTCATATGACTAGAGTTGTTAGGCATGGTCCTTTTTGCCTTCAGAAAAATTTTGAATGATCTATCTGGATCAGACAGTCCGGCTATTGCTGTTGCCAGGATAGAGGAGGAATCCAATGAGAGCATGGAGGAGGGGAATGAAGATGAGGAGGCTACTAATCTTACCACTTCTGGTGTGTACTGGTAATTCCAGAATCCAGACGGGTACTAGATAACTTGGTAGTTGCAGCTGAGCCTGCTAGGTTTTCTGATGTATTAAACAGAGGGTATCGGATATGTCATTCCAAAGAGGTACTAGATAGAGGTACTATATATATGTAGCTACCTGGTTCAGTACATATGTCAGATGTACATGTGTACTATACATGTGTCATTCCAGAGAAATTTTAGGATATGTAAAGGCCTAGGAGATACAAATTTATGTTGCTGCAAATATGTACACGTATTGTACCTGTATCCTCATGACCTCTGAGGTGCCATTCCATACGTACAGGTAACTACGTGTACATCTAGCAAGCACTATGACCATGGACTATGACCATGGACCACCCAACAGGCAACATCTCTTAACGGATCTATCTCAGCTAGCTGTTGTGAGGCCTTGGTAATGTTTACTATGATACAAGTACTGTTTTGTCCATATGTTCTACCCACTCTAATTGCTTTGGGTCATTCCCAGGTATTCTATCGTCTCTAATGCGCATGTACAAATGTTATATAATATGACTTGAAGTGATGTTTTTACCCTGTATTGGAATTTTTTCTAGTTATTGCGCCTGGATCTGTGAAAGTAGTTCCGGCAGGCTCTATTCAGATTGCTGCCCATGGGGACAACAGCATGCAAGGTTTGCAGACTCTGACCATGACCAACGCGGCTCAGTCCCAGGCTGGTGCTACCATAGTCCAGTGTGCACAGGGGGCAGACGGTCAGATCTTCATACCAGGTACTTGGACTTAGCACATGTAGCTGTGTGTTAGACAAATGCTTTGAGATCTTAAAAAGTATTTATTTTATGCTAAATTCAAATGCGATGAAACTATTTTGTTATGGTGTGAATATAAATGATTAGATTTTGTATAAAGTTTCCTTGTTCTAAGTAATTTATAATTTGTTCTGACTCAACTCGACAGCACTATGAATGCAGACTGTTCATGATATTACATAAATACATTTTCTGTGCTGTCACAACTTGACAGGAATTTTCAGTTGAAATTAGTGTAATGTATGGTAGGCCCGTATGGGCGAGACCTCTCTTCAATTATTAATAATGCTTTCATTTTCAGCAGGGAATCTACAGTATCAAATTGCGCCGTCATCGTTATCCCAGAGTGTAGTTATGGGAACACCAGGCTCGACGATTGCTAACAGTCAGCCACTAACAGAGGAAAGCGCAAGGAAAAGAGAGCTCCGGCTGCTTAAAAACCGGTAAGGCAGTAGCTACACAAGCTAAGACTAAATACTACCTTGTGTGTACAACTATACATTATCTACTAGTATGTGTGTTATCTCAGTGGATCTGAAAGAAATTAGTATTGGGTTTTGAGAACATTTTCATTAAAGCTATATGGGACTCATGATCAATTGAATTTTCGTGCCTGGCTAGACTACTGCCCTGCATCATTCAGACTGTTTACATTTTAAGAATATACCATTTCATGTTTATTTATGTTATTTAAGGGTTGACCTTCATTGGGTATCATTCAAATTTCCAAGGCTGGCAAACAAGCGGACTGCATGTGAATTGCAGGAACTTACAGGTGTATCCTTCCCCTGTGTACATACTACATAGTTATTGTACAAGGTAATTATATAAACACCGCAAAACGCGGTGATTTAATATGTGTTCTGTTTTGGTTGTATTTTCAGGGAAGCTGCCCGTGAGTGCCGGAGAAAGAAGAAAGACTATGTGAAATGTTTAGAAAACCGTGTGGCTGTGCTGGAGAACCAGAACAAAACATTGATAGAGGAGCTGAAATCTCTGAAGGAGTTGTATTGCCAGAAAGAAGGCCAAAGCTAGGATACATTGACAGTGACACTGAATGCAGGCCCATTTACATTTAGTGAGCACTCCTTTCTTCATTGCATGTATGTTGTGAATGTGTGTACTGGTGTGCGAGTACAGAGAATGGCTGTGGATCAGAAGCATCCGTCAGTGCCTCAAACAGACTTGCATGGACTGAAGTGGTGTCTTTTACATCAAACCGATGTGACCAAAGGCTGCAACAGTGGTAGAATGCCGCCTGATATGTGTGCTACTGTGTAGCACACGTCATACATACAAGTGGCTCGGTGAAGTACAAGACGTTTGAGCAGCAGAGGAAGGAATATTTTGGTTGGAAGCTAACGCTATTTACAAGTTGTGGCTGTATCCTGTTGGTTTATGTCTCTGTACCATTCTGCAGAGCTATACAGTCTGCTAGTGCCATGTGTGTGGCTTGATGTAATATGGCCTTTTGATTACAAAAGTTGTACGAGCAGAATAATCAAAACTGTGTGCATCAGCACCTGTATGAGTTATTTGACTGGATGTCTTGGCACCTCAGTGTGTTGCAGGCATTTTGACTTCATTTCCTCTTAAATGTTTTGACCTGGTCCACAAACGCTATTTATGGAATATGTGGTTTCATAGACTTGTAAAAATGAGGTAATTGAATGTGGACATCAAATAGGAGACCACAATCTCTCTTAATGACATTGTGCCATTTGGGTTAGGGAGAACCTGATCCCATGTTCAAACATTGCATTGTTTATTTATTAGGCTTGCACAGGAAATCTCAGGTGCTTCGGTTACCTAGTTAAGGTATTAAAGATAGTGGTAATGTGTAGTGGCACATGTGGTGAGCTAAAAATGCAATGCAGTTCAAATGGCTGGTGTTAGTAAAACTTAGTATAGAAAACCAAAGAAATGTAGTGCTAAGCCAAATAGAATGCTTTCATCTGAAGATATGTAGTACTGGTAACACATAAAGTTATATTAGTGTCACACAGCACATTTCACCACACACGTAGCAATCTAGGGCAGATATATATCCTAAACAGGGGACTTTTCATACTCTTAAAGCAATTTAGAACCACTAGGCATTCTTTCATTTTGCTGGCAACATAATTGCCCAGAATTATGTTGTGCATGTTGTCACATGATTCTGTTGTCTTGCCACATTCCGTTTCATGTTAGCCGTCATACTACTTAAAGCTGATCTTCAACATGTGCAATGGACACACAGAGTCTCGGAATGATTCTTCATGCGTAAAACATTAATCTGCCATTATTTTAAAAGATGAGCTGAAGGCTGTTTAAATTCATGTACACTGTGCAACATGGCTGTATTTTGCCATATGGTAGACCTTTGACGATCAGGTCATAAGTTAACTCATGCTCAGCTCTGACACAGGCCTGCTGACCAGCCACGAGACTGAGGATATTACGGGTTATCAAGGTTAAGTTTGTTTCACCGACACTCCTCCTATCATTTGGTTTAGTGTGAATGTGGTGGCTGATGGTTATATCACCGAACTTCAAGAATTCAAAGTTTGGGTTGTCGGGTTGGGTGGGCCTGTGCAGCTGTGGGCAGCCTTTAGTCTGAGTGTGGCATGATCCTGACCAGCCACAGGTGCTGTTATATTAAGGTTTTTCAGCCAATGTCCCATTTATCTGGATCTATGTGCAATGTCAACACTTTGGCTGGTCATTACTGTAAAACTTGCACTCTCAGGTCTCAAAAAGCGACCAGACCTTGGCAGGAAGTACATGTAATGTGGGTGCATTTGATGATATATCTCACCGAAGGACACATCTCTAATGTCAGAACTATTTGACACGAGTATCTGTAGCATTAATCATGTTAATCAGTTTGAAAATATTGCTGTGGCTTAGCAAAAAACTGGGCTAGCGGAAGGCAAACTTTGGGCTGAGCACAGGGAATTTCAGAGTAGCCATTGCTAGAGGACAAAATTGCCTTTTTGTAACCATCCGACAGTGCAGGACTATGATATCTAAATAATGTGCTGAACACTATACATGTCAACTTCCAGGTGTATGTAAAGTTCTCTCCACGATACAGAATCATTCTGTAGCCTTTCTGCCATAGGGCAGTGGTTTCCTAATGTTCGCCACAGTATTTTTGTGTACACTGAACAAATTTTGTGTATTCGATAATTATGTATTCAGAACGTGTCATGTTCATGTAAATACTCATCAGTTCATCTGCCGGCGTGGCAGTCTGTTCCTGTTCACATATTTGTATCATGTTTATGAAATTGCTGACCCGATGTGGTTTGCGTTTATTCTGTAAATAAAGCAGATGCAAAATTTCACTTTCTTTCTTTTGTGATTGCTACCATGTTTACCACTTGATGACCATAAAGGGGCCGGGAGGACTTTGTACCAAAAGGCCCAAGGCCTTTGATACCCTGTGTGCAGTGTAAAGATATGTAATGATAAATACCTTCAATCAGATAAAGGAAACCTAACACATTCTTTCAACATAGAAAATTTTGGAGATAGGATAAAGACCATTTCACGTCTGTATGTGAATGTTATGTTCTTGATACTAGTGGGTCAAACAATCAGCATGTAATAGTTAACCTTGCCTTTGCAGTAACAAGATGAAACACCAGTTTGCAGGGAAAACCTGTATTTTGCCATAATTATTTCATTGGACAGTGACATTGGAAACAAATACAGTCAACAGCTTGGAGCACTCTCCTTCCAATTAAGCATCAAATGAGTCAAAAAGCTGAAGATCACAAATGCCTCAGACACTTGAAATATAGCTTTACAAGTGGCTAGATTTGACTTCAGTATTTTTAATGCAACTGGCATGAATTTAACCATGATATAATATTCTCTGGTATGGAGTACCACTGGCAAAATTATTCAATGCCACACTGGCATTTCAATCCAACAACCACAGCTTTAATCCCCATGCTCATTGCTGAAACCCTTGGGTACACAGTGTTAAGATGCAAACAAGCATATGGCATACATGTGTATATACGCAAATATAGATTGCATGTAAGCATAAAATGTCTGTAAAAGACCCAAGTGTCTGTCTCAAGTAGTGTAGTCAATACACTGTGGTGCAGGGGCCGCAACCATAGGATGCTGTTTCTCAGAGAAGATTCTAACCACTAAGAGATCAGGTCTTCAGCAGAGTGATAGGTTGTAGGCTTGCCAGTCCTGTAACCAACACGCGATATATTAGAGAATATAGTCAAGTTCATAACGGATGTAGCTGTTTTTCTCATCGTTGCTGATCCGTGGGTAACCTGGCACCATGGAGTCCTGCGATCCGATATATATCGTATTGTATACCTTCCAGTAAACATCTCTGACTTTCCTTGCTGGATGAAACAGACCCTGGAACACACAACAAATAATTTTGTACACATGTGGTGCAGTAGATATTTTCAGCAGTTGCAATGGAGCCTGTCATTTAAGACCCCTCCATTTTGCAACTTCCTTTTATTTTAAGTTGACATCAGTAACACAATTCTTATGTTTGCTACGAATAACCCTCCATTTAAGACCACCTTCAATTTAAGACCGCATTTTTCTATGGATAGTCTTAAAATACAGGGAGGACTGTACATGTGGTACTCAGTATGAAGCAAGAGCATTGTGTAAAGGACAACTGCCAAAGTAAGGACTTGATGAAGTAAGGACTTGATGTTACTGTTATTAATTGCTGAATTTGATAACACCCAAGGGAAAGTGGTGGAACGTGTGTCTTCTACAAGTATCAGAATCAAACATCCTTTACAGTCATAATGCAAATACTGGCGATGTCAAACACAGGGTTGGACGAATTGTCCGACTGCCCTGGACAACTGAAAGTAACTGTCGGATAACTGAACTTCCCACCCTACTTGTCCAACAAGACAAGTAACATTTGAACCCCTTCTATGCTAAAACAGTTCAGGAACATAAAATCCTGCCAATTATTACCAGCCAAAAAAG
>JAAUYG010028220.1_pt1 | contig 10609 bp, 9 predicted proteins | sample 7278091 | NCBI WGS metagenome assembly JAAUYG01 (sample SAMN14350201, study PRJNA611818) | marine sediment metagenome | isolation source: surface marine sediment (0.6m) | place: French Polynesia: Moorea | collected 2018-08
ACCCTGAAAGGTCAAAGTTAAGGTGTCGAATATGATCTAAAATTGATACATGCATAGTGGGGTACTGTGTGAGAGTTAATCCAGATTTCAATAGATTTAGTCTGCAGCAGTAAGTTTTTGATACAAGTCTGCAGCAAAAAATTGCCAATGTCATCCCAACTGCAGCTGTCAAGCAGAGCGTCAAGGTCCTTGGACCTCTTGTTATTTATTTTACAGCTGACACTAATGATGATCAAAGATTTCTGGAAACCCTCGATTTTGCAATAGCATTAAAGTCCTGTTCAAGTAATCAAAACTCCTCCTATAACAAGAAATTTTATGCATAGGCCAGGCATATATGCAGGTTTTTGCTGCAAGTCTGACTGGACACAATCATCGATCATGATGGCAGCAAAAAACAAACACGTCATGTACATGTTGAGCATTATGCATGTTTCCTTTCATGGACAGAACTAATTAATACATTTATCGCAGGACTCAGGCAAAATTCAGAAACAACTTTTTTGCAAATTTGATACTCATTTATACAATGCAATAGTTATACCATACTCCATATCTAAGGCCTTGTTTTTCTACATACATGTATTATACATGTAGTATTGCATTATAGACTCCTATTTAATCAAGTTTGACTAAAAGTCAAAGAAACACTCTGACAGTGCAGAGTTAGTAATTCCAGCTACCCACTGAAAGTGCATATAGGCCAATAAATTCACACATAAAAACTGCACTGGATTATGGACCACTTTGTAACGTTATGGTATGCCCCAATAAATCTCATATTGACATGTCGGGTTCAGAAATCAATAAATTTTCCCACCAGTTGCCGTGTCCTGGCAGCACCATTACGATGCAGCAGCACCTGAAAAATTGATCCAAAGTCCCTCTCAATTTCCGTTTCAATGAGAACAGAGGCTAAACTGTGACTTCGAGTCTTTCTGAGGCCACAGTGGCCCAATTATGATGCACATTATTCGGCGGCTAGTATTTGTTTTGCGTTCCATTTTCTTTGTCCCGCAATATCTGTCACAGTGGCAGGCCTTTGTTGTTGCCTAGAACAGGCAATCTCATGTCAGAATCTATAAGGTGTTTTTTTTTTGTCTATCATTACTATTATTTACTCCTTATTACTTCCAAAGGCACATCTGCTCCATCACTGGGCAACAGGCAAGCCAACAAAACTCGGCATGAAAAAGCACTGTTGTGCAAGATTCTTTCACATGAATATAAGAAGGTACATGTACATGTGAATGGTTGAGAGCACAGCTCCCCGGGCACAGCTCATGATTCAACCATAATTGCAAGTACATGTAAGTTTTGCAAATAAGTTTTTTAAGTTTTTTTCTTAAGGATAATTCCTTCATGCAAGACATGAAAGTGTACATATATCAACTTTAGCCAGTATTATAAAGCATATCCATTTTACCAATTGTGTGCATCACTTATAGGCTGCCGTGTTCCAGCAAGTTGAAAACAATGCTTGCCACCTGAGTGGTACATGTACTGTACAGTTTTTCTTCTTGTAATATTGCCCCATAGAAGACCTTCCTTGCTTTCAATTTGTGTGGTCTGCGTGTGTGTCAATTGATAAGCGGTAGGAGAAAAAAAAATACAAGTGGTTTAACAACTTCAACTGTACAAGACAGACACCTGGTTTAATTTATTGGACCTTTAAATAATTACTTAACATATGGAGAGCTCAACTGCAGCATTACAGGTGATCGACCCAAGAGAAAGGTCAAATATGAGGTCACACATAAATGTATATTTTAAGTTCTTATAGCACAAAAGCAAGTCAAGTTCCAGTATAATTGCTGTTGAACACTACTGATAATAGGAGTACATATAATACATACATGTACATGCATGGGGAGTCCAACTTGGACATGTACATTGTATATGTTATTAGCTAGGCATCCCATCCACAGGACATTAGATATTTTATGGTTTTGTCAGTGGTTTTGTCAGATGTTTTTTTTTCTGAGTTTTTTTCCTTTTTTTTTGCCAATACCTTCATATTTCATGAACATGTTAAGTTATCTTCAGGTGAGTACCCTCTCTGGGATTTACTGGTGTGGTTGTGGCTGAGATTATGTGCACACATGCAAATTCCCCTACTAATTTTCTGTTAACACTTATTAACATTCAATACTTGACAAACCATCAGAGATAGACCTCCTAGTCAAAATTAGACACTAATAGGAAATCGTATACATTGTATGGCGACTTCAACCATACTGCTGGACTGGACAAATTTTAGCACTAAGCTTCCATGAAATTGGGCCTAGCGGTGGCAAATATGAATGACTTTCATATTTGGAAAGGCCTTCCCGAGGTTATCATACATGCTGGGGGAGATTTTCAGTATCGCCTTTTCACTCAACTTCACAATAAAAAAATTGAAAAGTGTATGCCATGTACTAACTCTGAAATCCTTGGACAACACTGGTTACATTTCACGAATGTTATTTCTAGGTACATGTAAGTGCCATCCTTGGGACTTATTGGCATAATATTTATGGCTGACATAGTATAGTGAGCACACCATACACATGATTTCCCCTACTAATTTCCATAAACACTTGTTCACTCTCAATAAATGATAAACTCTTTGAGATAAGCTCCTAAGTTACTACTAGATACTCACAGGAAATGGTATATGGCGCATTCATGCAGCCATGCTATATTGGAGTTCTTGAGCCTCTTTAAAGGTCAAAACCAGGATTGGACAAATTTTAGCACACAACCTCCACAATATCAGGTTTGCATTGGCAAATATTCATGGATGACTTTCATATTTGGAAAAGGAGTTCCCTAGGTTATCATACATGTACACTTTATGGGAAGTTTTCGGTATACAATATACCTTTTCGCTACAACTTCCAAAAGAAATGTGAAAAACTGCATTTCATGCATTAACTATGAAAATCCTTGGACAATACTGGTCATATTTCATAATTGTTATCTCTAGATAAGTGCTGATATTGTACTGAGACAAACCCAATCTCATATGGACTCTTTAATGACTAGTAGAAACATGCAACTGCGACAAAGACATGGACAATTACAAATATTTTGATGCTCAATAACGTGTTGCCTCATCTCGTTGCAGGAAACCGACTATCTAGTTTTGTCCTGGCCATTGGCTTGAAATGTTTAGTTCAAGCTCACTTGACCATCTTAAAAATGACTAGAGTTCAGGTACTGATATCAAGTGGAAATCATATATGGAGAGTCCAACTGCATCAATATATATACCCGTAGGTTTATTCACACTGAGTGATCCTGTAGGGTATATAATTTAATATTTATCCCACTCTTCATGCTGCTGTAAATTCGAACGAAAATTCCTACACGTGCATAATGTGTGTAGTAGTAGTGCAAAATGCATAAGCAGGATTTCAATTTCTTTTTATGGGTGAATGGGTTTTTCCACTGTTAAAGTGGTCATTTTTGTCTTTAAAGAAAAAACTCATTTGTTTCTCGTGGTAAGTATATTTTTGTTAAAGTCTAGGATGAACTCTAGGATGCTATCGGCAAGAAGTTGCAACTACATGTAAGGTTGGCCAGTAAGCGTTAATTAAGTTGTAGTAGCACCCTGAAATGATGGTAACTCGTGTACAATAAGCTTATGTACACATGCATATTTTGAAAGCAATTCGCTATGTGAAAGGAAAATGTTTATATCGGTCTCATCTGGGAGCAGATAATTTTTTTTTGCTAACATATATGGGCAAGTGCAATAACTTTGCTGTGGGTATACAATGCGTAGGCAAATGGTGCATTTAGCACCGCATGCACTCAGCTATTTAAACCTTATTACGTGTAAATACATGTAAGTCAAATATTATTGCACTAACTTTGCAGTTTGAAGGAAAATTAAAGTTGATAAAATCATACACACCACCAAAATTAAATATCTCAACTATACTCTGAAAATACATCAACTAAAATGTCATATGCGAAAAAAATCTTCAATGCAATTTCTTTTTTTTTTCCAGCTGTAGCTATTTGCATGTAGAGTTTTTATGCTTCTTTTCACAGAAAATAATACTGTTGCACAATCAATACACACGCATATATACATCCATACATACAGTAGATCAGACACAAGTGTAGATACAGGTAAGTACAACAAAAAAATAAAGAGATAATATAAAACAAAGATAATACAAAGAATAAGATGAAATGTACACGTATAATTATACTAAACAGTAAAGGTTACATGGGAGTTACACAAAGAGTTTGTCAGCTACCTTTTCTAAGATAATGTTAGGTCAATGTTTTGACCTTGTGTGACAGAATAGCCTACTGCTATTTCTATTCATAAATATGAGCTTTAAGACTCATATTTGATTGTACTATTGGATCGGAAGCCCTGCTTGAGCCGGGCTGTGGATGATCTGCCAATTCAGTTGATGGGTTCTTCTGCGAGTCCTGACTTTTACTATCCAGAGGTAGTTCAGCAGATGGATTTTTCTGCGAGTCCTGACTTTTAGTATTCACAGGTGGTTCCGTTTCATTGTTCGGTGTCTGCTTGGTAGGATTTTCCTCAGTCGACGGTTCTTTTGTCAGTTCTCTGTTGCTTGGAATGGATGCCCCGTCGCTTTCTTCTCGGATTTCTTCATCCTGCTCGCATCAGAATCAATAAGGTTAGGAAAAGGGCAGAAAGGAAGAAAAGGTGTAAGAAATGGGAAAGAACAGGTGTGGATTATATAGTGTTAACACAGGAGATACAGCAGATGTTGTTGGTACAGAGATTAGTAAAACACAACTACTGGCATGTCGAAGACAGATGCGCAAAAAATTGTTAATTAATACACTAAATACAAATGAACAAAACACAAAAGACACAAAACCAGCTACATGTACATGTATGCTATATTCTAAAAGATCTTGTTTTGAGCATTTTGTCTGTATTTTTACAGTACATGTACATGTAATTTATACACTTGAGGCTTTTTTGGGTGTGTGTGATTATTTTCTAACACCAATATCATTCACCAAATAAGTTGAGGCAGTAATATACATGTACACACATATACCTACTTTTGCTATATCCTACCTACATTACATGTATACACCATTACCAAAGTTCCATTGCTGTAATATCGATCATATAACAAACATGTATTAAGTGGACCACATAATATTTCGAAAGATTCCAAAATGATTTTATCAATTTTATCCTGTAATCAGGTTTAAATATAAAACAAAACATAATGCTCTCATAACATGAAGGAATTAATAATGGCAACTCAAGTTGCTCAAATGTATGATGCACCTCATATGTGTTCCCTCTGAGCAAGTGTTATTATGGCAAAATATAATAGGGAAAATATAAAAGATATAATAAAATCTTCAACAGTGGCAAACATACTTTCACTTACCGAGTAATCTGCCTTCAGAATACAGGTACATGTGCGGTGTACATGTACATATATATTTTTCCATGAGTTAATTGATCTGGCAGGCAGTATATAGGTGTAACTTTCACATTAGTAAGGCAAAAGAAATTTTGAAAGTAAACGTATATATTTTGAAATCCATTATTTATCAATGTACCAGGGGTATGTGAATTTTATTTATCAAAATTTTGTTTGCAAACTATCGAAGCTGCATGTACATCTATTTTTGTTGTCATGATGTCACAATTTCAGAAAGACTATAAAAACCTCAACACATAAACACATATATACTCACAACGCTCTTCTGGTCACAAACATTTCAAACCAAACTAAGGTTAATTAACAAAAGAAATTCAAAGAAATTAATACTCTTATCGCATGCATGCAAAATGATTTTCATGCTTTACACAACAAAGTGTGGATCAAGCTGTGCCGATGATGCTGTTCACAAGTTTTGTTTTCTACAAGTGTGTCTCATGGGTACAATGCTATTTTATTTTTTGTTTTCTTTTTATGTTGTTATGTTAAAGTAATATCCACGTAAATTCCATGTCTACCTGGAAATGTGAATATCTGGTTTTGGTTTTCTTTTTCTCTTGTATGTTTCTGAAATTTTAAAATAGCACAAAACACATTTAATATTCAAAATAATAAAGTTTTGTAATTTTTCCTTGCATTTACATACAGTATATTTCAATTTCTTTAATGTTAAATACAATCTGCATGTGATGGCTGCAGGATGACATAAATGGCCATGATTGAACATTTGTGTGAATTGTGCTATATTGTTTTGAATATTGTACTTTGCGAATGTGTATAGAGTAACACCACCCATGTGGTGTTACATGCACTGTATATGGATGTACCATGCCAGAACAGCCATTTCAGAGTAATTTACCTTGACCTCCTCAGCTTCCACCTGGTCTATCGGTAGCTCCACTTTTGTGTCCGCACTCTCCTCCACTTCAGTTGCTCCCTTGGTTTCGTTGTTCTTTTCTTTGGCCTTGAAAATACCCCCTTCATCTAAGAAACAAAACACAGTAAGTTTCTTAATGTTACAGCCCATTATCTTAATTAACACTACCTTTCCATGCTTCATTCAAACTAGCCACTGGCATTAATGTCTCAAACTGTGATTTCATGTATCTAAGAAACTTCAATGGTCCCTTGGGCAATGTCAAAAATGCAGACCTATATCCTTCTGAGGGTAACGCAGAAGTGTTCCATTATTAGTATAAAGTAAATATACACATAAATGTAAGTCAAAGAAATGCACATGGCATGTACATGTACCAGTACATGTGTACACCTGGTATCACATTTTAGTTACCTGTGAGAAATCTTCTTTAGAGGAAATAAATTGCTCTGGAATAAATGTGCCTACAGAGTACAGGAACTGCTATAACGTTTTCATGCTATTAGATATATCTCGACGTTTAACATATTTTAGGGCCTAAAAATGTTTTTCACAAATTCATATTACAGTAAAATCTGTCTTGAGCAACCACTGTGATGAGAGACCACTGTCTTGAAGGACGAGATATTCCTGGCAGAAGGTCCTCATTTCAATCTACCAGTACATGTACATTACATGCAATTGAACCTATCACCAAAGACCACCTGTCTTGAGAGACCATATATGTATGGCCAATGGGGTGGTCTTTCAACACAGGTTCTACTGTATCACAATTATAATATTGCTTTATACAATGTACATGTACCTTTGTCGTAATCTGCTTGTTGCTGTTTTTCCCCGTTGCGTTTGTATCTGACTGGTTTAGCATGGAACACTTGATCTTGTTCTTTGTTGCCTTCATTTCTTGGACTGAAAAAAGGACAAATACATGTACATGTTCAAGCATGTAGTGAAATACTACATGCATGCTCAAAGTCAATCTAATCTGACAATGCTAGTACATGTACATACATGTGCACAATTAGTACACTGTATTCACACAATAAGTCCAAAGCCACTAACCTATAAACAAACATGATGATAAATGCAGAGATCGACATACACTGTACATGTACATTTATATTTCTCAGTAACAGTGTGCAACAACCTGCTTTTAAGGCAACCATGTAAATCACTCACGATGGTTTGTATTTGGCTCTCTTTTGGCTGTAATTTGAGCGGTTTGATCTTTGACTTTTATCTGATGATCCCGTTGTCGAGGCAATGGACTGACTCATGGGGCTTGTTCCGGTATGTTCACTCCTTGTCTGGCTCCGGCGAGGTTTCCTTGGAGCCGGCTGTAGTATTGGTTCCAGCCTTCTGAAAATAATAATTTTTGGTTGCGGAGCAAGAACCAAGCCACTGCAGATGCCATATTATAAGAGCATCTGAGCGTGCAACTAAAACAGACCTAAAAGTAATATTTACTTGAACAAAAATACTTTACGAATTCCATTCTATGAGACAGTAACCGACAATAATGTAGTGTAATCGACAATAAAGTTTTAATAACAGACAAGATGCATATAATTTCAACACAACCTGCATAAGCTGAAATCACCCAAACACCAGGTTGCATATTACAATCCCTACGCAGTCTTCTATTAATAAGCGCCTATTTTCTGGCTCTGATCAGTCCTCTGTATTATGTACATTGCACATGTACTTGTGCATTAAAATAATGGTGCATTAAAATAATGGGATACATTGTTACATGTGGGAAACTGTAAAATGTGAATTTTTACAGTCTTTGAAATTTTGGGTAAATGAACGATATCTGGAACATGTACATAGTCACTGATTATATGAGTGTATCTATTAGTTTTACAGGTTTTATAAATATACATGTATGTATAAACACGCTGTACTTTGGGCCTAATAGTAGGCTCTGCTGAAAATATCATTTCCACTGGTTTAAGACAACTGATGAAACTACAGGAATGTGTAACACATGCACATCTAACTGAAGAAATGAAGGAAAAATGTAAATCATAAAAGAAGCACAGTGGTTGATATTCATGGGAAAAAAATCCTGGGAAAATTCTTGGAAAGAGCCAATTGTTATTGAAAATAACAACACATGTATACAGGTAATTAAGATGGGTAATATTCAATTTACTATTCTAAGAGAGTTCAATTCATCAACACATTGTTTTCAAATTTTCTAAAGTAACCCTTTCAGGTGAATGTTATAACAACAGTGAGGCAATATACAGTAATCCTTGGGTTTAGAAAACTCAGGAAAATTTCAAAACACTTATAGTTCTCCATGTTTCATTTTTAAAATTTCTTTTCAGTTTTATCTGTAATAATCCCCAAGTAAAAACTTTTTTTTTTTTTTTAAATTATGACAATTTTTTATCACTGTTGTGCATGTGAGGAGTAAAAATTTTCAGATGCTGCTCCTAAATTCCAAGACATTTATGAAATACTCAAATTTAATGTTGTTACATTGGGAAACATGGAGAATAGAATCATGTAAGATGGGACCCCATGGGAAACATCCATACGTCAGCTCACAAATGACGGTTCTTATTTGCAACTTCTGACAAGCACTCTAGAAGCCTAGAAAATAATCACTGTACTATAATGTATGTGAGTACTGATTTACAGTCATCACCACCTATAATCTACATCCTATGTGAATTCTTTTCCAGAAAACATTACCAAAAAAATTTCTGACCAGTTATAGGATGTATAGGTTGTTGTGCAATGTTAACAGGAAGTTTTATATGAGGTTTCAGAATATGACATGGTCTTTGACCTTGACTTGACCTCAACAGGTCAAAATAAAAATCAAACAATTCAAACCGTTTATCGTACAACCTAATTTACCGGTACTAATAGGAACTTGTACTACAGGCACATGTACATGAAGTTTCACAATGTGATATGACCTTCACCTGGCATGACCTTGAAGAGTCAAAATCAGATTGTTGCCTCGAGATGACTGAAAATCTAAGTTTAACTGAACCACTAAGTTTAACTGAACCACTAAGTTTGACTGAAATAAAACATACTAGTGTAGCAGAGCTGAAGCTGAGTGAAAAAGATTTGTAACTGATTCAAAAGAGGCCACAGCTAAACTTATTACATGTATATACATGTACATATAACATGTTTAATTAAACAAGGATAAGGTAAGATATGCTATGATTACATGTGCTCATATGTACAAATGCATGAAATGTATACAAGTAAATGATATAGAACCAGTATCAACATAAAATTCCTGTATGTGTGTTTAAACAGACCATGATCCAGACAAATTGACCTACAGGTACCTGTATATAAATCCGCCCACATACATTGTACATGTACATGTACCAATGTATATATACATGATAACCAATGAAAGTTATCTGACGATTTGCTGGTACCCTAGCAACCCAGACCCACGCACTTGGCAAGGTGATATTAGGCCCGGAGAGGTTGAGTTAGACTACAAGTATACAATGTCGGCACATTCAGCTAATTTAAGTGACTTCTTGATACATAGGCCTCATTAATCAGTAATGTGACTACCACTGAAGTTTCTGGCAAGCACCCAGTGCCAATGGAAAACTACCAGAGAGGTGATTGAAAATATCCAGTGATGCCCGAGTGATTCGCTATTTGTTGCGCAGTGTGGTGGAAAACAGTAGCCAACACAATGTACGTGATACAGGAACGTATATTAAAGGAAATCAACATGATAAAAGACTTTACACTTATTTTCTCTAATTTAGCTATAACCATCACCATATCAGTTTCTAAATATGAATATAGGTATGCACAATCTAGAAGGCAACAACCCTGATATAAAAGAAGCTGTGAAAATCAGTGCTATATTATGAACATGTACATGAAAGTATAAAGTTAGTGCACAATGCACATACAATTGTTTGATATATTTATCTCTGCTTAAGTAGATAGATATATTTTATTTTGGAACAGCACCACTTGATATATCCATAATACCGGTATCGATATATTTATAACATTACCCCATTAATATGGTCCTGGTTGACAATAAAGCCAGTTATTACATACTGTATAGGAATACCACACTGCAGTTTTAAGTACAGTAGTCCCCCTCTAATAGGGACACCCCTTCTGCCAAGTAATTCTGTCCTTATTAGAGAGGTGTCCTTTGGCGAGAGGGAGGATTAAAGGTATTCATAGTACTTGCTGCCAAATTATGCTGTCCTTATTAGAGAGGTGTCCTTTGGCGAGAGTGTCCTTTAAGAGAGGGACCACTGTATAC
>JAAUYG010216358.1_pt1 | contig 10609 bp, 11 predicted proteins | sample 7278091 | NCBI WGS metagenome assembly JAAUYG01 (sample SAMN14350201, study PRJNA611818) | marine sediment metagenome | isolation source: surface marine sediment (0.6m) | place: French Polynesia: Moorea | collected 2018-08
ACCAAAATTAGTACATAACTGGCCAATTTGCTACTAAATAAACTCAATGTCTTGTTTGAAATGCCCGTATATGACACCATTGCCTCCGGAGGCATCCATCTCCAATGGCACACCAAGTGTCTTCATAACACTGAGATCTGTCGCCCCCCTGACCCTTTTGTGCACTTCAGAAGCATGGAGTTTCCCATCCACAGACCTGCCGCCACAGATTCATCTTCCCCGAACTGTGCAAATGTTCACCCATCAGAAAAAAAGAAACCAGACACCAGAACAACTCGTGTAGTGGCGATTCAGAGGGTCTTGGGTGGTGGCACAATTCTGATTTCTTGACTCCAAGATCTGAAAAAGTCTACAAACCGTCGCACATTTTTGGTGACCATATTAATGACCAAACTTTTGAACCTTTGGTCTGGATTTACTCAGGTTGCATCCCTGTTAAATTCCTCGTTTTCCTCTTTTCAGACCACAACGACAGTGACGCACACGCAGCCTCACGCAACTGTGATCCATACCCAGACGGTGCAGGGAGGGTACGTGGGTCCACCGGGGTACACCCAGGGACAACCGGGGTGCTACCAGGGACAACCGAGGTACAACCAGCAGGGACAACCAGGACCTCCAGGCTACCAGGCCCAGGGACAACTGGACCCACCACCCAGCTACACCAGCACACCCCACCAGGTGGCTCCACCAGGCAGTGTCCCCGACTCTGACGCCCTCTACTCAGCATCCACAGGCCCCGTGGTGAACCCGTACCAGTCTGCACCAGGTGGAGCCACCAGTCCAGGAGGTTCCGGTTCTGGTGAACTAGCCCACCAGGGGGCGGGAGCTGGACACCCGGAAAACAAACAGCCACTGTACTGATTCCCTGCAGTGGTGGATGCAAAGAAACAACTTGGAAAATAAATTCCAATTCCTGCAGCAAGATGTGCCTAAAAAGTGATATTTTGGTAAAAAAAAATTTAGAAGTTAGCCCTTTGTCGGGTCAATATCTTGACAATTTAAGTTGAAGAATAAAATTGCATTTGCTTTGTTGCTCAAAAATTATCATAAATCGTTGGTTTTAATTTCAACTTGGTTTATTCATTCAAAACAGGACAAAGACATGAACAGTCAACATTCAACAGATTCAACATACATGTGACTTCACCACCAGTTGTTGTCTTTATGAGGGTCGCACATTGCTATGTATTTTCCAACAAATTGGAACTTGGGCACGGATTGTTTCCAATAAATTGGAATTCTTCTGTCACAGGTGTATACTTGTATATTCCAACATGTTGGATATCTGCCCTGTTGGAGTGGTGAGATGCCTTCCAACATGTTGGAAACCGCTTTCTTGCTTCATTATTTTCGTCTTTTTTTCAAGCAAACAGTTCATTTGCAGGAGTTCAGAGACCAGAAACACAAACACAAACATATTGAGGAGTCATTCACAATAAATGTAGACTAAACACAAAACAAAACAAAATTTTCTCCAGGACAATCCTTTTTGCTCATAACTAAGGAAAAGTGCATTCGTTGATCACACATTTTTTTTCTTGTTTTCTGGAAAATGCACCACACGCTCAAAATAGGTTCTTTCTAGACAAACTTGTGGCCTTTTCTGTGACCTGTGAGTGCTAGAAGAATCCACAAGTTAACCGTTGATGCCAAGTCAGGATACTCTTCAAACCACCGCACCAGCAACAGACAGGTGCAGCAGTTTGTGGAAAAACTGCCTTGGCAGGTGTGTGGGGTGGCAGTGTGTAAAAACCAAAACAACGACAAGGACGATACATCTGTACATGACTTCACAAGGCTGCTCCCTTCTACTGCACGGCCTAAAAACTAAACAACCCAACGCGCCAGACCCAAACCTAATCACGTGATACATCTCACACCGGATTCCACCAATAGAAATACTCTTCATCACAATACTCATTTCCCTGGCAACGGACCATAGCGACCACGCATAGCAACAGTTCCCACCGGTCTCTCTCGCATTCTTACACAAGAACACGTTTCACAAAACATCACAACAGTTTCTTCTTTTTCCAACCCGTTCCCGTGCCAAAGTAAATGTCGTCAAATCCCAAACAACAGAGATCCTCCAGTCCAGAGCACGTCATTCACAAAATCAAATGACCATCCTTGTTCATCCAGCAAAAAGGCTATTCACACCAGGCATGAATTACATGTGTGATTTCCCAGCGAATTGGTGAACGAATTCTCATTCTTTTCCTTGCACTTCTTTTGCTTAGTTCGTGCCCCAAATTAACAATTCGTATATATCTGGTGTGAATGACCCTTCACAGCGTTGTTCATTCACATCAAGCGGAACCGGAAAAGCTTTCACACTCACCGGAAATAAGCCTCATTCACATCCCTGATTTCTACTGTTCACATCACATCTCAGCATCACTATCACACAACACACCGCGGTCTAGATTAGGCAGATTTAGCATCGTTTTCTGTGAACCTGAGCTTAAATATGGGGTGGGGGCAATTTCTTTGTGAAAGCCTTTGTGAAGGCCTGTTGACACCAATTGCGTGGTGATTTTACTCAGTTTTTGGTTTGCGTCTGTGCCAATTTGGGAGCGGTTTTTTTTTGTGTTTCACCCAAAAAGGGTCACACGCACGACACAAAAAGGAATTGGCATTTGTGATTTTGTTTTGCTAAAACTGCAACTCCTTTCGTGGACAGCTCCGCACAATTATTTGCTTTTCCTTTTGGGCCTGAAGATCCAACCATTCGCGTGTCTATTTCTCTTCCGCAAAAGTGAAATGTAGGTCACAGAAGAGAATTGATCATCCTGTGAACACCATTGGTTGAATTCACTGGTACATTGGTGGTGCAACCATTTGCACACAGATGCAGTTGGTGGTGCAACCATTTGCACACAGATACAGTTGGTGGTTCAACCATTTGCACACAGATTCAGTTGATCGCACAATATAACGCATTTCTTGTCTGCAACAGGAGAATTCGACCATTGCAAACACATGAATTTCTCAGACATCAACACATGTCAGAATTATTTAGTGTTTTTGTTGCTACACCTTCACACAGTGTCTCCTGTTGTGCCAGACCAGACTCCAGGGATCTTGTGTTCACATAAAAAATATTGTTTCTGTGGCATCAAGGTCCTTCTCGCTGAGACACAGGCAGAGAACAATACATGTATTTCTTGCAGACAACTGGTGCATTCTCAGCAAGTTTGTGATTGGTTATCTACTTAGCCAATGAGATGGCTCCATTGGGGTTGGTGGTATATTTTCATTGCTTTTTGGCACAAAAATCTTTTACATCTACCAAAACTACTGCATCCAACCTCCAGAAGAAGGTTGTTTTTACCCTTTTTGCCCCATTTGCTTGTGAATTGACCTGCAAAGCTTCTAACTCCCCGAGAAAGAAGAAGGATAGCAACCATTTTTCCACTTTATGACATCACAACAATAGCTGAACCAATCGCGTTGCATTTTCAATGTTACGTCACATTGCTGCAATTTTATGAAGTCACATTTCAGAGTTGCAGTTTTCATGACGTCACGAAATCTTTTTTGTTTGTGACGTCACAACAACCGATGTGACGTCATTACAACAGTTGAGGTCACCGTTTACAATGAGAAAATACATGTATACAAACTGAACAACACAACCTGAAGTTTCTTCTCATTTCTGACCCACTGTTTCCACTGTGTCCTGGTCAGGTGATTGAAACCCAGATAAGATACAGCGGAATTCTTACAAATCATTTCTTCTTTTTTTGCTGAAACTGATGACATCAAGTCCCTTTGACAGACAATTCCTTCAAAACAATAACTTAAAGGCCCGGCCACACCAAAAACGCGTTCGCGTTTTTTTTTTTTTTTTTTTTTTTTTTTTTGCATCTCGCAAAACAGGGCGTGACACCGGAGTGCGGCATCACACAACACATTTGGTGTGGCCACTACAAAAGAATTTACCAGTGCAAACCCTTCACGTTGCCGCGCCGCGAACGCGCCCGGTGTGGCCGGGGCTTAACTCTGTAGGCTTTCTATCACACAATGAAACTGAATACACTTGGCACTCACATCACATTTCTGCCCAACAGGACTGATAAAGACCTATCCACACCGGGACTAATTCATTCGTCCACGAATTGAACAACCAAATTTGGTGTGAATTCGTCCACAAAAACCATTTTTCTGGTTCATAAACGAATGGGGGGGGGATGAATTGAAATTCATGGACAAATTCAGTGTGGACACCCTCCACAGGGAACAGTGCATTGGTTCAATTCGTCCATGAATTCATGAATTTGTCCCGTTAATTCGTCCCCGGTGTGGATACGCTTTAACTTTTCATTGACAAGACGAGAGGTCTTTCGACATCACACAACAGCCTTTTTTCTGCAATACGCTGCTCCTCATTGTACAAAACAAATCTATAGGGCCTATACATTTATACACAAACAAGAGAGTCACTAAAATTGCTGGAGCAACCAGCTGTTTCCACATTGACATAAGACAGGGTTGCTTGAAGTGAAGAAGACACATGGTTTCTTGCTGTTTGAATCATGCTGGGGAGTTTGTGCAAATTTCTCTTCAATCTACAAATTTCTTTTTAATCTGAAAACTTTGACATGATTCTTTTTTCAGGATAAAACAAAGAAAGTTCTGCATTTGCTTAGGGCCACCAAAAGCTAAACTTTGCGGTTTTCCCTTGCCTGCATTTTTGTTCTTCCATGCACAAAGGATATTTTTTGCAAAAAAAAATTTGCAATCACATCTGTCAGCCACAACAGCAAAAGATGGTTCCTGTTCTTACTTTCACAGTGTACACAGTCATTTTATGCCATCTTCAAAACAAGATTTCACCTACAAATTCCACAAAATAACTCATGTCCTGGGTTACTCATGGAAGAAAAAAAAGTCATCATCATAGGCCATTGCTGTCAACTACAATGCTGCCCTTTTTAGTTGTTGGCTTAGATACATTTTACAGCATTTGTATCAGTACAAAATAAGCAACTGACAGATGCACAATGTACAACAGAAAGCTTCATTACTAATTGTCATAAAAATTAGAATTTATCACACAGATTGATCCTGAAAACAAACAGTGAATACAAGAACAAGAAACATTTATTGTCTGTGAATATTCATGAGTTTGAATAAATAAACCTGTTCTGTGTGTTCTTGTCCATTGTCCAATAAACAGAAACTGCAAAACTGATCACAAAACACACTGTACACTTGAGACAAATACCGCATGACTGAAAACTCACGTGATCAGTCAGTCTGTCAGATGACCCTGTACAATGATAAACCCATTTTGTTGTCATGCCATGTGAGAAACTTTAGACACCTTCACTGGACTGGAAATTATGCAGGAAAAATCCCTGGGACGCCATTGGTTCTCTGGTGCGTGACGTCATTTTCGTTAGGAAACGCAGACGCTTGGTTCAACTTCTGCTTTGCGTTGTTTCGCACCAAAGCGTCTGACATCTCACAAAAGCACAAGAAACCAGAAAAGATGCCTAAAAGGGACTCGCATGGCTTGTAGCATTTACAGGTAATGCCCATTCTACTTGACAAGACACCAGAGAAAAGGACAACAAACCATGTTGGCCAATGTGCCAGAGTGGATGGCCACTGGGGTCACATGCCATGAGTTGGTCCAAAAACGCGTTTTGTTTCGTCTGTTGTGGCTAAATTCGCCCAAATCCTGCACGCCGAGGAGTCAGATGCCATGGTAGGAAAGCGACTACAACCCCCACGAATCTCACGAATGACCCAGCTTTTGCTAAATTGGCGAAAAACGTTTTCTTGGGTCACTTTGTTTTGGCCACGTTCACCAAGCTCCCGCACAACTCAGGAGTATATATTCGTAGAATCAGGGCAGTCTGTGTGCCATGGGTAGGCAGGGGACCCCCACCCCACGAATCTCCCACGAATGACCTAGTTTTTGTTGAATGGCTTTCTTGGGACCAGGATGCCGGGAACTCTTTCGTTCCCTCCCCTCCTGGGTGATGGCACATGAACATGTGTACATGCTCCATAAAAGAGACAGAAGGCCACCATGTTGGCCCTCATTGGTTGAAGTACAACAGCCAATAAGAAAGGTAGAAAAATACACAGGTGTCTCTCAGGCCGGAGCACAGAAGGTCCCGTTGGTTCATTGCGTTGTTGATTCTGGCGTTTTCTCCTGTGTTCTCGCTTCCTGTGACCTTTCGCATGCTCTGCAGCCAGAAGTAACAATGACTGCTGGTGCCTGTGCGCGGCCATCTTTGTCCGCCATTGCGGTTGTTTCGATGCATCGGCTATCGGCGGTTTCAGCCATTTTGGTAAGAAAAACAACCACATTGAACTTTTCTGCACAATTCTTGTCACGTGATCATGAAAGACCACGTCTGTTGTTTGCAAGGAAGCTCTTGTCCTTGTGATCCTTGTCTGACTAACGCCATTTGTGTCACATTGTACCTGTCTCTTACAACTGAGAACAGTGCCTTTGCAGGCTCGGACACGAGACACCACTTTACTGGATGTCACTTCAAGTCAAATGACAGAACCGAACTAGTCTTTCGTTGTGTACCAGACAAAGTTCTGGTCAGCAAGGACCAATCATATCATCCCAAAATAGGCGACGTGAGGATCACCATTTTGTGACTTCGTAGTTTAAGTGGGAACCACAGGAGCCAGCAAGTCTTCATTGTCTTTTTACTGGTGACAAGCAACCAGTCATTTGCTTCAGAAATTGGTCACGTGAGGCCCACCAAGTCATGTTGTGACGTCATCGTCACAGCAGACCTGTTGGAACAAACCAAGTCTTTTGATAAATGTCTTTTTGCTCAATTAGGTCATATGAGGGCCACTGTGGTGGAGCCACCATGTTAGGTCCGCCATGTTGTGACGTCACGGGTTCAGTAGGACCCACAGCGGCCTCTGCTGGAGAGCATGGCTTGAATGACCAGCTGGCACCTTTCAGTCACGTGAGCAGTGATGCTGTAAGGGTCCACCGTATTGGGCAGCTCAAAGACCTTCACAAACTCATTCTCCAATGAGGGAGGAGAATCAGAAGATTTGGCGGGAACTGAAAGCGAGGCTGGTTCCGTTTCCGGTGGTGCAGGGGACATCAGCAGCGGGTCAAATTTCTTGCCGGTGACAATCAGCTGATCATCAATGGTCTTGATCACGAGGTCCTGCATGTTATAACCTGGTGGGATACGCAGAATAAGTTTCAGTTGCAAGGACCCATCGTCGTGGATGACCATTGGGTCCTGATGCGATCGGTCTGCTCCTGGGGTTGTTCCTGACCCCTGCGCATGTGTAGACTCGGGTGTGTTGGGGCGCAGTGGGAGGCTGCCCTGGAGCGCAATGCTGTCACCTAGGCTGGCCCTCTGGCCCGGCAGACCCCCGGGTTTCTTGTTGCTGCTCTTGGTCTCCCGCACCTGGAGTTCCCCATCCCGGACAACACAGATCAGCTTCTCTGGCACAACCTCATCCGGAATCGTCACGACCTTGATCAGATCCCCGTGTCTCTTGGTCCCAGCTGCTGCTTTAGTCTGAGTCGCGCGCATTGCGTCCGGGTGGGACTCAGTACCACCAGAGTTGTCCGCGTAGACCTTCAGTTGCCGGTCTTCTATCACCACGTGGAGGTCCTCAATGGACCTATTTCCCACGGGGATGATTTCGTTGTAGCGGGGCACGAAGACGGGACTACTTCTGCGCAGCTCAGCCGCGGAAGACTTTATGACTTTAGGCGGTGCAGCGACGCTAGCCCCACGACTGCGGTATTCGTTGACGGAGAGACTGCGCCGCGGTGGTAGCCCCCGACAGACGATAGAGGTCAGCTTCTGCCGCAGGTTCTCCTCCGTTTGCTGGTGTCGCACGTTGAGGGATTGCGTTCCGCCCGCGGTGGGTCCTCCGGTGGTGCCTGGGTTGGTTGTGCCGCGGGATTCTGGAGTGGAGGGCCGGATAACCCGGGGAAGCGGGGGCGGCTGGGGCAGCGCCGGTGGGGGAGGTGGTATCGGGGCTGATTGTGGTGAGGAAGAGGGTTGCCCTCCAGGGGTTGCCGATGGTGACCCTGGTGCAGCCAAGCCCGAGCCAGGGACCACAGGTCCAGATCCTGGCACAACAGGTTCTGACCCTGGTACAACAGGTCCTGACCCTGGTACAACAGGTCCTGTCCCTGGCACAACAGGCCTTGACCCTGGCACAACCGGAACGCAATCCGCGCTCAGAGGTGCTGCCGCCACCTGCTGGGTGAATATCTTGGGTGACGGAGGACTGTAGCTGGACAGGAACTTCGGACTGGTCGGACTGTTGGTCCCATACCGAGTCTGAAAACAGAAAACAGTTTGTTTCAAGGTCAAGTTTGTTGAAAATCCTTACGCTCTGAAATGTTCTTAAAAAAACTAGATTTACACAGGATGTGTCCCAAGTCCTGCGTTTCACGTTTGAAAAAAAAGAAACGCGAAAGCAACAAACATGATGACGTCTAAAGTCGCCCAAAACATGCGTCACTGCAGAATGACGCCATGCCGTGTGCCGCAAAAGTCGCATGGAAACTAAATTTTCTACGTTTTTCAGCATTCCTGTGCAGCAGAAAGTTCCTCCTTGATGCTGTCCCCAGGAAACATGTGACGCCACAAAGGATTTTCTCTGTTTGCCGGAAGTGCAAACCAGAAGCTCATTCCACATGCGCAGTTCCTACTTCCTGTTCCTGTCAATGCTAACCACGTGTTTTCTCCATGTGGATGCAAATTACATTGCGGGATTGCAACGCAGAAAGCGATTTTAATTGGAGATTCCACCAGAGGAAATAAAAATGCAAAAGCATTTTTTGGAATCCCAACAACAGGAAATTGAGGAAATTCGTGAATGCCGGAGAATTTAATTGCTGAGAAATTGAAGCAAAACAATAATCTCTGTATTGTTCCGATGTTTCTCCTTCAGCAGACGTACACAGGTGTCTTGGCCAAAATCACACGCAAAATCTGCCAAACACCGCATGCCTGGTTGCCTGAGAAAATCTTTTGTCTCTACTTCTCACAATCATCATCGTTTATGTGGTTGTTTTCTTTTTTGTTTTATCTTGTTCAAAGTTTTTTTTTTGTTTTTTTTGTTTTTGTTTTTTGTTTTGTTTTTTTTGCATTTTTCAAAAAAAAATCGTACATGTGTGCCAGAGTTTCCAGGTTGTACTGAAACCAAAGACCTTCGCCTGATGCTTGTCAGACAGACACAACTTGACTTGTCCCCAGACACGGGGCACACCACAGATCAAAATCTCATGCACGAATGCACGAATTTCGCTCCAACAAGAGTCTCCCTACAGGCAACTAAAATCAGCAAAAATTTTGTGCATAGTCTTTTCCTACAAAAACTCAATGTATTTGTTCAAAGACAAGTGGGTCCCAGTAAATCCAAAGAGGTAAAAAAATCATGGGGCATGTATTCCTCCTATCCTTCCTGTGTTAATCTGCCCGCTTAATTCAAAAGAAAATCACTCAGTAGTATTATTTTGCCGGATTAACGGGGATCTGTGTGGGTAAAAGTCAGGTTACGCTGTTTGCTGATGCTAAGAAAATTGGCGTAGATGAGCCACGCTATTTCACGTAGCTCTCTGACGTTATTTTTACAATTGATCCAGTCAAAACCAGTAAATAGCGTTGCGTCAGCAAATAGCGTAGCCTTGCAAAAACTGTCAAACAACCATTGCCGACTTACGATGTTGTCGGGACTGCGGCAGATGACGTGCAGCTCCCGGGACAGCTGACTCATCGCCTCCTCCCAGGAGCCGGGGGTGGTGGAGCCCGACCCCGCCGAGGACGACCCCGACTCGTTGCGCTTCTTGCCGCGGGGGCTGCCGAGGAGTCCGCCTCCTCCCGGGGGGTTGCGTCCGGAGACCGGCAGCCCGGCGCCTCCCCCTCCGACGCCGCCCCCGCCGCCGCCGCTGCAGTCAATGGTCAGCGGCGTCGGGTGATGGTGGTGACGGTGGGTGACGGCGCTTGGGTGGGAGTGGTGGGTTACGCCCATGCCGCCCCCGCCCCCACCCCCACCGCCCCCTGCATTGTGCGTATGCGTTGGCACACTGATCATACTGGTACTACCATTCACTCCCTGCAGCTCATGCTCTATCTGCAAAGAGAAAGAAAAAAAAACATTTCAGGTATGACTTTGGAGGGGAAATAGCAAACAGAACTGAACTGAGAATGATTTGACTGAGGCCAATTAGGGGTCAGGGTGAACCTCCCAAAAGACCATTTCATAGCAGCTTCAGCGGCAACCGCGTAATGCCAATCGTCTTATTTCAAACAAAATTCAAACAAATTCAAACAAAACTCCAAGAACCTTGTCTATCTCCACAAGACAAAAAGACCTGCAAAATTAAACCAAAAATGCGCAATTCAAAGAAATTAGCTGAAAAAAAAGATTTGAATTAAGCGGCGATGACTGTAGCTGGTTGTGCTGATTTGTAGCAAATTGGGGGAATGAAATCTGAACATAAAGTTTTCCAAATTCAGGAAGAAAGTCAGTTCATAACTGGTGTCAGTGGACCACAAGTTTGCCCAACCTTACAGTGGCGGATCCAGGGGGCAAGGGGGGGCCGGGCCCCCCAGGGCCCCCTGGATCCGCCACTGTA
>JAAUYG010284983.1_pt1 | contig 10609 bp, 10 predicted proteins | sample 7278091 | NCBI WGS metagenome assembly JAAUYG01 (sample SAMN14350201, study PRJNA611818) | marine sediment metagenome | isolation source: surface marine sediment (0.6m) | place: French Polynesia: Moorea | collected 2018-08
TAAAGGTCATTTAACACAGAAAATTGTCCTTTGGGACCAAATCAAGCGGTCTTATAATCAAGGGTGGTCTTAAAATAGAGGGTTGTAAAATAGAGGGACTACTTTAATATCATAATACATTAATTATGTATATGTACCCCCAGTATATGGTATGGTAATTATTAAACCTGCCGGTTCACTGGGCAATGTGGTGGCCTTTTGGCATTCGGAACTCCTCGGCTGTTTTCGCTATGCACAACATACTGTACCTCGGATGTATGAGATGTATTGATCCGTGGCAGGTCACCACACACTCCGCCGGAAATGAAAATTTACTTCATAACAACAGTTCCTACGCCAACAAATATTTTGGGCGATAATAAAAGTTTATATATATGACATAAAAAGTATGTCTAAAAAATCCTAACTCATCTGAACTATAAAAAGCATGCAAAAAGGGAGTTTTTTACATGTACACATGCCATAAAGTGTACATAAGTAAAAAAACAGAAGCGATGGTCTAAGACTATATGGGTGGTGCCATTTTGTAGTTCGACGAATGGAATCCTACGACACACATCCGAGGCTAGTTTGCCTCGAAAACGGCCGAGGTGTTCCGAGTGGGCCTTTTGGCTGTTTCCAGTTTGTATTTAACATGTTGAACGTGTTGCATAAACCATACATCATGTTCTTAATCATAAAACATGGCTTTACATAAGGCACAATTTCACACCAGTGCATACATGTATCGGCATTGCAGTCTATAGAGAAAACCTTGGTAAAACAACAAACAAAAAATTTAACTTCTTTACTGAAAATGGACATACAGCATGATGCCGATGGAAGTCTCCATAAACATACTGATCAATGTAGAAAATATACATGTCCTTGTATAGAGTTGGTGATGTTTGTCATGTTTATTAGCAGGCGGTCTGCACAGTCAACTTGTCTTCAGAGCAGGTTTTCTAGGTTTCCTGAATCCAATGGAAATAATTGGTACTACATGTATATACATGATATACACGTGCGTGATATAGCTACATTTGTCATGTAGCTGTGCAATCTTTGTTGGTGTGGAATTTGCAGATGCTATATTCTTAAATAAAGTACTGGTACATGCCAGTATGTGTACCATGTGAAAGTGGACTATTATTTAAGCGATTCTCTTTTTACAGGAGGCTGTGATTCAACCCTGAAGGCTCACGGCGAGAATCGACTCATGCCTATGGTGAGTGGAGCCCTGGCTGCAGCAGCCAATGGGGAACAAGAGGAGGCGGAGTCATATGACTATGATCTCATTGTGATTGGCGGTGGCTCAGGTGGATTGGCATCCGCTAAGGTCAGTAGAACTGCATGATAACCAGGGCTTATGGTTGACTTTTATCATCTTTATATCATGTTTGAATTCAATTTTTGTGAGCAACCAGTAATGAGACCTACTTCGTATATAGTGGAACTTCGGAATTACGACCATCATCGGAACTGCTCCAAACTGGTCCTGATCATGAGTTTGTCTCATTTGTAAGACACCTTAACATTGAAAATGCAGTTTTGGTACTCCTAGGAAGTGGTCTTTATTCTAAGGTGGTCTTAATTCTGAGCTGGTCGCAAAGTGAGATCCCACTATGACTATACTTAGAAATTAAACAAGAGGTGCTTTGTAAAATAAGACAGAATTGGAGGCAATAAAATGAGCCAGCCTCTATTGCGATTGCAACTTCTGCACCAGTTGCACCAAATTATACATGTTAAGGGAGATGTCTACTTAGCATTACGCAAGCCTGTGGATAAGGTTGGTATTAGTGTTTCCTGTGTACAGATGGGTTTGCCAAAACTCCCAATAAAATATCAAAATCTTTCAACATGAAGTGTGGAAAACAGTAAAAGGAAGCTGAAGCCGTAATACGTATTACATGTATTGTGATTATGTACTTGGTACATTCTTAATAATCCTTATTTCTGCTTTTAACAGGAAGCTGCTGGTTTGGGAAAGAAAGTGGCGTGTTTGGACTTTGTCAAGCCTAGTCCTCAGGGAACTACATGGGGTAAGGAAATCGATTACGATGGTGGTAACTTTTTTTATCGTAAGAGGTCACTACAGAACTCAGTGTACTGAACATGGTGAAGTGAATACAGAGCCGAATATAAAAAGTCCCAGCCCCTACAACTTTCATGGACTGGTACGTGAATCGTGTGTGTGCAGTAGCCCCCCTCTAATAGGGACACCCCTTCTGCCAAATAATCCTATCCTCATTAGAGAGGTGTCCTTTGGTGAGAGGGAGGATTAAAGGCATTCACAGTACTTGCTGCCAAATTATGCTGTCCCTATTAGAGAGGTGTCCTTTGGTGAGAGTGTCCTTTAAGAGAAGGACAACTGTATTTATAATAAATATGTATCTCTTCTGGCAGAATACACCGTGATGGTCCGATACGAAGAAGTAGGTTTCTTGATCATTCTCTACTTCAGTAGATTGTCATCTCTTTTGTCCAACAGGCAGCTTAGACACTTAATATATATATATGTTGGTACCAATAAGTTTTATAGGAAACGTGAAAAATATAGGTTATCTCCTAACTGCGGTATCACATGTTTAATGTTATATGTATTGTCTGTTAACTGTCAGGCCTTGGTGGAACCTGTGTTAACGTGGGATGCATTCCAAAGAAGCTTATGCACCAAGCTGCCATGCTGGGTATGTAGTATATACCAGATACCATGTGTACGTTGTAAGCATGAACAGTATTTACCGATGCAGTCTAGGATGGAGTCTTTGAAGTCTAGGATTCCTTTAATGGGGGTACTACATGTAGTAGTAGTTGGTAATACATGTATATTCTGCTTCAAACAACACCAAAGACCTAGATCTTGTAAATGCTAAACGTATTAGAGAAATCTTTTCTGGTGTTTGGGATGGGGTATACTAATATTGGTTAACTCAACGATGTAGAAACTTGCTAGAGTTATTGGAAAATATGAACAATAAGCAGAGATGAAATTAAATTCCTTTTGTTATGGTGGTGTCAATATGGACTACACCAACTATAATTGGAACTGGACGCACAAGAAGAAGTAGGAATTTCTCCCTATATAATCACGCTGTTCATAGGGACGTAAATAATTGGTAATGAGCAGAAATTTTCTTTGAGAGTTCTACATTGCAGACTGTATGCATCATAGCCCTGTGTACATGTTGTATGTTGAACTCTTATGGCGTGATTTCAGGCCAGTCGATAGAGGACGCACGGAAGTTTGGCTGGGAGGTTGATGCTGCTGGTAGGTGACAGACATAGAACCAAGACTTAAACACTGATGGCCATGGGTTGAAGTTTTGTAATACTACTAGCTGCTTAGGACCCAGATTATAATGTACCGATTTATTCAAGTTGTCTATATCATGCATAAAATATAGACATGCTTAGATGTCCGTAGCATATGGAAACATGCCGAAAAAGGCCAGGGTCTCAAAAAGCTGCGCCCTCTGGGCAATATTGCAGCCACAGCATAGTTGGAATGTGTTAAAAAATAGGGCTGCTGACAGCGACGCCATTTTAGCCTACGATGGATGAAGAAATATTAAATTCATTAAAAAGTACCTGTTTAAATTTATACATATTCCAACAACAGATATAATTACTTGACCGTTGCAACAAATATATAAACGTCGCTCTAAAACTTCCAATGTATTTCATTTAAGTTTTGTTATTTGTGTGCTATATTTTATTGTTTGAAGGAGAAAAAATTATATGCATAAAAATTATATGCATTATATTTTGCGGATCTGTTAATGCTAAAAGACCATTTTGACAGTAGTTTGTCCTATATCGTTAAGAATTATGATGTACATGTGTAAGTGTTAGCATGTTGCAATTCTGGCATTTATTCTGCGGTATACTATTCATGGGTAGGTAATAGTCAAATATACTTTGCCCTTGTTTTTACCTTGCAGTCAGCCATAACTGGGACACAATGAAAAATGCTGTACAGGTAAGTCTATAGGAATATAAGAATGGATGATTAACAATTACATTCAGCAAATTAAAGTACACTAAAGTAGTCCCTTTCTTAAAGGAAGCTGTCTAGAGAGGACACTTCTCTAAAAAGGAGACAAAATTCTTGGCAGCAAGTACAGTGAATGTATGTGATGCTCCCTCACCAAAGACCACCTAATAAGGACATAATTTTTTGACAGAACAGGTGTCCTTATTAGAGGAATCTCCTGTACTCTCCTTTGCATGCTTAGTATTGGTTTTGATGCACTGTTTAGATACTTGTATTGACAAAATATTATGTCAAACTGGTTTTTCGTGAAGTACCTACCTATTTTGTGTGGTCATATATTGTTTGCCTTGGTGTATCACTTTACAGCTTTTGGGCTTCAGTCTGACCATACAGTGATATACATGTATACAGATTTTCCTAGACCCTGTTTTATGCCAGACTGTAACATCTATCACACGCACACAGGGAGATGAAGTGCACCATGCAATACAATCATCAGCTTGTGTTGTGGGTTAATACGGATATTAATGACTACATGATTGTATATCTAGCTGTTTTGGTATATTCAGGATCACATAGGCTCCCTAAATTGGAACTACAGAGTACAGTTGCGAACCAAAAACGTCGATTACCACAACACATACGGAGAATTAGTTGATCCCCATCGTATCAAGGTAAGGTGGATATCTTATAAGTATTCCTAATTCATTCTAATGGACACAAAATACTGGAGGAAATCTTGGTTTTGTTGCAGTATTTGTGCGTACACATGGTTGCCCTGATTTAAAAAATAACTCATAATTTTTCTGTAGCCTTCCATATTTGTACATGGTTGAGGTTTTAACCCCAGTTTGTATCTTTATCAGACATTTCACATTTTGTGGGAACACATGCAGGTGGTTGGCTAAGGCTATATGAGATCATATATTGAAGTTTTGTATATAATTCCCAGCCATGGATATATTTTTACTCCAGCGTGCATATACATGTAGATATAATCATATTAAACTGTCTGCACTAAATCTCAAACCATTTTCTGACAGTCAACTTTTGTTAGGGAGAGAATTCTTTTTTTTTGCAACCGGGATGCCCCCCTTGTGTTGCATAGCATCTGACTGTCTAGCTTTGGCATGTCATCAACATGTATCTGTGTTAGGTACAACTTGGTCTCTCCTTGCTACCGACTAGGAGAGGCTCTGACTTACAATGATGACCGGCCTGGACAGCAGTTGTGTGAACCTGTAGTGAAAATGATTAAAGTCACATGAGTAACTGTGTATGGTTTATATAAACGGCTTTGAAAGGCTGGGTGCTGCCTGGCTTCTTCTGTGCTGGCTGGCAGGTTGTTCAATCACCCTGTCAACTTGCCGGCGTCTGCTTAACGATATCAACGCTCAATGGGACTGGGTAAGCCGCTTTGCAGCATCAGTGTTTTCACAGGTTGCTTGCTACTGCCGATACATGCGATATACATGATCTAGGTCTAATTACTATTGAGTGGTATTGTCAGTCAGTCAGTCACTCATTGTCCTGCTTTGCATTAACCCCAGTGTACGAACAAGCGAGGGAAGGTCCAGGAGTTCACAAGTCGTTACTTCATTGTTGCCACGGGAGGTCGTCCACGGTATCCAGACATTCCCGGACTGGTAGAGAACTGTATATCCAGGTAACGTGGTAATTCTTCTATATAACATGTATAAGACATCGCCCTAGAACTCATCCATATAGTACACTAACTATTACCGGTACTTGCATATAGCCTGCCCGCAGCCATTGTTCTTGATAAGTTGTGTGGAAATGCGCGATCATAGTTACTGTCCTTGAATGTTCTTGAGTCTTCAGCTAGAGACCTTGCACATAATGTGCACAACAAAGGTCATACATACAAGAGGACTTGTCTGTGGTGTGTTGGTTTGTATAGGCTAGATGCCTTTGTTTAGCGGATCCATTTACATTTGATGGGGGGTGGGGGATATTCTGTACTGCTGTCAAGAAAAAGAAATTGCTCTTGAGAAAGGATATTGAACGGTTTTCCTGCATGGAAATGAATCGATCTAAGTCTGTCTTGTACATATATGCACTCTAGCAAACTGTTCATGTATACCTTATTCCAGCGATGACCTTTTTTCCCTACCCTACTGCCCTGGCAAGACCCTGTGCATTGGTGCGTCCTACGTGTCTCTGGAATGCGCTGGTTTCCTCCATGGGCTAGGACTTGATGTAACCGTCATGGTTCGGTCAATACTTCTCAGGGGCTTTGACCAGCAGATGGCGGAAAAAATCGGGGAATACATGGGAAATCATGGCATCAAGTTCCTGCGGCCTTGCATTCCAACCAAGGTAATGGGCATTAGTGGAAAAAAGTCAAAACTTGGACTGTAAGCACTTTTGTTGGAGGTAAAATGTGATTACTTGCAACAATCGAGAAACAATGGACTTGAGACATAGATGACTGGGTTGACCTCACTGAATATTTATTTTGTACTAATATCTTGGTGCTACATGCGCTCTTGTTTAGTTATGTTTACACTACCAGTTTGCACTTAGGGAATGACATGTTACTTATACTAACAAATTAATTTCAAGCGTGTCTATTACTATCTAAAATACTATACATGTGCAGCAGCAACTGGTTTAAATGTAGACCATGTAAACACGGTAGCTTTACATTGTTACGTTACATATTGTAGGATATCACCAATTGACTGTCGGTATGTCTAATACGTGTCTGTTGCCATGGTTACAGATAGAGAGATTGGAGGAAGGTACACCTGGGCGAATACGAGTCACCGGAAAACGACAAGACACGGGAGAGGAGTTTGTGGAGGAGTATAACACTGTAGGTTGATCGTTCAATGATCACAGTTGCACAATCACTGTATAAACTGTGGGAACTGCCAGTTTGGGACACATAATACAATATATCTAGACCTAAAAACTCTCCTTGCGGTTGAGATTGTCTTGCTTCTCAGATACAATGTTATATACGCTCATACACAAACAGCGAAACCTGCCAAGAAAAGGAACCTTGGGGACTTGGCATAGACAGCTGTTACAAACAGTTGGCTGTTGTATACAGGATCCTTTTGGGTTCTACACTCTAAAAATGAGGACTGCAGAAAAGTGCTTCTTCTTCGTTACATGCGGCAGGGGAGTAGGTTCTACTAAATTCAACAGGGCAATAGACCAACGTAGCTATGCGTAATTCCCAGGTTGCCTCAGTCTATTTCTCAAGCTAAGTTCTACTGTGTTTTGCCCCTAACGTCTTTGAACTTTGTGTGGTTGTGTAGAAGCTCAATTTGAATTCACAAGATTCAGGGAATCCTAAATTTGATCATTCAAGAATTTTAGTGAAAGCCTGTCAGTGTGTTAGTGAATTCAGTAATAAAAGCTGTAAAGAAAAGAAACATCTCTTAAATATGATTATAATATAAATTGAATTTCAAGTACATTATGCAGTGTAATGGCAGTAGTCCTCCTCTAATAAGGCCACCCTATTTGCCAAGAAATTGTGGCCACATTAGAGAGGTGGCTTTGGTGAGATTGAGAAGTAAATGCATTCATAGTAGTAGGTGCAAAAATTTCTGACCACGTTATGGAGGGTGACTCTTGAGAGTGGCCTCTAAGAGAGGGACAACTGTATGTGTTATGGTAGATATTTGTTCATATGGTGTCTAAATATTTTTTACTTTATACTTCGGAAAAATATTTTGTTTGGGATGGCAGGATAGTTTTTTATTTTTGCCTTGGTTCCATTTTGATTATTTTTGGCTGTTATGAATATTTATGATATATAACTGACCCAGTAACCTGGCAACCTCTTGCTACTTATCCCAGGTGATCATGGCAGTGGGTCGAGACCCGTGTACTAAAGGAATAGGTTTGGAAAACCTGGGGGTGGAAATGGACAAGTGAGTGACCAACCCATCTTGCTGGTTTGGATTCATAACCTACTTATTGTGATAAACATGTAGGTTCTCATTTATCCAGTTGTTTAGATTATACCGTAGTTGAGTCAAATTACTGGACACTTTACTTGCAACTAATTCGACATTGCGTCCATATCTCACGGACTTCTGCAGGCAACTGACTGTTTGTTATGGTCAGCTGTTATAAACTTGGTGTCATTCATACTCTGTACCATCGAGCGGACACGGTCATCGGTAACACGGACAACATCCAAAAGGAGAAGGAAAACATCCAGACAGCGCTCCACAAATGCGGTTATCCACAGTGGGCATTTCAGAACGCTGAGAAGAAAACAGTCACCAACACCGACAGTCAGAAGGGACGGAAACAGTCCACACAGTCCATCCGTACATAACCTGGGTGTCTGAACGGATTAATAAAGTGTACGCCCAGTTCAGAATATCAACATCCTTCCGCCCGTGTGATAAACTTTGGAATAGTCTTGTGAGAGTGAAAGACATAACACCAAAGGACAAAAGGTCACACGTGGTGTACGGGATTAGCTGTTGGGAACCAGACTGTCAGGAAACGTATGTGGGTGAGACCAAACAAGCATTGAAGAGTCATGTACAACAACATCAATGCCCAGGCTCTGGGGAAACTTACGGTGTTGGGGTCTATCTTCATACTACAATATGATAATGATCCAGGGAGACCCAAAACTCGACTTGGCAGTTTAAACCCAACTACACACCTCTGGCCACGCCATCAACCTGAAGGAAGTCATTTTGGACCGTGAACAGGACTGGTTTCGCCGCAGGATCCGGGAGGCGGTGCACAAACGAATTGAGCGACCGTCACTGAACAAGTGGGAAGGCCTACGATTTCACCTGTCAAGCACGTGGGACCGGGTGTTGAGGGGACTTCCGCGCCGTATGTCGGCTGACCATAACAAACAGTCAGTCACCTGTAGAAGTCAGTGTGATACGGACGCAATGTCGCATTAGTCATGTTAGTTGCAAGTAAAGTGTCCAGTAATTTGACTCAATTACGGTATACTACTTATTATGACATGATAGGAAATGTGTCAGTAGCATTTCCAATGTAAACTTGCATTGATCATAACCACGCTTTAATCAGATCCTTTCTTAACATGCAGTTCTGGCATAGATGTTTGAATTAGCCATAAAAAAGGCCATTTTTCACTGTCAGACAGAAATTGACAAACTAAAAAAATGTTGAGGTTGAAAATCACGAGTTGTTTAATCCCCCGATTCCTGACTAGTTCAGTGGTACATTGGGTAAAAAATAAGGTGAACATGTAGTATGGATGTGTCCAGTGACTTTGTTTATTCTCCAGGTTCTCCTTTATGCAAAAATTGTTCTAGCTGCCACTGCTACTAATCGTGATGATCTGCTTCTGTCAGGTCTGGGTTCATTGTTGCCCGTGACGATGAGAGAACGACGTGTCCCTCAGTTTACGCTATCGGCGATGTGCTGTCGGGCAAACCTGAGCTGACGCCAGTGGCGATCCAGGCCGGGAGATTACTGGCACGGAGACTGTTCGGGGGCAGTACTGTAAAGGTAGCGGAATATAAAAAAGTGAAATTAACGAGAGAGACAAATTTTCACTGTATTTCTTGTTTGAGGCATTTGAATAGGGAGTATTTGGCACCACAAATTCGCAGTATGAATAATCGGTTTCATTCAGAAACCAAACTACCTTGGTCATATGACCACCCTTAAGCTAATCATATTGCGACAAATAAAAGCTCCGCCAATCGTGAGATGCCCCTGTTTTCGCGCCTTTACCCTTCTTTCGGGTATCTTCGGAAAATTTTCCCGCCCAAGGGGTTTAAAATACTCCCTATTCAAAGTACCGGGTAATCTTTTATAAGCATGCCGAGTGCTTACCTGATATTATTCCGCCGTTATCCATACATTTTCAACAGTGAAAAAAATGACTGAAAGATTTGTGCGTGTGTGTGTGTTGGGGGGTTGGTTGTCAGAAGAATATTAGATTCTAATAGAAATAACCTGTCATCGTAGCAGAACTAAGTAAAATCCACTGTTCCCCCAGGTATTATTTCAGATAGAACAAATTAATTGGAAAGAAAATGTAACTGTGCCACTTGCTCTACACTGGTAGGAAAACACATTTGGAATGATCTGGCTTCTGTTTCATAAAACTTCAATTTTATATGTTGTTACATAAGCCAGCAGGCCTGTGTAAAGATGTATTTATGTTTTATGAAACAGAGCCCTGGTCTTTTGTGTTGTATTAGCTAGCATTTCTTGACTTGCAGTGCGACTACATCAACGTTCCAACCACCGTGTTCACCCCACTGGAGTACGGCTGTATAGGCCTGGCTGAGGAGGACGCTATAGCGAAATATGGGGAGGACGACCTGGAGGTAGGGACATGATAATGCCACTGTCATAATAACAATAGTGCTTTTTCCTAAATTCAGTCTTGAAATTGAAAAATCCATCAATCATATAGAATTTAGTTATTGTCTTTCGAAGCAGTTGAATTTAATTCCTTGATGGTTGAGAGATAGGAACTGAACTTTGTGGAAGGGGTGCCACAGTTACTTTCACACACACAGAAAACTAGAGGGCACTCCGAGAGCGCAGACCTCCGTCAAGGCAGCTCATCAGTCTCCACATATGACCTATACTGGCCGTAAATGCCATGTTATCGCAACATGCCCCCCTCCA
>JAAUYG010074927.1_pt1 | contig 10605 bp, 8 predicted proteins | sample 7278091 | NCBI WGS metagenome assembly JAAUYG01 (sample SAMN14350201, study PRJNA611818) | marine sediment metagenome | isolation source: surface marine sediment (0.6m) | place: French Polynesia: Moorea | collected 2018-08
AATTTTGATTTCATGAGCTCTGCTGACATAGTCAAGCAGAGCTAAAAATAAAATAAAAAAAAAAGAAAAAGAAATGTCCATATTTCTAATCTGACATTTTTTTTTACCAACTTTGGTCAAGACCATCCCTAGGATTATACATGGGTTTTGTGAATGAATCCGATCGGGTGTGTACTTTAAAAGGTGAGGCTTGAAAGTTTTGTCTCAGATGGCCCTTGGTAATGAAAACAAAAAAACATACATCAATAAAAGTTAAATATCACAATTCTTGGAACTAGTAGTCATCTACAGTAGGAGTATACATGAATATTTATGAGTGAATCTGTTCTGTACTTTCACAGGAGGTGCCGTTTGAAACTTTTCCTCCCACATCACCCTGCACATGGTCCCGTGTTGAAAAAAAATTACCCCCTGTCCCCCCAAAAAATAAGCAAAGAAAAATTATAATAAATAAATAAATATAAACAATAAATAAATAAATAAATAAATAAATAAATAAATGCAAAATACAAAATACAAAATGCAAAATATAAAAAAAAATGAAAAACAAAATAAAATAAACAAAAAATGCTGGAAATATGGTGGATAGGTATTTAGCCACAAAAGTTGACGTTAAACCGCTAGATGCATTAATCGAATTTCGGAGAAAATGGTTCGCTTTGTAAGAGTAGTAGCGTTTTGAAGTTTTGGCTCCCATAGGGTCCCATGTCAATGAAAGCGAAAAATATTCGTAAAAAAATCCCCCCCCCAAATTTTTTTTTTCAAAAATTCAAAAAACCTCCGAGCGTATGACCCAGGGGAAGCCACAACTAAAATTGAGATAATTGCGACACGGACGGACGACGGACGGACGGACGGACGGACAAATTGCGATTTCATCAGCTCTGCTGACATAGTCAAGCAGAGCTAAAAAAAATCCTGAAATTTTTAGACGCGCGTCGGGAAATATATTAGAGGAGCCAGCAGCACTTGGTGACCAATGGGCTGTCGTACCGATTGGCTTGTCGGAATACTGGACTGTGTGAGACTAAACGGCTGTGGACCGTTATGGTGCCTTCATACAGAATCCTAAGAAAATTGGTCTGAATTATAAAAAAAACAAAAAAAAACAACAACAACTAGCGTGTGGATTCAAAGGCGTTCTGCAAAAGCATACGGCACTGGACAGTTTAAAAGGTTGAACTGTGCTAAGGGTTCGCGGTCGAAGGGGTAACGCCCTCTGTAGCTTTTTATGGGCAACATTTCTGACTCCAACCGTCCTTTTAAATAGGAAATCAAAAACAACCACTCTTGACAATGCAAGACCTTGCATTCTTAAAGCCAAAACAATGCCTTCCTGTAGACAAAACACGGCATTTTATGAAGACAAAACAAATAACCCGACCTGAAAACAGACCATTAAGGTTTAATCAAAGACCGTATAGATCTATATACGGTCTTTGGTTTAATATTAACGGTTCAAGACAGCACCCCGTTGGAAGAATTGCTGTCTTTCGTCTTAACTTGTAAAAGAGTTACTGGATCACAGGTATTAGCCCAAAGGAGGGACCAGTTATGTAAAGAATATTTTAATAAGCTCAACAAGGACTCGTATAGAGTGCATTGCCTGTTGCCGCCTCCACGAGACAACGGTTACGAATTAAGGAGTCAAATTAAATACCCCAAAATAAAGGCGAGGACAGATTGGTTCGCAAGGACTTTTATCCCATGGGCTTTGTCCAATTACCAGTAACCTTCTATCAAGGGTGCAACGAGTTTTATACAGGTAAGGGTTATGCAATGCATAAATAGGCATTTGAGTGCGTGGGTACTTGATGTCGTCGTTTTATTATATGTTATCTGTTTTAAAAAGATAGTTTTAGTGAGTGCATTTTTAAGTAGCTGAATGCGTGTATGAGTAAGTGTACTTACGATTATCTGCAATTCAATCTAACGGTTGCGAAAATGTCAATAAACCTAAACCTAAACCTCAGATATTCTGATCTATTTCACAGTAGCAGAATTACCCTAAACGGCTCGCACAGTTGTAAAAAGTTTCCTGTTATAGGCACATCATATTGAAGGTGTCACTTTTGCAGACCAGGCATACACAGCATTTAGTCGCAAGAGCACATGTTGTAGTACTTAGTAGTTATCGTATTTCTGTAGGAGTTGTGGCACTACCACTAATACTACCAATGTCATTGCTGCTGCTGCTGCTGCTGCTACTGCTACTGCTACTACTACTACTACTACTACTACTACTACTACTACTACTACTACTACTACTACTACTACTACTACTACCACCATCACCACGAGCACTAGTACTACTGCTGCTAGTGCTGCTGCAACTACTACCATGTGCAAAAAAGAAATATATATGTCTTTGCTAATTGCACAAGCACGGACAAAGTGAAAGCTACGTGACTGCGTAATTCTTAGATGAAGAAAAACTGATTTGCTTGTTCGACTTCATTTTTTTAAATGTGTTTCTTTCCTTTCAATTTTAACTCTTCTTGACTATGTCGTTTTTCGTTTTCGTTGACATGGGACACTATGGGAGCAAAGATATCAAAACACTACTCCTCCTTCAAATCACTTTTGAATCTTGTCAATTTTTTTCTGAATTTTTTTTCTCAGTGGTCCTCACAAAATGCTGTTTTGGAGTTTTGAAATGTGGAGTTTACGACGTTTTCGTTAACATGGGGCCCTATGGGAGCCAAAACTTCAAAACACTACTGCTACTCCTCCCTCAAATTACTTTTGCATTTTTCCAAACTTCTCCTGAATTTTCTTCTCAGGGGTCCTAACAAATGTACTGGGGAAGGATTTAAAAAAAAAATGAGTTTACGATTTTCACCATTTTTGTTCGTTTTTGTTAATATGGGCCCTTATGGGAGCAAAAACTTCAAAACGCTACTCCTCCCTCAAATCACCATAGACTATTTTGAAACAACTCCTGAATTTTCTTCTCAATAGGGCTCACGAAAGTACTGTTTTGGATTTGTGAAATTTTGAGTTTCTGATTTTTAACAAATTTTTAGAATTCACCATTGTGCCCTGTGAGGAAACCAACGCCTCAATTATCTGCAAAACGAGCGACCGTAGAGCGAAACGAAGTGAAATTAGGGCCTCCGGGGTAAGTGGTCAATGCGTACACATAACTTTTTTGACAGCTAATGTCATTCGGTGCATTTCCAATTTTCGACAACCTTAAATCTCGGAAAAGGCTGGGCGTAGAGCGAAAAGGAGTGAAAGTTGGCCGTCAGGGGTGGGTATTCAGTGTATACAGGGTACTTTTGACAGTTAAGTGGTTAAGGTCATTCTGGGGTCATTCAGTGCATTTCCGATATTCAACAACCTTGTATCTTGACAACGGTTGGTCGTAGAGCGAAACTGGCTGAAATTTGTGTCTCGGAGATGACTATTCAGTGTAAACAGGGTACTTTTGACAGTTAAGTTCTTGAGGTCACTCAGGGGTCATTCAGTGCATTTCTGATTATCGACAACCTTGTATCTCGAAAACGGCTGGTCGTAGAACTAAACCTAGTGACATTTGGGCCTCGGAGGTGAGTATTTAGTGCAAACAGGGTACTTTTGAAGTTAAATGCTTCAGGTAATTCTAGGGTCATTCGGTGCATTTCCGATTTTCAACAACCGTATATCTCGAAGCCTTCTGCCTTTAGAGCGAAACATACACCTAAAGCAGATTCTCTCTTATCCAGTTCTATGTAGTCTGCCATCTTGTCAGCAGATCATCAAAGCCCCTGGGCTTCTTATTTGTACTTGTCTTTCTTTCTTTTTCCTACTTTCATGTTTTCGTACTTTCCCTCTTTGTGTCAGTTCCCCTTGCATAATTATTAGTTCAGAAAAAACAAGACTTTCACTTTCTAGAGAGATATTCTCTGTTCCTTTTTATAACTTTTCATTTCCAACTTTTGGTATGTCTTTCTTTTTTTTTCCTTCTTGCTTTCCTTCGTTGCTTCTGTTCTTTCTGCCCTTTTTCTCATCGTCTTTCTACCCTTCTTTATGTTCTTATGTGCCACAAACGAACAACTGTAATTATTAGTTCAGGTAATTTTTAGCACCAAACCTTTTTTGTATACAGATATCTATCTTTCTGTCTTCCTTTTCTTGCTTTCTTTCACATTCAGAGTTTTTCTAATGCTATCGACAGGGCCTGAATGTCCATGTTAAGTTTGACTAGTACCTTTCTAGAAAATCAACAAAAAATAATATTCGTGATGATCTTAAACTCTCTGGTGGCGTTGTATTCTGAAAGCTTCACCGGAACCACTTCAGAGAATTCTCCTTTCGATGTCCTGCGGTGTGCCGATCAAGGACTCCTGGGAAGATGGCGGGCGCCGAAACCTGTGCCAAGACGTTGATATACCGCTTCATCTACAGCTGATCGACTTGGGGATGGTTTCTCAGAAAATCTTAAGTACTAAAAATATCTTAAGCTTGACATATGTGCTGTTGTTCGACTTAAAAAATATATATTTTTGGAAGACCAAGTTGAATGCTAAAGTTAAGCCCACGGAAGACAACGTTGATTTTTTTTTATTTCAGCTTCATTCCTGGACTTATTATGTTTTGAGAAACTGCACCCGAGGGTCTTCCGCGCTTCTGCTGTCGCTGCCGCTCCCTCATCTGTCTTCTTTCACAAAGGCAACTCCGGAAATCCCGACACAATGTGTAAGGAAGGCCCAAGAGGAGGCGCTCCGTCGTGCTCCGTTACACAAAGATGAAAGTGCCATCACCATCGGGAGCGCCTTTGTCGGTTTTCCCTGGGTGCACAAAGAGGCTCCTTGGTGCAAGCGCATCGATTCACGCTGCAGTTTCTGCCTTTGTCTCTCGGAAAAATGCGGCACAACAAAAGACAAAGGTCGCCAAGGCGATATTTTTTTTTCTGGATCCATTCCTGTTGACCCAGGATAGTTATAACCCCAGGTCAATGCATTTTTATTTTCTTGGCGCCATGACTGCCGCAATATGCGACATCTTTAATGGCGGGCAGCCATATGGAAACCGACCCATTGCGGAACAACTGCGAGTAATAAAAAAGTGTAATCAAAAATTCTAATCCTGAGGCTCGCAAAAAGATATACATGTATAGTGCAGTCATTTCAGTAGCGTCGATCCCTCTGCTTCCGACAACCAAGGCATAACAAGAGGTCCAGGAACCTTGACATTCTGCTGTCGTTATATTATTGGTAAGTGATAACTGACTGTCATTAAGTGTTTCTGAGACAAATACAAATTTCGATTTTTCCAGTAAAAAGGTAAAATGTTCTCATGTTTTTAATTTAACTAATAACATAACATTTTGTGTCTAACTTTTTGTGTGTGGATTGTCACATGAAAACGTTTGAAAATAAAATTACTGCATATTAAAAATGCACAGAATGACTCTAAAGTGACCCTGAAGCATACGTAGTGAAAAGTACCCAATTTGTAAATTGCCATAGAGGCTAAGGTTTTCATCTGTCGGTCTCGCTCAAGATAATTGGAAGTTTTTAATTTTCCCATTGTGCACAATCTTAAATTTCAATAACTTTGTGTGGTGTGCTTCATGGACCTTCTATAAAAACATACCTCCATTCAGTTACTGGAGCTACTGAGTAGCATGGTTTCCCCTAAAATTTACAAAAATTTTGTCAAGAATCTGAATACTTAGTAGCTCCAAAATAATTTTGGTGCGTCCAAGGTCAGAAGTACCCCTTTATATGAATAAAATGCTTACTTCGAAGGCAAAATATCCACCGGTTCACTCCACGATTAGCCACATTCCATGTATTCCTTCCTATTGATTTACACAAAAAATTGCAAAGTGCAATGCAAGTTGTAAGTGCTATATAGCTAGCCATGCCATAGTTCACCATGCCTATCAATGTACTAAACGTTTGAACGAAATTTGAAGGATGTAGCATTTTGAACATTTCTACTGCGCACAAAACTTCAACATTCCCTTAAATGTTGTGATGTATTGGGCAGATCGTCACAAAAGCATTAGCCAGTATTCCCTCTTGACCACCATACTTATCGTGGAGTTGCGTTGAAATTAGATCAAATAATTTCAAGGAAAGGGTGTATGGGAATAGAATGGAGGATTGGTAACTAACTTAGACGTAAATCCGCCTGCCGTTTCTGACAAAATTGACAGACGACTGACCCCATGTGACGACAGTAGCGGCACCGCATTTTAACAAACTAAAAAAATATGCATGCAAAGTCTGCAATGCTGATTGCATGCTATCATATATATTCTGTTGATTTTCTTTTTTCATTTGTTCGCGACCTTTTATAAATACAGTAATAACCGGAAACGGAAATATGATTCACCAACTACATCCCCGTCTCCTTTCAGCCCGTCCTGTGGCACATAAAATATTTACACAATATTATTGTGGCCGAAAAAGTAATTCGGCTTTCTGGAAATCAATGCTATGGAAAAGGCCTTGCAATGGCTTTGCTGTGTCCTGGTGATCTTATTTCTTCTTTTTATATCACCTGTCTTTACATAAGTGGCAACTCGTGATGATGCAAACTGCCAGAGGATAGTGCCAGGCTGTCGATGCTGTCGATTTGTTGTCATAAATTATGCCTCAGGTTATTTGTGCACGAGAGACTGTTACACAAAACCCAGTGCACCTGCAGGGTTTAGCTTGGGTTGCAAAAGTGGTTACTTCCTTATTCGCTAGCTCTTTCTCTTTGGTAACACTTTATATTATGCCGTGGTTAATTTCCTTCTATTCTTTTATTTGTTCCTCGCTTGTTTCAGAACTATGACCAAAATTTTACCAAAATTTATGTTCGATGTTTCCACTGGTTTCAGATGATAGACAATGGGGACTTATAATATGTGGAGTACCTCAGATGGTTATAGAATGTAAGGGACACAACTTTGCCTCCCCCCCTTTAGTGTTCAAGGTTACTTTATACCGTTAAGTGTTCTGGATAATTCTGAGGTCATTCCATGCTTTTGCGACTGGCGGCAAAACTCCGGCCAGAACGTGTTCGGCATATATTGGGTAAATTTGTGGCCTTCTGTATGCATAGCTCATGTTTGGGTCATTCAGTCCAATTCTTGAAAATTTGCCTGTAACTTGACTTTTTTCTGTCGCCGAGCAAAAAGTATTGAACGTTTGGGCTCGGGGCATGTGATGAGTGTATATGGGGAATTTGTTACCTTCCACGTGGTTATGATGCTGTCATTCCGTGCGTTCCTTTGAAGAATCGGCCTGTATAACTTGCACACTTATCATAGAACAACACTGTCGGAAACTTTCGCTTTCATGGGTATGTTTAAGTGCAGTTGGTTTGCTTTGACCCTACCTACATTAATATAAAACGGACCATGCAATCCGGCGTCATTTTATGCATTTTTTGAAAGTAGGACTGTAACTCCGAAACTTTGAGCCTATAGATGCATCACGACTATTTCGAGGTTAACTACGTTACCAGCTATAATTTTAAGGTTACGATTAAGGTATTGTAGCTCTATATGCCCATTAAACAGAAACTTCTTTGTTGAGTGGCTGAAGCAGATCGCCAAGGCCCCTGGGCTTCTTATTTGTTGGGTTTTCTGTTGTCGGCTGTTTCTTTGTTCGGTTCTACAATAGTTCTAAGCTGCATTTGGTCGCTTTTCATCGCAGTCCTGCTTTTGTCTCATTTTATCTCTTGATCTTTTTCATTTTTCTGATTGATATTCTTTCTTTGTTTATTGGCATTCGTTATAATTGACGAATATTTGTCAGTACATACATATGCGTATATATAGACCGATGAAAATAGACAATGAACTGGCCTTTCTAAAGTGTTATGAAGATTTCATGACAAGAAAGGATAATATCATTATGTATCACATTTCCTATACCAGTTATTCACACTAAGGGTTCCTGCTTTTATATTCAAATACAGAAACTATTTCCATGACTTTTGTCCATGAACATTTATCACATTTCGTATACCAATTATTCACATTAAGGGCTCCTGCGTTTACTAAGTATATTCAAATACAGAAGCTATGTCCATGAATTTTCTTGCACAGCTTATCACCAACCTAATATCCCCGAAGAACATATATAGTGACTCCTGTAATACGGGAAGCTACTCTTTAAGAAAGGAACGCTGGAATAGTTTAGGTTTTACGGCAACCCTTTGTATATATTTTTTACAATTTTATGAGACTTTTGTCCGACAAGGTGTGCCTAAAACACTTGTGTGAAGAGCACTCGAATCTTCCTACCCCCAACAATGCACAAACTACTCAATCCACGTCCTTCGATCAGTGCACAAACTATACACATAACCTGTGGAGGAACTAGCACACCCTCTTCCCGGAAAAGTGTAGCCAGCTGAAGCATTTTGGGAAGTTGCGGCCACCACAATACACACGCACTTGTTGGAAGCAGGTCAATTCCAATGCATTTCTTCTCCCCACTTGATATCTCTGGAGATCGGTTGTCGACATCACTGGGCCAGCGAAAAATGCCAGTTCTTCTGTTGTGTTGCCAAACTTTTACCCCATTTATAAGAGCTTCTTGTGGGCCAGGAAAGTCCCAGTCTTAGATGTGCTTGGGATTAGAGATTTCCTGTTGATCATCACATCGCAAGGCCTCGATCGTTATTGCTTCCGCGGACCTGAAATATCCTGAAGTGATTTCACTCGGGTCTCAGAGTCTAAGTGTGCAGCAGACTAGCCTGAATTGTGCTACAAAAAGGGGGGCTAACGGGGATTGCAGATATCCCGGATGTGCAGAGTTACATACTTTTAGATTTGAAACAAGCTGATGGGTATAGAATTAAAGATCAAAGAAACGGTGACGACGGCTGTAGTAGCACCGAATGAAGCCAAAGTTGATCAGGAATAGCACGCGTAAACCGTTTTGCATTGGGAAGAACCTGTGTCTGCAGAATTACTTTATCAAGTTGTATTGTTTTCGTTTTGTGTGGAACTCCAAGAGTTAGACCTTAAGCTTTGTTGTGTCAAACAGTCCAAAACACATGTTTGCTGCCGAAATAATAACTTACTACTAATTTTAGTTGCTGAAAAAAAACAACAACAAAAGCAGCAAGATTGTTAACGCTTTTAAGAAACTCCAAAAATCGGATAAACCCAACTGGGATCATTGGTCTACCTCTTGCAAACTGCATGGCTGTCTATAGACACCCCAAGGACAGATTCATTATTGAACTTTGAGAAAACGTTCGAGATGGTTTCCTATCTCAAACGAACCAAAATGAGCAAAACAAATGCATTATGTAGTGAGTGAGTGAGTGTTATCAAAGTTTAACGGCACATCAACACCAAAAGGGTCATACCGTGCCAAAACAGGTGATAAACGATTGCAACGTCAATTCAAGTCGTAACAGTCTAAGCACTGCACTGTGTGAGAGCATTCGCTATCAGGCCAAGTCTGAACAAAATGTCCGACAAGACCTGATACCCATGCAGGGTGCGCCACGGGGAGGCGGCTCTCTGCACCCCTGTAAAATAGAGGAACCAGTGTATATGAATTTTTACTGAATTATGTAATAGAGAATGTAAATTTTAAAATGTCAGCCTATTAAAAAGCATGTTTTTCAATTAACTCACACATTCAGGGAGCAGTCTATTTTCAGGGATTGGGGTTAGGAACAATGGACTCTCTGCCAAATTTGATGTCAATGGGCGGCGGGAAATGTACTCTTTGTATAGAATGATGGAATCTCTGTTGCCAAGAGTTTTGTCGTCATATATTCTGGGAGCTGCATCCCTACAGTGATGAGGTACATCAGTTCCATCACGCGTCTTGGTGGCCCGTTCACTGTACTCCAGGTAAAACCTCCCACAAGAGTCTTCCTTTAATTCTAAGTCGCCAAATAAAATCTGCTTAAAGCTCTCCCTCCCACGAAATCCCAAGCGTTTGCCAACTAAGAAAAAAATGGTAAATTGCAGAGATTTAGGATTGGCATTTCCTAATTCCTTTTTGTCCACAAGACCTGCTCCTCTGCTGGTGTTAAAGCTTAATTGTGCTTTATTTGGTTTTCCTCTCTTTCGCTTCTGCTTCAGGTCGACGAGTTTGGCTGCAAGAGCTTGGTTAGACTTGGTAAACTTTTTCGACCTCAATGATATTTCACCGGCAGTTTTTTTCCTCTAAGTATCTCAAAGTTAATGCTAGCTTTTATTTGCGTGAGGCTACTGGGCTCATACTCGCTGCCGTCCTGTTTCCTTACCGATATCCACATTTTAGACAAGTAGGGCCTACTCATCTAATTCTACCTGTGGTATGTCCTGTATTTCCCGAAGTTCAAGCTGTGTTTTCCCTAAGCCACATTTCTACATTTTGTACATCTCGATCTTGTTCTTAACAGTGGTTTTTTTTTCTTTTTACTCTGGATGAACTCCGTTACGTCCTCACTAATGACAGGCAGATCTCTCTGGCCTTGAGGCTGATCATTTTCAGGGCATTGCTCGCCTCGCGCTGGTGCAGTTGCCGATTGCAACTCAAGGAAATCCGTCTCTTCCAGTGGATTCAGCATCAGCCGCCTCATCAAATCACCAACAGACTCCATTGTAAATGCCAATTATCTATAATAAACTGATAAATATATTTTAGCGAGCTTTCCTAACAAAAA
>JAAUYG010178306.1_pt1 | contig 10604 bp, 8 predicted proteins | sample 7278091 | NCBI WGS metagenome assembly JAAUYG01 (sample SAMN14350201, study PRJNA611818) | marine sediment metagenome | isolation source: surface marine sediment (0.6m) | place: French Polynesia: Moorea | collected 2018-08
ATAGTCAAGGCTGGGCATTGTCAGACATAATTGTCATACATGTTCAAAACATGATCGATCATGATGTTTGATGAAAAATGATGGTCACATTGTCAACATTTCGCCTGGGACATCTGTTAAGGCTTTTTTAGCAGTTCCGATATGATTTGTGTTTACCCAAAGAAGATCTGTTTTATCAACAGTTATCAATCTGCCATCATAGCGAGGAGCTGAAATTGGTTCTTTAATCACTGATCTTCAAAGACAAAAGGATAAATAAATATGGTAGACCTGTAGACTGCACTTTATGTCCCATTCAGCATGTACAGTGGAATTTAAAACTTAAGACCACCCATACTGCATGTACCTGTGGTGGAATTGAATCGGTGGCTTGGCACCTAAAAACTGTCAGGCGTAGATCGTTCGGTCCAAACAAGACAGTTCCACATTAACTCACACGCATACACATGCATACACCACCGAATCCAACTTGCAGTCAGTGGTATGACCATGAGAGGTTGAAAGCCGATGATAAGCCTGATGCCCCCCCCCCCCCTATCGAGGGCTGTTTACATGGCTGGCAGGAGACTAGTATATAAATGCCACTGACTGGAGTTAATGAAAGACACCTGCTTCAAAGGAATGTAAGAGGTTTCAGACCACAATTACTGGACTGATCCGGAAGCACGTGTATTTATTATTATTATTTTTCTTTCTCTCGCAATCCATGGTTTGATATGCCGTGTCTTATGGCTCGATTCTGTTGTAGGTGTAGATCTAATCTGTCAAAATATACAGTTTGAGCGCAGTCAGCTTGGCTGAATTGCGAAGATACGACCCTTCCTGTTTGTACAAGTTACACGTATGTCAACCACGAATTTGTAGGGTAGCCCAATATATTCCCATGTGACAGAAAAAACAGCTGGACAATCTCTGTCAAGATTTTGACCAATGAGGGGCGAAATATTATACTTTACATCTGTCAAGTCATTTTCATCTTAATTACCGTAATCTATCCACAGCAAGCCCAAGCGTTAGTACATAAGCCTATGTAGAAAAACTGTGTATGAGGCCTGTAGGAGAGAAAGTAACAGGAAAAAAGGTAACGGAAAAAGAAACAATTTCTATTATCCGTGTAATACGTGTATAATACAGTGAAACTTGTATATAAAGACCACCCCAGGGACGAACAAAACATGGCCCTTATACACAGGTGGTCTTTATATACAGGTTTAATAACATGGAAAGTATAACCCTGTGGATTGTAAAATGTGGTCTTTATAGGCAGGTGGTCTTTATGTACAGGTGGTCTTTAGAGCAGGTTTGACTGTATTTGAAACACGTTGCTAATATTCAAAACACGTTTTATAATATTTAAAGCGAGTTGCTAATGTTTCAAATGCCTTTTAAATGATTCAAACGTATTCCTAATATTCAAAACACGTTTAGGATATTCAAGACGCGTTCTTAATACATGTATGTGCACCGCCTTATATTCCAACTGCGTTGCTAATTCCAAAAAGTAAACCTCCCAGTTTTTACGTATTTGATGTGACGCAGTCTGGGATCGAAGCCCGGCCTCCCGCACCATGAGCCAATGCTCTAACCACTAGGCTACATGGACGGTCACGGAAAATCTCTGGGTACGGTTTGATACTTACTTCAACTGTGACAGATGTAACCACCAACATTTAAGCCTCTGTTCCACTCAAAATCTCGAATTACTGAGATAGACCGACATGTCCAGGTCCACACAGGCACTAGACATGCCAGGTTTGGACATGTAGTTCTACCTGTGTGTCATCTTCCTCCACACTTGGCTGCCTGTGTTCACTTACGTAGTGGTAGTAGTAGTAGTAGTAGTAGTAGTAGTAGTAGTAGTAGTAGTAGTAGTAGTAGAGTAGAGAGGTAGTAGTTGTTTTAGTAGTAGTGGTGGTACTATAGTGGTAATAGAAGTAGGAGGAGGAGGAGGAGGAGGGGAGAAGGAGGAGAAGGTTGAGCAGAAGCAGCAGCAGTGGTATTGGGATTAGCAGCAGTAGTAGTAGCAGCAGTAGCAAAACGTTAAGAAATTTTAACGTTTCTTTCCAGAGATTTTACCCGTCCAGCATCAGTATGCGCATTCACTTTGGTGGCACAGTGCTTCACCTTCACCTTCCCAGCATCATGCAGTCGTCCACCGCCAGAAGTTTCGCTCTCATCCTCGTCATCGTCTTCGTCACGCTCTTCCTGTTCATCGGGCAACCGTCCGATTCCGACACGTCATCTAAGTCCAAGATGCGGAGATCGGACGATAATGACTTGAAATTCCGACCTCTGGATGCGATGGAGCGCTCAAAATACGCTTCTGCCATGGAGGTGGGTTTGACCAGGAGACGCCTCCTTCTACAGATCCAGAGAGAGATCCTAACCAAGCAGGTCCGGCCTCCGGATTCGCAATACAACATCAACATCACCCTGAGCGATAATATATCCATGGATCGTCCATTGCCCGACACTCGACCGGAAATCTGTAAAAGCTTCCACTATGACGTCACATCCCTGGGGACAGTCACCGTTGTGATTCCGTTCTATAACGAGGCTCTGTCAATGCTGATCCGGACGGTCCACAGTATCCTGAACCGGACTCCGGATGTCCTTCTGGATCAGATCATCCTGGTGGACGACAAGAGCACGCGGGAATACCTCATGGAGCCTCTGGATCGATACGTGCAGCTGCTGCCCAAGGTGAAAATCGTCCGGAGAACGGAGCGTTCTGGATTAATCGTATCCAGAATGCAAGGCTACCGCATGGCCACGTCACCAGTTGTGATCTTTCTGGACGCGCACACCGAGTGCAATGAAGGCTGGCTGGAGCCGCTGTTGGACGATTTACGGAGACATCCAGATAGTGTCATTCAGCCATTCGTGGATGGCGTAGACAGACTAACCCTGGATTTCGCCGCTCCCCCTAGTTACTATGTCGGCTCCTTCAGCTGGGACCTCAGGTAGGGCTAATCCACATATTCTTTGTGGAGAATAATAAGAATCTAAACTAATGTGGACGATCAAGCCGTCTACTTATTACTTCCATGTATTGACTACTAAAAGATCTAGTATAAAAGGGTGTTTATTTCGATGGTGGTAGGAGAATTAATCAGCCTAATGATGAAATAGTACATATTATACAAGTAATATATCATTAAGATCAGAGTTGAGACATTGTCTAGTCCAAAGTGATCTCAATTATAACGCGGTCTTTAATTTCTGAAGCAAAGCATGAACAGGTATATAATGCTCGATCGTATAATAAGTGGTCTTTGTTTTGGGGTGGTCTTATTTCCGGGGTGCCCTTAAACCTGAGTTCCTCTCTAGTTTGCTTAGTTTCAACATCATGGTTCATGGATCCACCCCCACCCCCCCCCCCACCATCCCCACCCCCACCCTCACCCCCCAAAAAAGAAGCATGAAAGGCCATTACTGTTAACCCATTTCCAAGAGTACCTATCAGCATTTGTAAATATAGTTTTCAACCCCCGCATGAGGGGCCTGCCAAGTTACCACCAACAAATATAATACTAAAAAAAAAGTATTCTGAGGGGTATTTCGAGTCTATGGAGTTAAGCGTCGATGTTTTTCTGGCTATCCTGCCTGAATTACACCATCATCTGAGTGATAGGTTAGAAATTTATGGCCGTGTTCATAAATAATTACGTCTTGGACACGAGTCTCTTTGGTGCTTGAAAAAGCCCTGCGTCACCTGCGAGTGGGAATCTCTGGGGAATCTCTGTTTAAACTTCCACTTTTACCAAACTTGAGACAAGTTAACTTAAGTTTGCTTGCATTGGCGTTCCGCGTCTCCAGGGGAAACCTCCAAACCAGTCCAGTTACATGTGTAGCTGTCTCTGTTGTGTGTTGATTAAGAACTGTGTACCCCATATACCCCCAGAACCTCATGAACCTGGAAGACTTTAGCTAAAATCAGCGTTGGGCAAGGAAGAGACTCGGCTTTAGTTTCTTTTTTCTTATGTCATCACCAGTAATTCTCGACTTAAGTACCAAACATTTTACCTACAGTAAGACCATTTCCAGAAAAAACGCTGCTGAAACAGGAACTAGTGGTGGCACACAAGAGACAATGGCTGCCTTGCCAAAGTGATTGGTGAGCTGTGTTTCCAAACTTTCGAGTTTTTCTGAAAAATTTCCCATAGATTTGATATTTTAAAATAAAGTAAATATAGTATTGCAGAACTTCAGTATATCTTTAAGAAAGGTGCCAATAAAATACTGGTATATTTTTGTCTACGTGTGGTATTGTAATAATAGTATCAGAAAGACTTCAGCACATGAGGGCTATTAAATTATATGCTGAATTGCTGATGCAGTTTAGCAACCACTTGACTCGTCTCTGGGCATACATACATAGCAAATCAGAAGAAGGCAAAAACTGAATAACATTATGCAACTGCCTACTCATAGCTGAGACATCAGCTCAGACGATCAGCAGTGCACGTTATCAGATGTAAAAGCCCATTTACATTTCAAGGTGTACCACACCTATACACAAAGCCATCTGCATTGTGGCTGTTGTTAGCTCTTTTATTCTTGTCTTCTGTAGCCCAGTCTGTTTCAAATAAAACTTCCAATGGGCTGTCGTGCTGTTTTATGTAACTTTAAACTTTCCTAACGTGACACAACTGATGAAAGGACAGATCGTTAGGGAATACTTTAAAAAAAACGGGTGTTGGAACAAGGCAACTTGACTTTTACTTTCAAACCGGTTTTGCAGGCTACTCGTACACCCGTATAGCACGCAACATAACTGTGAATACGTCTTCTAGTAACTCTTAATTTAGAGTGATTTAGTATGGCGGATATATAGCGATCCCCAACAATACATTAAGCAAGCTATCCGTACTTTGATTTTCTCACACATAACATGCCAAGCATTAATAGCAACCAGATTCCCCTAGATTATATTGCCTTGCAACGTGGGAAAGAATAATTTACGGCCCAATAAACCCCATTGCCTTTGACTGGAGTTGCATTAGGGCTATCAACCTTACGCCGTGCCTACTGCCTGTAGCAGAGGCTAATGCATATACATATACATTTTTGTAGTTGAAGAGAAAGAGTTGTTTGCTTTTTGTTTTTTGTTTTTTTTCTACACCGCCGCCGAGGATATTTGCATATAGGTGGCTGTTGGCGCTATAGCTTTAGAGCGGTGTGTATAGTTGTATATTCCTGAGGTAAAAACTCTACCTAGATGGTAACAGATATCTGTCTGAACGGCAAATGCAACGTCACATGTACATTATCTTTCAAGAAAAAAAGTCAAAATGTGCGCCGTGGGGCATTGTTTGCCCCGTGTCCCGTACAGAGGGGTGCCTTTCGGGGTTGAAGGATGGGGGCTGGAGGGTGAGATGGCGGTCTCTTACCACAAACAAAAACGCATATACGTCTTTTTTGTCACCAAACAAATCTATTTGGTGAAATATTTAGACTTCAAACAACCATCAAGAGCGAGAGTGATAGATTACAGCCGCGGGCAGGGAGGACGAGGGATGGGGTGGAGGAGAACCTTACAAAGTATACTTGACAAATAGCAGCCTCTGATTGGTTGGCGTTTGGTTACCGTGACAGCCGGCCTTGGTGACAGTGGCGTTGTCAGGGAGACTGACAGACTGTCACAGTCCCGAGACATAGTGTCAACATGTAATAACCCCCCGACCGGGCTAGGTGTCAATAGCGGGCACATACAGTGAATAGGCCTACATGTAATTCCTTCATGCAAGGCAAAAACTCTTCTATACAGTTTTTAAAAGAAGAGAAAGAGTATACCATGCACCATCCACTATCTCTGCCGGCAACCTATAGTGTTAAAATCCCACCTACGCCACATTTGAAGGGAAAAAAATCACAAGAACATTTCGTGAAATTCTGCCATGAAGGACGAACCATAGAGTGAAACCCGGATGTGACGTCACCCTCGTTTCTATAATCGAGGTTGAAGTTTCAAAGCAAATCTTACACCTTGAGAAAGGAACTTTCGGTCCCACACTTACTCTAGCAGCCGTTGCTATTTTCCTACCTTAATAAGGTCAGGGTTTGAGCTATGATTTTCCCGACACCAGAATTATGACTGTGCCAAAATTCCGATAGCCGCTCTAAATAGCCGATGAGACGTTTACTGGTTGTGAAATGGTCTCAGAAAAAAAAACACCTATCTCAGAATTGCGACCATTTCAGCACACCGCTGGTCTTAACCCTAATATATTGCCTATTGGTTTAGGTGCAAAGCTCTTTCAAATTTGGCGGAAATTACTGAAGTTGGTGTTTGCCTTGTCGTTCACTATATACATGTGTAAGTAGAACTCGACACGGTGTAAAACTGCAAACACTCAAACCCAAACAACTTAAACACAGAAGTATTTTGCGTTCGGTAAAGGTGTTACTTGTAGGTGTTAGCAGTTATGGTATCACGGCGCTTTGATTTAAGACATCCAACATTATGCTTGTCCCAAGAGGTGGTGAAATCTCGAGATAAAATATCAGGATCATGAAAGACGGTCTCATCTTGATGATGGTATCGAGATATGTCTCGACATCCTACCCATCCTATGCTATCTTGAAATCTTGACATACTATAGATCTTCGAGACCATCTCGAGATGCGATCTCTCGTCATACATAAAGTAATATTAGATGTCCTAAATTAGCCACCGTATCACACAAGCTTGACAGTTGTAAGTCTATATTTGTGTTACTCTCTCTCTCTCTCTCTCTCACTGCAGATATACCTGGCTCAAACTCCCTGAGCACGAGCAGGCCCGTTCGACAGAGACCGGCGCCCCGTTCTATACCCCAACCCTGGTCGGATGTGCTCTGGCTGTCCGGAAGGACTACTTCGACCGAATCGGCTGGTTCGACGAGGGTCTGAAGGTCTGGGGAGGAGAGAATATAGAGCTGGGCTTCCGGACCTGGATGTGCGGCGGACGTGTCGTCACGATCACGTGTTCGCGCGTGGGTCACGTGTTCAAGGAGTTCCCGTACATGTTCGACGGCGACAAGGAGACGATCGTTCAACGGAACCTGATCCGGGTGGCGGAAACCTGGATGGACGGCTATAAGAAATACTTCTACGCCTCGACCCGCGTGTACAACTTTAAGCGAGCCGTTCTGGACCAGGAAGGCGAGGCGTCGCTGGCCGAGAGAATCAAGCTCCGGAAAGATCTCAAATGCAAGACCTTCGAGTGGTTCGTTTATAACGTCATTCCGCAGGTCCAGGCGCCCCCTATGGACGCGGTCTACTACGGCGAAATCACCAACCAAGGATCGCAAGCATGCTGGGAAGTGACGGCAGACCACGTGATCGGGATGACCTACTTCTGCTTCTTCCATAAGATCATCCCGAAGAACTACTTCGCTCAGACAAAGGAAGGCTTGCTACGGTACCAGGACAAATGCGTCAAGATCAACGCGCCGAGTCCCATGCTCACACTGGCCGAATGTCCCACCACCACGGAAGAGATTGAACGTTTCGGAATTTGGGAGACAGCCACCCAAGGGACCGTACACGGTCTGATGCAGGTCAAGCGCAAAAACGCCGAGGGCGTTTTCGAGCGTTTCTGTGTTACCCAAGTAACAAACGTGCTACCTCTGCACGAGAAGGACCAGATGCCTCAAATAGGACCTTGTGACGACAGCAATAAGTTCTCAATCTGGACCTGGACATATAAATTTAACTGGGACGAGGTACCAAAGTCTGCCTACACTAAATATGGTATAGACGAGGTTAAGCTTTAGCGAGGTTTACAGTATTGCGAGTAGGGGTGGTGTGCCAGAATTTGCACAGGGAGCCGAGATGGAGCCTCCGCAATCAGGGTATTCCTTCCTGTATCTAAATTATTTAGAAATATCAAAACAAATGTTATTAACACTTTAAACTTAATAACCCACTTTTGTGTGCGGCTACTTCCAAACCCGCATGATCCGGTTAATGTCAATTTTATGTGTACTGTAGAACAAAATTCAGACCCCCAAACTGTTCTTTAATTCTTACTTAGAGTGATCACCAAGCCTGTGTATTAATGCTATGTACTTCGAGGCTATTGTAGGGTTGAATCGTTTTATTTAGTGAAATTCAACACTACGGCCTTTAACATTGTCCTTCCTGGTCTAATTTGGGATCCGATGTACCCTTGCTGTAAGTGCTGTAGTCTGCATTACTCTGATACTCTGGGACGTGCTGCCACCTGACGGTCAAACCAAGCTGTGACGTCTCTGGTGCCTGGCTCACGTGTGATGTCGCTGTAATCTCGGCGATAGCTTAAACGCAGTTTTGCATTATCGTTACCTCAAATTTGTCCATGGGTTTCCTGTCATATGTAAGGTGTTAAACAGTGGCTAATTGGTGATTTTGGTCTGTCAGCCGAGATGTTTTGGTGCCATGGAAATACCAGGATGTGTGCCACCACGGTTTCAGACGTCTAGCTCGAGAGGTGGTTCGACTTCATTTCAACGACAGTCCATGTATGTGCGGTGATTGAAAGCAAAGTCTTAAAAAATCAATACTTCCGTGGTATCAGCTACGTGTGGTGCCAAAGGCGCGCAACATTATGGTTTGCCTGGATTCATCGATTTATCGTTTATCAGAAAAAATGAGACTTAATAAAGTCTTGATAAACCTAAGTCCATTGTTAGAGTTCTCGAAAATAACTTACACTTAAGTTTTGACTCTCGTCAGTTCTGTGTGCAGTGTGATTGGCTAAGAGTATGACTTAAGTCAAAAATTAAAAGAGTTAAGCGGTATCGATAATTCCAGCCCTGGGCAGATATTAGGTGTGACCAAAAACTGATTGCCAGCTAGCATCATTAGAAATCTTAGGACATCTTTCTCGAGTTTTTTTATGCTCCCTAAAATGGGCATGACTTTAATCTCTGTAGTCTTTCTGAAAACGTTAACCCTGTGTCTTTACATTCTGTGTCTTAACGTTTGTGCTTAGCTAAACGTTATATTGTTACTTTTACACTTTAGCTGGAAGAGCTTTCCACTTTGAGCACCCACATTTTAAAAAATCAAACAAGTTCTACGTCACTTTGCGGGAATGTTCTTGTTCGAGAGTATAGCTGAGATAGATGAACTTCGTAGTTGTATAGATGTATTTCGAAAGTAGACACATGTACACCCGCTATATATAAGACATTCACTGTATGCATGGCATGAGTGGAGGCGAGCGTCTCTTCTTATTACACGCATGAATGACTTGACAAGCGGTCTGCACCCGGAGTGACCGATGGCTATTCCATTAGAACATTTCATTCATTGCCTCGGGGACCATACCAGCTACGAACTGTAGGTCACGACAGCGTTAAGGTGTTGACAGTACCGTGAATCAAGCCCTAAACGGCCGGTTTTCAGACCAAGTTGAAAGGGAATGTAATTAGATAGATAACACGGCAGCCGTGACAGGAATGATACACGTATCTATAATGTACGCTTTATTTGTGAAAAACAAGTGCCATTTTTCCAGGGAAAATTCCGGGCAGCGATGGCCATACTTCAGTTTCTGACCAGTAAATTGTCATGACTGCCTACAATCGTTTGGGCTGCCAACAATGCATTGTTTTTTACCGCCTACAATTGTCTTGACTAACCATCCGTTGTCTTTGCTAGCTATCGTTGTCTTGACTACCTACCGTTGTCTTGACTAACTACCGTTGTCTTGATTATGTGTGGTTGTCTTAACTACCTAATGTTTTGACTACCTACCGTTGTCTGGCTACCTACCGTTGTCTTGATTACATATGGTTGTCTTGACTACCTGACGTCTTGATTACCTACAGTTGTCTTGACTACCTACCGTGGTCTCTTTGCGTACTGTTACAGATACTGGTATAAGCGGTTTTGGACTACACGTTTTCCCGGATCCGTGGTTTATTTAACTTCATGCATGTCATTGTCTCAAGCTACGATAAAGCATAATATAATATGTTGTACAGGTCATGGTGTGAAGTGGAATTCTGCAGTGAATCGAGGTCTGGGATCTTGAGAAGATGGCGAAGTGGCGCAATGTAGAGTGTATTTAGCTATAGTGTCAAAACTTCATTGTAATCGGGCTGCTGGTGTCACGCCAAATGAATGTTACGTCGTGATTGCCAAGTGTTTATATGTGACGTCACAACATATCAAGTAAGCAAGAAACTAGCAGCCGTAACTTAGAGTGCGCTTTGGTACATGTATGTGTGTGAACATTGAAAAGGTCTACTTTTCGACGAAAATGGGCAATAAACAATTTGAGAAGACCTAATGCATGGTTACATTCTTTTTTGGAAACTATACTGCGGTTACATCGCTCATCTAATACGCTACAGCAATGTAACGTCAAAACTTTGTCTTAGTATTAAGCGGAGTCTATCAGTATACGTTGTACCAATGATCCTAGGATCATTGGTTGTACACAGTAAATGTGCAATGTACGTATTTATTTACCCAGAACTAGGGTCATTTCATTGGATAGGTTACTTTGGCAATTTCCAATGGTAAAACCGCCAGTGTTTGAGCCACCCTTACCCAATGTAGCTACAGTAGTAGTAGTAGTAGTAGTAGTAGTAGTAGTAGTAGTAGTAGTAGTAGTAGTAGTAGTAGTA
>JAAUYG010235365.1_pt1 | contig 10604 bp, 6 predicted proteins | sample 7278091 | NCBI WGS metagenome assembly JAAUYG01 (sample SAMN14350201, study PRJNA611818) | marine sediment metagenome | isolation source: surface marine sediment (0.6m) | place: French Polynesia: Moorea | collected 2018-08
ACCAAGGGTCAACCAGTGTGAATTGGGGTCCACCAGTGTGACCAAGGGTCAACCAGTGTGAATTGGGGTCCACCAGTGTGACCAAGGGTCAACCAGTGTGAATTGGGGTCTGCCAGTGTGAGGAAGGGTCAACCAGTGTGAATTGGGGTGTACCAGGAGGGCTTAGGATCCAGCAGTCTGAATTCCCGTGAAAATGGGTCCAATGGTGTGGAAAAACTTCCACTGATATGAACTGGGAAGTCACCTGGGCTTTTATATTGCAGGTGCAGACCATCTGGTTCACCCGGGACAAACACAGAGCACACAACGCACATCTATGACACCGTCCCTGATGCCCAAGGCCCCTGGAATTCTCGCCACACCTCCCATCCAGCTGGTGCGGCAAGCCAAGAGGCGAATTCATGTCAGCCTCCCACACCTCCAGTGAGACCTGGACTTCCTGGGTTGAGCAGAAGGCACTCCAGGTCTCTACCGAATCTTCTGTCTGATGATGACGACAGCACTTTTCATCCTCTACACGTGCACGTGCACCTGGGCATTCAGGGTGACAAGACCAGGGTATTAACAACAGCAGCGCCACCTGTAGGTCCAGGATCACAAGAACCGGAAGCTCCAGGTTCCGCGCACGCGCACATTGGTACCGGCGCCCCACGTGATCTCCCAGCACGTAATCCCATCTTCAGTGCGTCCTATGAGAATGTAGCGCAGCAGAGGGAAGCCATTGCACTGGGAACTGCAGACATGAAGGTCTACACCGCATAACATTCTACCGTTTGTACAGTGGATACCACGTGTTGGCAATCAGTCGAACTCAAAAGAGCATTACACAAACTTTTCTCTTTTTTGCTTGGTCTCCACAATGCAAAGGACCTGTATGTTTCGAAAAACTGCACAACCAACTGGAAAAAAAACCGATTCCATTGAAGCGGGAACTTCTGTGGCAGTTTGGCTCGGATTCCCTTTGGCCCTTCTTCAGGAAGCAGGAACATTGACAAGTGGTCCCCGCTCAATTTAACGTTTTGAACACGTTCTGGGCAGCATTCTGTTAATTGTCCAGAGACAACGCCCAAGAAGAAACTGATGTCGAGTTCTAAAGGGCGCTAGGTAGCCAATCTTAGTGAGTGCGTGGCAACATACTCTGGTAGGCTAGCAGTAGCAAGGGTTTTTATAGGCCAGTGGCAGCAGCAGCAGCATAGCTCTGCAAAGCTGCTCAGCTGATGCAGTGTTTATCTTGGCTACTTGGTACCTTAACCTTAGGGTACTAAGGTTGTGTACAGGTGAGGTATGGTGTAAGCGTACCCATCAGTACTGAGCAACAGAGTGAACATTTGACCTTGGCTTAACAGGTCATTGTTATTATTGAAGGAGTTCAGACAGGCCTCTTTTCTGGATGGAACTGCTTCAGGTGGAAGGCCAGTGCCACCTTAGATCAAGAGTTTTTTATTGTGTGAACGGAACTATTTCATTGAGGTCAGAACAGACACGTTGGCGTTTTTCCTCTCAAGGGGCAAAAAACACCCTCTTGGAACTTTCGGGTAAAGATAGGTGCAAACGACAGAGCCCACCCAAAAATGGAAAGACTTTTCCCAGAAACAAAATGCATGCGACCAACCACAAAAAGGCAACCTCGACCTGGAAAAAGGCTTGGAGCCTTGATTATCATTAAGACAAAGTAACAGACTCCATAAGACAAAGTTTTAATGAGAATTTGAAACGAGATCCATTGTTCCTCATCTCTTTGCATCGGTGGCATGGCTTGCTTTTGTACTTCAGCAGGAAAGACAACAAACGAATCATCGGTCTTGTTATCTTTCTCTCTGTCTTCTCCCTTCACCTCTCCTTCGCTTTTTTTTCTCTCTTTCTCTCTCAAACAGACAACACCTATTTCGGCTTTTGCGCGGGAGAAAAGCCACATCAAATTGCCCTGTTTTCTTGCCGTGTCGCTGGGTTCGTTTCCGCCCGTCAAAAGAACGACTTCCGGTCACAGTCCCGAGTCACCCGTCGCGTGCGGTCAGCAACTGCATCAAGAGCAGTGACAACCCAAATCTTTTGTCCAGCTATTATGATAGCATGTTCCAGGTTTGCAAAAAGAGCTCCACTCAGTACAAATTGCGACTGGATAAGGACTAAGTGCGCTCACAAGAAAGACACTTGTCATGCGAGGATCTCCTGAAGAGACCCAATTCCGCTCTCGCCATTGTTGCTCTTTGCCATTCCTGCTTGTTTCTCATGTCCGAGGCAAATTTTGTCTAAAATGTATCTTCAGGAAGGTGCGGTTTTCTGCTGTCCAGACATCACACAGATCTGCGTAAATTCATATTTGCTTGCTGGTTGAAGGAGACCAAGGCCCAATTTCTTGAACATTTGTGAGCGGGTTTGCAAAATCTGCGAGTGCCATTTTTGCATGTTGTTTGAAGCCTACACAAATTTGCGAGCACTCGCAAAAGTTTCAAGAAATTGGCCACAGATTTTTGTTTCAGCTGGGAGGAAAAACACCGTGATGTTCGTTTGTTTTTTCTTCAAAGGAAAGTGTGCTGTGTTGCAAATTTACAGGCGAAAGCACGAACAGTTCCATGTTTGTTCCATTTGAGCTTTCCCTCTTCTGCTCTGAATGCTTGAACCATAGAAACAGGAGACTGATCACGTCAGTCCGATGACGAAGTCCGCCGATGCCCTCCGTGGATGGAGTGCTTTGCCTTTGGAGCCTCTCCCTTCTATTCTTACCTTTCAAATCACATTGCTCCCAGAGTTTGAAGTAAGAAACCCAGGTTCTCAGGCAACACCAACCCTTTTCATACCACCCTACACCAGTGAAATCGGGGAATTTTCCAACTGGTGTGCACAAAGATGATTTGCAAGCGAAAACAAAAGAGAAGACCTCTTTAAATGGAGTTCTTCACATTTCGCTCATTGCATGACAAGCAAAATGCATTTGTGCGCACCTTCTGAGCATCTTAAAACAATTAAAATGGAGCAGGCGTTTAAAATAAAGCTGCTTTGGAAGACAATCCCAGAAAAATTAATTAGGTTTGTTGGTCTCCTCTTGTGGCGGTGATTTTAAAAGTTTTCATCTGGTGATATCTGAGTGAACTCGAGGAAACGTAACTCCGTTTCTTGATGCGAAGCGTTTGGAAAAAGGAGAGTTTGAAAAGCAGCAAAGCAAAGAAAACAAGAAAATTCAAAAGCCTTCTCGTGCTTTCTGTACTTTGACGTTCAGGTTTGCAGATGAGCATTTGCACCACAAGAGAGCATTTATGTGAACCCGCAAAGCCACTGCTAATTGAAGTCATTGATACGTACCAAGCAAAAATAACTAACAAGGACACTCCAATTAGCTACTTCCAACCTAATGGTATCATCTCTCTGCATAAAGATTCCGAGTAAAATTAGAAACGAAGCCCGTATCTCTCTCCGGGGACTGATTTCGGGCAGCTAAACGGTGCTTGGAGGTGAGTAATGCCCCTTCTTCCTGCCCGGTGGGGATTTGATGTTCACTTAGGCCCACGTGATTCCGGATTCTGAGAGCAACGGCCGGAGCGCTCAGAGCTTGGACTGTCCGCAGACAAACACACTGCTGGAAGAGAAGAGGCAATGAAAAGAGACATTTTTAACCATTCAAGCCTTTTCTTCTGAAAATGTCATCAAAGAGCTGAGAAACCAGAGAAGCAGTTTTCGTAGAAAACAGTTGTTCTGTGTCCCAATGCAGAACGATTCATTCAAAAAAGAACAACATGAAAGGAGAAATATTGATAAAATTTCTTTTTTTGTTTGTCTTGGAACTTAAAAAGGAGGCCTCACAAGCAGTTCTGTATTTATACAATTTCCTCGATGTAGTTTGTCAGTTTAGAAGTTCAATAGACAAGCTTCAGGTGCAGCAGCAGATTGCTGAGAGTCAGAGGGGGACATAGTGACATGGTCAAACTGCAAGAAAGCTCTCGGCTGTGAACTCGCTGGGAGGGACATGATCATCATATTTGCAACATGCAAATTGTAGGTGAGCACCTCCAGGGCCTACCGTGGATGCCTGTAGGATTTGCATAACTGCTTAATGAACCTCGGATGGCTTCACTGCCTCTGCAGAATTCGGCTACCTTGGTAATGGCACGTTCCAGAGTGCTAATAGCACCTGTAAATGGAAAACTAGCCATTTTGCCGTGTTGCAACCAAAACAGGGTGGAGAGAGAGAGAGAGAGATAGAGCGCGGTTTGCAGACCAGAGAGAATTCCGTTGTGCGTATGTGCCGCACAAAAGACAAAGGACCAGGTGCAGGACTGACCCCGCCCGCCCGTGCCCGTTCCGGACCAGCAGGAAATGCTCCATTGTAGTTTGTGGAAGGGTTAAATCAGATTTTTTGTTATTGGGAATCACACGCTGCTTTATCAGATGTTACATGTGTCAATGTGCGGTTGTCAAAGTGCTTTTGTTGAAAATTTCCGGCATTTCGCGCCACAAGTTTCTGCTTGTCTTTGTTATGTTTCAACACGCCGTGTAACAGTTGTGAAAAAAGCTGCTTTTCGCTGTCATTGACCAAATAAATTGAATTTTAAACATAACCCCAGAGGTGGTAGCAAGATAAAACGAAAATCAGAATGCTTCTCTTGCAGAACTAGCGAGCAATGAACAATGCAAAAGGGTTGCAGTGGATTTGCTTTTGAAGATTGTAACAGACATCTTGATCAAAGAAGCCATTTCATGAGGTATTCAGAGACGTATTTGATCTTCTAATGAACACGTTGTGTGAAGCAAGATCTCTGTATGTTTTCGTCAATCTTCACACTCACAAATTCACACACACACACGCACACACACACTGGAGTGCTTGGTAGGTCGTTTCCGCCTGGCTCTTTGGGTTGGAAAGCAGACTTGTTTGTGTTCAGCATTCTGCAAATTCTCTTCAGTTCGGTAGTCTCAAGAAATACAACCACCTTTTCTCTCTAGTTTGCCGCATTTTTATCAGCTACGCACATGCAGAGCCACAGACAACTCAATTTTCAATTTGTACTTATCAAGCTTGAACACGTTAAATTTTCCAGAGGGAAGAATGTTGTGCTCACCGGAACCACGTTTGGCTTTGCAAGCTTCGAATGTAAGTCTTTCGGCCAGAGTGGTGCTCGTACGTTGATTACCTGTTGGCCCGAGTGCGTTTCACGCTTATCTCATGCGATTATTTGAGGTGCACTCCGCTTCAGGTGACAAAGAGCCCTTCATTCTGTTTGCTCCACAATTACGTTACAATTCCATCCAAGAACAAAAGCTGTTAGGCACAATCTGATTGTCCAACTGCTTTCAGCTAAGACAAACAGTTCTTGTCCTGTCAAGATTCCCATGGGCTGAGTGCTTCGAGAGTTTGTTGAATGGTGCTATATCCTGCGTAGATACTGATTTGCAGAAAAGAAATAACGTAATAAACCTTGACAAATATTCTCAGAAAAGTTGGCCATTGCCAGGAAATTACACATCGTGACTGATGAAGAGGAGTCTGGTTTGTCATTCTCGGTACTTTGTGACGTGGTCCTCCACCTGACGTGTCTAGACATCATTCATGTCATTGAAAAGACATTTGTCTTTCATTTAGTGTCTTCACTTGGTGATATTTGTAGTGAACTAATCAGTTGTTTTATTGTCCGATAAAACAGCTCGCTTCATCTCCAGACTTCTGCAAAATCTCCTGCCTTTCCCTTGACCACGAATCCAGTGTCACCAGTTTAATACACTAAAGTCAATAATAATCTTGGGCAAATCAACTTTTGAAATGCAAATTGACCCGAAACCTTCCAGACGCCACCATGGAATGGATTCGCACTCATTCACTGAGGGCACTATGTGGCCCCAGGGCGACATTGTGCGCCGTTAAGTGGGCAGTTATGGCGTGAAACAACCATGGGGATTCGCTTGGCTGTCCCTCACAGCTTCGAGTCATTACGAGTTAAACCGGCATACAGCTTCACTGCCTCCTGAACAAGACACGAGCCACACGCAGGTATTTAGGCCCGAACACTAAATCGTATTTGCAACGGGAATCTAATTAGTGGGCGTGATTAATTCTGCCATTCAATTTACAGCAAGCTTGTTAGTTCAGATTTCCGCCGGGCTTTTTTCCTTATTACTTTGTAAAAGAATCTTTGTTCTGCCCATGAAAACAGCAAAGATAGGGATCATTGAAAAAGGACATGCTTTCTGTATGTGCTTTTGAACAAAAAGTGAGAAACTCGGCTGCTTGCAAACAAACAAAAAACGTTGTGCATTCGCCCTGCCGTCGAACAATACATCTCCACAACAGCTGCTATTTTGAAGAACCGAAACAATGAGATTGGAAGAAAGGCTTTGTTCAGTGTACAACACTGTACAACACTCATGTGGTGATTTCATATAAGTACCACCCATGGATTCTTTTTCACAAAAGCTGCGCGCGGTTCGCGTCGCCCCCGCGCTCGGCGCTGACAGCGAAGGTAGAACGCAAAGCGCTTGACCCACTCTTGAGAGCGAGGCGCATTCTCCTCCTCCAGGCCTTATTTGTTTCCCCGTCGCAGACAATCCGTTCATTTACTGCCGCCTCTTCACCTTATCATTTACAGGTAATAAACATTGCAGGCAGTGAGGAGAAGAGGGCCACAGGAATCCTGACAACGACAAAGCAAGTCTCGTACGCGTTGAAGTGGGCGCGTTTTGTCACTGTTATCTGGAGGATTACAAATGTGCCTGACATTTTTGTACAGTTTTGTCTCTTTTCTGTTCTTGCAGCCGATGGCACAAAAAGTCGGGCCAATGTTGGTGTTCCTCGCCCTGGTCGGTGTATCAAGTCTTTCACTGCTAAGTGATGCACAACACATTGAGAGAGAACTTTTTCAACCGCAGCCTGACAAAGCAGACATTTCACAAGACTTTGGAGGTTCCATAACAAAACGAGAAGCCGTGCCCCTTCTTGAGCAGGATAGTGACAATGTAGATCTAAACAGCGACAAACGCTTCAGCAGTTTCCGTTCTGACCTCGGAAAAAGGTCACCCTTGGTGGACCTTGACCTTGACGAAGACGCGGTGGAGAGTTTGAAGCGAGCATACGGGTTCCGAGCGGATCTGGGCAAACGCAGTGATGATGATCTTGATCTGGAAGACGAAGAAGACAAAAGGTACTCCAGTTTCCGCTCCGACCTCGGCAAAAGGTACTCCGGATTCAGATCTGATCTCGGCAAAAGATACGCCGGCTTTCGTGCCGATCTAGGCAAAAGGTATTCTGGATTTAGATCCGACCTGGGAAAAAGAAACTATGCTGACGCCCTGAATAACGAGGAAGATGAATTCGACGGAGACGCCGACAAACGGTACAGCAGTTTTCGAGCCGACCTGGGGAAGAGGGAGGAAGGATTAAAGCGCTACATGTTCAGGTCGGACCTCGGCAAGCGCTACAGTAGGTTCCGCTCTGATCTCGGCAAGCGCCCGTACTCTTCGTTCAGGGCTGACCTCGGCAAGCGCTACAGCGGCTTCCGCGCGGACCTCGGCAAGAGACTGAGCGGCTTCAGGGCCGACCTGGGCAAGCGATCTGCAGGTCAGTCAACAACAACCACTTTCTTTCAGATCTCTACAGGAACCTCCCGCTTAATTCAAAAAAGAAATACCTTGCAAAATTCTTTCAAACAAAGTGAATTTGGAATTAAGCAGGCAGATTAGCATTGCAGAGATAGGAGATGAGTTAGAAAGGGACTTCAAATTAAGTGGGAAAATGGATTGAATGTGTTTGGATAAAGCGGGACCCACCTGTATTTCCATGTTTTTCATCTTCTGGGATTCTGAAGCATTTCACCATGCGTGTGCGGAAAGAAGGATGGAGGCCAACCCAAAGCCGCAAAATATCACAAAATGACGATTTTGCAAACAAATGCAACTTTGTGACACAACCAGAGTTATTCAATGTGATTCAATCAAATGCGCTGGAACACAGTGGCTTCCAAAAATAGGAACTCGCGTTTGAAACTAAATTGAGAAGACAATTTATTGGGATTCTTTTTCTAATTTTCTCCCACTGAACTTTAACTCAGAATTAATAGGAAGAAGCAGACAGATGCAATCCGACGGAGAAACAGACTTGTTTTTGAACGAAGAGAAGAATCATCAGAATTAGACTCTTGAAAAGTAATCGAGAACAAGGTTCTGTCTAATGCATAGTCACTGTTCACGCAAGATGTTAGTGATTCAAAAGTGCTGCTGGGCATCTAGCCTTGTTTCAATGCAGCAATGCGCAAGGCTTCTAAAAACACCAGTTCCATCTCTGTGACACCCCGTTCTAGAAAAGCAACTATGGTTCGTTGATTTTGCTCAAACACTTGCGCATTCCATATTCCGGAAAAATTAAAGGAGGCAGCTTGAGGATCAAGGACATGATCTGTAATTTGTTGACGCACGATCAACACGAAGTTTCCTTCATCAAAGCCCTCATTCTCAGAGACATTCTTATCGCGTTGCCTCGATCACGAAGGCTTTGAACCAACTGCATTGGTTGAGTTCAAAGTGTTGGAATCAAAACTGCTTTCCTACAGTTGTTTGCATAAAGAGCACAATACAATTCGTACAACAAAATACAATTTGGGAAAGCAAAAGCTTAAATGTCAAAGGCAGAATTATCTCCAACAACAGACGTTCCTACTCCCATTGAATCTGTTTGAAAATCTTTCAGTCGCGCAAGCTCAACAAGTTTGGAACTTGGAATTATTTTTTTTGCTTCTCAAGAACAGTACATCTGACTGCAAAAAAAGGTTCCTTTCCTCTCAGGTGAATTGCAGCTGTACATTTATAGTCACACGTGGAAGAGGTACGTGACAATTCGACTATTGATTCAGACGGAGAAAGACACACGTCAGTTCTGTAGAGACATTGCTCCATCAAATGAACGCATTCATCCAGTTCTAGCTTTTTGCCAAGAAGTAGTCAAAGTTAACGTGCATCATGCCATTGTCCTCGCCACTGTGTTCACTGTCCGCTAGATATGAGGACCTTGACTCTGTGATTCCTCAAAAAGTGATAGACCTCGCTCTGTGTACACCATGAAAAACCCAAAAACGTAAAGCATCAGAAAGAGAGAAAATCGGATTCAAAATGAATGAAATGAATCATTTTGACTGCCTTCTCATGACAAATGTTTTTATTGCGGACAGAGTTCGCAAAAACAATGGCAACATCCACGGAACCCTGCAATATGTCAGGGGTTGATGACCTGAAAGAAGAAAAACCTGTTCATAGTGCCCGAGATGCGCTCCTTTTCAACAGGAAATCTTGTTACAGGCTTGATTGATTGAGCTGTTTCTTAAGACGACGTATAACTTATTAGAGCCAACAAACCAACATTGCTGCATTCACTGAATCAGAGGATGCGACACGAGGCGCAATTGCAATGATAAGTTCCACAAGTGGACAGAAATGACAACAGTTCTTGAATGAGAAAACGGCTTGCAGTTCGAAAATATTTTTCTCTGTCGGAACTTGCTTTTCAAAACATGTTTCTGGCTGTGCGTTGAAAACAAGAAAACGCGTTGATTCCATTGTTCACCACACATTAGCAGTTGTGGCGGATGTAGCAAGGCTCTTTTTGTTGCTTCACGTGTACAGAATGGTGAAGTAGCACATTCACTGTGTCTTTTAATTGGCATTCACTGGGTGCCTTTCAATTGAAATGAAGCTCCCAGGAAATTTAAAATTTTCATTTTTCCTTTCCTTCAATTGTCCGTAAGTGCTGCGACGCTGCGAGATGTTATGAACCGAGTTTTCGGCCATCTGGGACAACGAGGGTGTGGGTGACAAGTAGGGTGGGGTTTAACAAGAGGTTTTGTCAAGTATAAAACACAGTCTACTTGAATACCACTTCGCGCCTTTTTCAAAGGCAGCAAAGAAAAGGCTGGGGAATTGTGTATAACTCTTCCATTTCAGGACAAACATCAACAGAACCCGAAATTTTGGGGTAGTAGGTGAGTGTGAGAGAGTTTGAGGAGCCCGGTATAGGCACTCACGAACTTTTCAGTGGGCTTCTTCAAATTAAACCACTCTTTCAAAGTAATTTGACCACTTGTGTTCGGCCCGGACACCAGAGGGAACAGAACTTTTGTGACTGTCAGCTGGGTGCATCACCAATATCTCAAGGCAAAGGTGAGCAAAATCTCTGAGGGTAAGAATCCACTGTTACAGTTTTTAGAAAAAGACACTTGCAAGCAGAGGTGTCTGGCAGTCACCCATGCATCCAAATGTCTGAAGTTACAAAAATCAGCACCTGGTTGATTTTGCATTGTCAAGGGACTGTCAAGTTGTGGTCTTCAAACAACTTGTTTTCCAGGAAGGCATGAATGGCACCCATCTATATAAGTTTCAACAAATAAATTTGAGAGTTATTTCAACGTCCTTTTTCTCTCATTCAGAGTCAGTCATGGATGATTTGATGGACATCAGGCCACTGTGTTTGCCAAAGACATGCGACATCAGTGATTGGTGCCGTGCATTTCAAATGAACACAGTGCAAACCCAAAACGATTCTGCAGAAATTGGATATGACATTTCACATTGATGAGTTCACAGCGTAAGGATTCAGTGGGTGGGAAGGCCAAATTCAGATTCATCACATTTGG
>JAAUYG010203403.1_pt1 | contig 10602 bp, 9 predicted proteins | sample 7278091 | NCBI WGS metagenome assembly JAAUYG01 (sample SAMN14350201, study PRJNA611818) | marine sediment metagenome | isolation source: surface marine sediment (0.6m) | place: French Polynesia: Moorea | collected 2018-08
CCGGTTATTAGCTGGTGCTGCATTCTCTGCTACGATCATGCAAAAGTTAGGACCTGATGTTCGCTACGTTAAAACAATATAAGGACTCGTCCGAGTCCATAAAATTTTGACATGGCATTGCTCCAAATGTTTTTCCTTTTCACATGTTTTATGCCTGTAGGGCATAGCAGGACCTTGGTAACGAAATAAAAAAAAAAAGGATTTCGTAAAGGTAGACAACTGAGCTTCTGCTGTTGGCTTAAAAGCATGGCCGTGGTAATGATGCAATACCGTAGAATACCGTTATACAAAAGTTCATCATGCAGTTAATATAGTTAACAGATTTATCTTTCGATCGTTCCAATGGCAAAGAATCATGAGAATAGGGGGATATTGCAGGTGATATAGAATAACGAGAGCTAGCATACATTACCTGAATACTAGTACTGCTTGATCCTACCTCCTTCCTACCTTATCTGAAGCTTTCTGTCTGTGTATAATTGACAGGCGGCAAAGATGGAGTTATCAATCCCATGGTTCACAACATGGCCCCTGCCTATGAGAACGCCAAGTATGACATTGTATGGGTCAGCACCAGTCGCATTCTAGGTAAGTTCACAGAACCGGTATATGCTACCAGGGTCCTTCTGTTGTCTATAACGGTTGGTTCCCTACTGTCTGTTAACACACAGCACGGTCAATTTTCACAGACCATACATAGCCTTGTGTGTCTAATGGAAGTTACATACAGTAGTCCCTGCGATTTAAGACCCTCTATTTAACTATTCCCTGCATTTTAAGACCAGATATCAGTGACACCACTGGTATATTTTCAGTATAAACATCCCTCTATTTTAAGACCACCTTCAATTTAAGACCATATTTTGCTGGCTGAATGGGCGGTCTTAAATCGCAGGGACCACTGTATTGATGGTTTTAATCACTTTGGTTCATACAACATTTTTTCTATGAGTGCACAAGAAATAGATTGAAACATGGCATTATGTGTAGTAGTGCTTACAATATAATACGAATATCCACTAATATACATGATCTAGGCTAGTGAACGTAGCATAGTTTCAATGTGTCAGTTTCATTGTCAGCTTGTATTGCGTAAAGCAGCACTATATTTTATCTCAGACAATGAGTGTTTTTATTTTTTTTTCGCTCAGCCTCGACGGACATTCTAACAGACATGGTTGCCAAGATACAGGACCCTAAAGTTGCCCTGGTCCACCAGATGCCATTCACTACAGATCAGTCTGGGCTGGCTGCCACTGTGGAGAAGGTAGGAGCCAGAAACCTGCTCCTGGGTGCAGTCCAAAAGGTTATAGAAAGGTTACAGATAGGAAATAGCATAACGAGAAGACTAAGTTGGAGTGATGTAAATTACATGTATATGGCAGCTGTGGAAAAAGTGTCACATGATCCAGAAGGGTCATGTGACACCAACGGCCATCCCCTGACGAAGGCAGACAGATTCTGCCGAAAATTCGGGAACTTTTTCCACCATTATTTGACTCTGTGTGTAGAATGTTTCATCAGAAATTATGTTTCCAGAGTCCAAAAACATTCACTCCCCCCAAAAAATGTCATAGACATGTTAAAAATAAAGGTTCGGTTGTACACACAATACCCATTAGGGGCCTAATGAAGAGATCTGTAATCAAGGTGGTTTTAAAATAAAGTGTTGTAACGTAGAGAGGTATTATAGTATTCACCCTCTAAGGTGGCCACTGTCTATTTGCCCATAACTTTTCCTCACATATACATGGTTAGTTAGGTAACCTTTGGTAAGAGGGAGGACTATGATGGTTATAGGTATTATTTTTGACATAAGAGAGACTGAGAGGGACAACTACTTCAGGCAGCACCAGCCAAATTCTTACCCTAAAATATTGTCATCCGAAGATTGAAAGGGATTGTCAATTATTTTCACTGAACAATGTTGACAGATTTAATACTAATCCTTGTACCCGGAGGGATATCTGACAAGTTTTGCCCATCTAAAGCCGGATACAAATGTTTGCATCTTCAACTTAATCTATATACTTTACTGTTGACTGACTCCTTTGGCAGTTTTCTTTGATAAATAGTTAGAACTCGGTTGGTATGTAATATACCATAACTAGACTTAAAGTGTTCTGATAAAAATTTATCACAGACCGTGTAATGAGCATTAAGCAGCAGTATGATAGGGAGTCATTTTGTAAGGAAGGCATCACAATGTCTAAAAACGTAATGTATATCAGAGTGGTATTGTGTCTGAATTGACAATGTTCATTCTAACACTTGTGGCATTCGTTTCATGGCAGAATTTAAGACGACATGTATAAATCTCAAAACACGTGATTTATATGTCTTGATCATGCTGATGATGATGTACCTGAGTGCCACTGCTTGCGTTTTCCAGATCTACTTTGGTGCCAGTGTAGCTCGGTATTACCTTGCCTTTCACACCCTCGGCATCAGCTGCTTCACTGGGATGTCCTATCTAGTCAAGAAGGAGGAGTTGGATGCCTTCGGTGGCCTGTCCTGGTTCGGTCGCTTCCTGGCTGAAGATTTCTTTATCGCCAAATATCTCCATGAAAAGTTAGTTGCTAGTCTTGTAACACTAAATCGTGGCTGACAGTTCCCATGATAGGGTTATAAATAAGGATAGATATTCCCAATATATAGCATTTAACGCTGTGCCAAACAAAAAGCTTCTGTAGCATTTTCCCTTTTACTATAGTAATATCTATTACATTTGAGTAATTTTCATACTGGTACTGGGTATAATGGCTGTTTGTCTATGCACAGACTTACATGTGACAGTTTGACTGTCTTAGTGGTGCTTTCATCGGCGAGCATCACCTGTGCAGATTTGTGCATCACCTGTGCAGATTTCCATCCTTGCCTATAGAAGTGTAAGCCTGTGGTCTGTGTTTATGTTACCTTACAGGGGTTTCCGTCACCAAGTGGCTGCTGTCCCCGCCCAGCAAAACGTAGCGGCCACATCAGTACCAGGGTATAAAGATCGCATGGTCAGGTAAGACCCACAGTCGGTATAGAGGGATGAATCTTTATTCTCCGCCGACTTCTTTTCTTCTTGTATATTTGTTTTGCATGTTGGTAGGCAGCACATGTATGGTAGTTCGGCATCAATGACATGGGATTGTTTTAATTTTTGACCCATGTTTAGGTGTTAAATCTGTAAATTCCGAAAGACATTGTCTCCAGAGTGGGTAACCTGCGGGAAATTTTGTGACAGTTTCTTTTAGATTTTAGCAAAGAATGATCTACAATGTATAGAACAAGCGTAAAAAACAAATGAAAAACCAAACGATTGTTGCTCATTTCAGGTGGTTGCGTCTCCGGCTTAACATGATGCCACTAACAGCGGGTTTCCTAGAGCCTCTAGGGGAGAGTATTCCGCTGGGTATCTACGCTTCCTGGTCAGCTTTCTACCTGTTTGGTATCAACCCTTACCTCTGGTTCTGCTGTCATTGGGCAGTATGGTTCCTGCTGGACTACATGCAGCTACGTGGAGTTCAGGTATTAAAGGCGAACACTGGGCCTAAAACTCAATGAGGATTATGCAGAAATAGTTTTGCCAAGAGTTAAAATTGAAGAAAAATGCCATTTGCCAGTGAGCGATAATACAGAAATAGGGCATTCTTTCTGCAGATTCTTTTTCGCGATGCATCGCAATGCCATGGCAATAGGACTGCCAATAATTTGATTCAGAATTTGGCTGCTGATTGTGTTTGTACCTGTTATAGATTGGTGACATTGAGTTGTTCGATGACTAGTTGTCTATGGTGTTAAATCGGTTACGTCACAGAGAAAAGATTGGAGAAAAGATAATAAATGTTTGTCCAGTATCCTTTACCCAGATGTTCTGTGTATTTCAAAACCATTGAACTTTTGAAATGGCAGTGCAACATGGAAAGGACAAATTTGGGGGAACTTATAAGAACTTGTAAAGGAAATTATATGTGAAAGTAAGTTATGGCTAATGTCTAATAATATGATCTGCTTTGAGTGGTTGCCAGCAATAATAAAAAGCAAACCTGTTTTAATTGTCTTTCAGAATGGACCACCTCCTTTTAACCTTCTAACATTCTTCATCGCCTGGTTCATACGGGAGACTCTTTATGTGTTTGTCTACTTCGAAGCCGTCATAAACGTTCGTCACATCAAGTGGGGAAAGAGGACTTATCGTCTGTCTAACTTTGGGGAATCCTTAACAGTGGTTACAGACAAAACCATTCTTCCCATATAGCAGTGTGTGGCCACATGCTATAGTTGGTGTGGAAGTAGCCCGACAGAATCGCAATGCTGGTATGAAAGTACATTTTATTTCTACATGCGTGATGTAAGCCCTTTATGAGTTTTGTTTCTCTACCTGAGATTTTGTGATCTGTGTCATGCATTCAAACCATGCCCAATAATTTTATACTTCCATTTAACGCTGATTAATAGTAGTTGCACTTGTGTGTAGTGAAATCAAAGGAAGAGCAAAATCAATGGGAATTGAATACTCATTAGAATTTAATGCTTTTGGGGGAAATGGTGCTTATTTTTAGTGAGCTTTGGAATACTCTTTTTGTGTTTCTATATTTTTTCTGTCGGACAAGGATCTGTTTCCCTGGTTTCAGAAGGGACATAGCTTTTGTTTTACAGCCTCAATGTACAATGTTACTGAATAGGGAGAGTAATGGTAGTTATGACAAATGGGGTTGAGCAGCGTCGTAATTGAGTTGAGTGGGGATAAAATTCTTTGTTATTTTTTAAAAAATAGCTCTTGAAGGAGCCGTTTATTATAAAATACTCATGCCTAAAGTGAATACTGCAAAAAAAAAAAAAAAAAAAGAGATTCAGAAAAACCTCGGATGGTAGTCTATGCATTTATTTGGTTGTTAGTAAGAACACGCAGTACTCAAGTGGTAGAAAATTAAATTAGGTTCCCTGTGGCAAATAAATTGCACAGATTTACTTCATTGCAGCAGCGGTGTACTCAGTTTGAAGTATGCATGTAAACTTTCGTTAATATGAAATGGGTGAATATAGTAGCTTTATGGACGAGTTAAAATATTCAAGGCCAGTGCCAAGGATCTCTGTGTTCACAAAGAACATCACCAAGCAAACTGGATCTCAGTACATGTTCCTGAAATGCATCCAGAAGTTTGTAGTAGGCCTCAACATGATAAAGAAGAGATAATGTACTATAATAATGTCCAAGCTGAATGTCTGATACTGTCTGATCCGTGTTTCCTGTTGCTACTAAAATTTCTGCTTTGTGCTGAAAAAGAAAGAACGAAAAGAGATATCGGTGGAAGTCTTTATGTGGGCACACTGTGACTCAAGACTGGCTTCTCAATTAATGTAAAGCTTCAAACTTGTATTAAACATGGAGTAGAGCGTTGTTACCGAGGGAAAATAATCCCCGTAAGTTTGTTGACAGATGTAAGTTCTTTTATGACAAGACTTGAGTTCTTTTCATGTAACCAGGCTGTGTCAGGGTATATTTGTGTTGCTTGATGTGTACAGTTAACTTATTGCTAATAGAAGAACCCCAGATTGTGTACCTGACTGCTTTTGTTTCTATGTGTACAGACTTATGACAAATGTTAACCTCCGTTCTTTTATTATTTCTTGAATATATATGGGAAAACGAATCTTTAGACTACTATCATGTCTTCGGGAAGGAGCGATCTGGATTCTTTGTTACATGTTTGTTGACTTGGGATTTCCCACATGTCATTGTTCTGTGGCATCATCTTCATCGTGAAAATGGAATGAGAGTAATTTTGTAGCGTGGTGTTTATATTCGATGCCGTAAGCTGGTTCACACTGTGTGCAACACCAGACAGAATGTTTTTTGTAGAGGGTATATTTCTATGAGACACGTACAAAATGTAACATTGATGTGTGCTGTTTCACAATTTGTGTACTGGTCTTCATCGCTTTTGCTAGTGTTAATGTGTTTTCGACACAACGGAATATTGTCTATAAAGATCTGAGAGTTTGTATTCTTGTTGCACCCAGTTGCCTCACTGCCATATCTTGTCGCTCCCGTGCAGGTTGGCTGTTACTCTGTTTGCTGTTTTCCAATGTCCCAGTAATGTGGAGTGACTGTTCCCTGGACATTTGTATGAGTAGTGTGGCATTATTTGGCCCGGTTTCGTAGCGTTGTTTTTACATGAAATATACATTGATCCCTTTGTGGTTGTGGTACAGGTTACTATGATAGCCTGTGCATTCACAGATGTATTATGGCAGGAAATCTAGCCGGACGCTGTTACCCGAGCATTACAGTATTGTGTGATGGTTCTTTCCTTCTCCTTCCCTCAACTGTGTCTTAACAGTGTGATATGACATAGTACGTGTACTTTAACCAAAATGTCTGCAACTAACCAGAACTGCTTGTATGCCAATATGACTCATCTCCATCAACGTGGATCTGGGCCGGAGTTCTTGAGAAGACACTCGAATCTTAGAGCTTTGAATTAAGTAACTAATCAGCGGAATGTGATTGGCTAAACATCGGACTCAAGTCAATCCCTAAGACTTTAATATTTTCGAGAACTTGTAGCCCTGATCTTTCTGCTGTTATGACCATGCTTCCCGGGCTATTTTTGAACGAGATGATGTTTGAAATGTGTACTTGCTGGAATTGAAAGTGTAGGGTGGGAGGGTAGAGCAGAATAATTTATGTGTCAACTGCCACTAAAGTTGTAGCAGAATTATTTTCGTGAAAAGGAATGTGTATGATATTTGAGCTTTCCACCCTCTAGTTGAATACTTGGTGGAATTAAGTCTGTAAGACTTGTATTGACATAACCAGTACATACAATGTTAAGCACAGTGTTTGGCTATGAAGCACAGCTGACAGCAATTTGAGTCCCAGATTTATGTTTTTTTCATGAATCTGGATAACTGTAGCTGTTCTGTGCTTGGTGTGAGATCCCTGACCATAGCCCAGCCAGTGAGTGTTCATTGCTTGACTCTGTGGACATATACCTCTGCTGGATCGAATAGGTAACGCTCTGTTACAAGGGCCGCCTTCTGACCAGGGTGTCAAGGTGACAGTGTGATGTGTTAATGTTGTAGCTGGGCTAGCACTACCTATTAGCCACATAGCCAAATACTAAAATAATTCCCACGTGGCTAAAAAATTATTTTCTTTTAGCAACAGTGGCTACAACCTTAAGTTTTACCTCATATATTTTCTACTAGTTTACATGAATCAGTACTAATACCAGTACATATTGTAGCTGTTATTTAGGTTGATTTGTGGATGGCTAACAGGAAATGAGCCAAATGGAAACATGCATGTCGTTTAGAATCTTTTTATCCAAATTTAATACTCTTGATGCCTTTTACAACCACATTTTGTGGCTCAACAAATTTATTTGTGGCTAAAAGGTAAAATATGTAACCACAGTGGCTAACCAGGAATATTTGCCACTGCTAGCCCACTGTAGTAAGGAAGATTTGAAGACCTAAGTAACTAGGTTGTCCTAACATTCCACCACAATAACTGTGGGTAAACACAACAGATCTGAAGTGACTGACCCCATCGGCATGGTGTTGGCAAAGCCGCCAGTGCAAGCACATGCATGGCTGTCTAATGTAGATACCTACATAGGTTCTCATTGTGTACAAAGACGGAACATACAGCAAGACACAGCCCTGAATGGCAGCTTAGAAAGAGCTTTACCCGTTTACCAGTCTCCTGAGATGTGTGTGATGTGTGGCAGATAAATTCCAGCCGGTTGTGAATGTTAAAACCTGAGCTGTGGTTCTGTGACGCCTCTCCCAGACTGAGAGCAATGTTGTATATTGGCGATCCCCTGTGGCAGAATGTCTTTCCATTGACACATATTAGCAACTCCCACGGTTAGATATCAACCATCCCCATTGTTAGATAACGGTAACTCCACTGTTAAAATAACAATCCCAGTGTTAGATGTTGAAAATCCCCAGTGTTAGATGTTGAAAATCCCCAGTGATAGATCTCAACAGTCCCCCACTTTTAGATATCAACAATCCCCATTGTTAGATGTCAACAACCCCCAGTGCTAGATATCAGCTACCCCCCAATGTTAGATATAAAAAAAATTCCAGTTTTAGATATTAATAATGCCCAGTTAGAGGTCAACATTCCCCAGTGTTAGATATGCTGAAACTTGTATGTAAAGACCACCCTAGGGACCTACTGAAACTTGTATATAAAGACCACCCTAGGGACCTACAAAATGTGGTCCCTATACCATAGTGGGCATTACCTTGTTCATTGCTGGACTTTTTTTCAAGATTCGACTTGACGTTTTGTCTTGGACTCAGACTGTAGAACGATAACACCTTTTTTCTAGTGGACTCTGTGATATCATCATCATCATCTAGTGGACTCACCTGTTTTGGCACTGTATGACCCTTTTGGTGTTGATGTGCCGCTAAACTTTGATTTCACTCACTCACCTTATACACAAGTGGTCTTTGTATGTAGGTTTAAGACATGGAAAGTATACTACTAGGGACTTATAGAGGTGGTCATTTTAAGCAGGTGGTCTTTACATGCAGGAGGTCTTTAGAGCAAGTTTGACTGTATTGACATTCCCCAGTGTTTGACATAAAATATCCCCAGTGGTAGATACAAAATAAGTTCCTGTTTTTGGTATCAACAATCCGCAGTGGTAGATGTTTGGAGAACGGTGCTCAATATTAGCATTTTGTTATTGTCGGGTGTCTGCAATCCCCTATATCATGTAACAGTCCGGGGCTGATCCCCCTAGAATAAGATGTATTGTACATGTATGTAAGCTTTGTCAGATGTAAGCAGTCACACCCTTTCCATTAGATGTAAGTGTCGGCATTTTCTTCCACATTGTTAGGTGTGTCAGCATTGCCCTTTATGGAAACAATGTAACATTAGTGGTCATTTTTGTTCATGTTGAGGTAAAGGTTTGAATCTCATTTACTGGCAGCAGGAAGCTTGTTCAATTGGAATGAGCCAATGGTGCATCACTCTACTTCCTGCTGTGGGAAACATAATTCTGCCCGTATTAGGGAGATGTCCTTTGGTGAAAGGGGGCATTCAATACACTTTCTCGAGAGGACGCAAATCTTTGCAGCAAGCACCATGAATGTGTCCTGACTCTCCTTAATAAAGGCAGAATTATTTGGCAGAAGGGTTGTCCCCTGTTGCAGGGGGCTGCTGCACATTCAAGGTACTTTCTTCAGATATTTGTGTCCTCTCTTCAGAGTGTGCTTTATGACAGGGACCAATGCATGTTGTATTCTCAGATGTTAATAGGGATGAACAAATGCCTGTAATTTACTGACTGCATATTAAAGATATGCGATTTTCAAATGTTGAAAAAAAATTCTTGGCAACTCAGTGGACAGGAGTAATATGAAGTGGTTTAAAGTGTGGAGCCTGTATTGAAATGTCTTTAATACTCGTATGTGAAGATACTCCCACTCCCACCCCACTTTCCCACCCTCACTCCCCGTGTGTAGGCATATAACCCTCACCTCCCTGTGCCTGTCCAGGGTGCGCCATGCTCTATGATGTCTGTGTATGCGTTCACTGTGGACACCTGTGGTCCGCCACAAGTGCTTGCTCCAGTCCCTGGTTTGTATTTGAGTGAATGCCTAAACAATGTACAATGGCTATACATCGACGGCCCTGCATGATGTTTGTCCTATTCTCCTGAAAATAGTCAAGAAGGAAATGACAAGAATAAAGTTGGCTTTGCAGAATTTTTTGTTTGTTTTCTATGCTGTAGCAATGAGAGATGTAAAGATGACAAACCCAAGTAATGGTAGCATGACTTTCTTTATTTCAAAGGTGTGGCTTTGCCGACGTGCAATGGCTGATGTGAACATGATGTATCAAAGCATAAAATATAGGCTTTTCGTCAGATAAATGAACATGTTCTTGCTGTTCTGCAAAATGCAGTTTTCAAATACCACTGAACCATGTAAATTGCTCGTAAGCACAGTATCATATGCCAAATCATTAAAAAAAACTTGCAAAAAAAATTATCCTGATCACATCAAAAATTAGCAATCCTGCAAAAACACAACAGACTGGATGCTCTCACCTACACAAAAAAAGAAAATAATTTAGGACACTGCATAGCAGAGGAGCCGTGTACATGATGCAGCAAAAACTACACAAATTAACAAGCCTGAGGGTTAAATTATGCAAACTGATCTTTTTTTATGGCATTGTTATTCACATATCACAATGTATACCTTAGCACACTAATATTAGCCAGAAAACCTGTCTTCACAAGCATTTCTGTACACCTCACCATTGATAAGTTCTTGTGAAGCTACTTATATACCAGCTTACTGGGTGCATTGCAAAAATAGCGACACTGATACAAAAAGTGTATCATTTGTGAATATTACGTCTGTGGCAAAGGTACTCCCCTCTAGAACCCTATTTTACAACAATCACAAATACCATCTTGGATATATAATGAATGGTTACAGCATTTTGGAATAGTATAGGAGAAATATTAGTACATAGCATCGCTTTGTATGTAATACGTTTATATTGAAGGAAGCCAATAATATTTGCATGATTTGGTATCATGCGAACGGATAGTAAATACATGTACA
>JAAUYG010259154.1_pt1 | contig 10602 bp, 7 predicted proteins | sample 7278091 | NCBI WGS metagenome assembly JAAUYG01 (sample SAMN14350201, study PRJNA611818) | marine sediment metagenome | isolation source: surface marine sediment (0.6m) | place: French Polynesia: Moorea | collected 2018-08
CCCCCCCCCCCCCCCCCCCCCCCCCCCCCCCCCCCCCCCCCCCCCCCCCCCCCGCCCCCCAACAAAACTTCAGCTTGGCCGAAAACGACGAAAAACGGTCCGCAATTTTGGTGACGCGAAAACGAACATGGGGCGACCAATCAGAAGAGTGACAAATTTTGTGTCCCGGAATGAACATCCGGAATGTTTCCCCACAAGGGCCAGGAATGAGACGTGAGGACCCCCCATTTTCTAAATTTATGTTATTCAAAATGAAGGCAGCAGGAGTAGATTGCCAGCTGATGAACATGATGCTTCGCAGTGTAGCTGGTCGGATATGGAAATTTCTCAGCAGCTAATTAAAATTCACTGCAGTCAATATCGTATAGCGTGATCCAAATTTTTGACGAGGATGGCTTCACCAGCATGAACAATGTGCGAAGCAGGCGAGCTGCACCAACATGGGGCATAAAAAGACGAGTTTAAGCACCAAACGTAATCTGAGGTGCACTGTCAAAAGCACCAAACGTAATATGGTGCACCTCAGTTGGAACATTGCCAAAGAACGACCAAAATATCCATCCTTACGTTTGACTGCAACAAAGATACCTTTGGAATTTTCAAACGAGGGAGAAATCACAAGTGATCAACGTTTGCGTTTGAAGCCACGTTTGGTGTTGAAACTGTCCTATGCCCATTGCCTGTGTCAAAACAAGAACAATCTGACCCAAGGTTTTGCATTTCTTTTAAATGCCACTTTGATATTCTTTGAAACCCATCAGTCGTCAATTTCACCTTCACAAAAAGGAGCCACACAGTGCGCTGTTGCCTGTTTTGGGATATCTGGCAAACTTCCAAATTTGGTACAAACAAAACACGCAAAAAATTGTACCACTCAACAATCCCTACCATTCACCACACTAGATAGTGTTAAATAACCGAGACCAACACATATAAACCCTTGTTGTTTGTCATATTCAGATAAAAATAGCAGAGACAAAACTTCCCCGTCTTGTGCATGACTAAAAGGTGCGTGGTCGCAGAGATACAAATTCTTGGTAAGCACCGATGGTCCAATTGATGACATTGAATCCTCCACAATCAAGGACGTTTGAAATTAGGTCAAAGGTTACGATCAGGGGTCAGAAGGTCAAAGCAAGCAACACAAGTTTGGAAGCATGGACGTTCTATCACAAACCATTGCAACAGCACGTTTGGTGTGGAAAGACGTTTTTGTTGCAAAAAAGGGCCTTTCTTTCCCAATCAGTTGATTGTTGTTTTTGTTCTCCTGTCTCACAAATTTTAGCTCGTCTAATCTTGAGTCCTAATCAAGATGGAATTGTCACTATGAGGCAAGCAGTATCATCAGCCAATCACGTTGCAGCTCTGGCTCCAGGAATCATGAGCGCGACTGACCAGAAATAGATGATCGACTACTTCGCCAATAGATTTGGAACAATTTCCCTTTCTCATCAACGCCATCCTTGACCACAGGAGCTGCCACAGTGACTTGCAGCAAAACAGCGTCCCGCAAACAAACGACCCAATGGCGACGGACACATCATGGAATGGAAAACTCTTGCGCATGTGTGCACAGGCCGCTTTCAACCAATGGCGTTTGGCAATTTCAGGAATCACTAATACCTTGGCAACCAAACAATTTCTGGAAAACTTGCGGTGTCTTTAGGATTTTGGGGAGCAACTAGACTGGAAGAAATGTGATTCCTGGCGTTATGAAAAACCATTTCGTATTTGCAGTGACAGAAACAATAGCAGTTCTCTGGAATGGAATGCAAAGAGTGTGGTGCAGCACAGTGGAAATATCATGGAATTGCAGCATTAACATCCCCTGACCCTCATTTCAAAATGGAAAGTAAAAAGCAACATTTGACACAAAAATTACTGTTTTCATGGAATGTTCAAGTTTGGCACTTCAGAAGGGAAGGTTTCATTCGGAAATCTAGACTGGTATTGTAAACCCTGGAATGGCCCTGAGTTCCAGCCGTCTGCTGCTGAAAGCCGCTTTCTGATTGGGCGTCGCAGCTGACGAGAGAAACATGGAAGTACGCATGCCTGTTGGCTCAGGACATGCTGTCTCCTAGCAACAACAATGGGATGTTAAAAATACTCAGGTGAGGATGATACAAGACGCAACCCCCAGTCCAGTGGTTGTCAGTAAACCCAGATTTGAAGGAAGAGCAAACCCCTTGTGCTGCAACAGAGCAACACTCTTTGTGTGTTTCTGAAGGCACCCACAGAGAGTACTGTGGTCCAGATGATGAAGCCACTCAAAACAAAGAGAAACTTCACCAACCTGGCCCACAGTGAGTCCTCTGAACCTCTCTGGCTTCTGGAACAGTCAGAAAGGCCTTGGGCTTGAAGCTATGTGGAAGAAATGAACTTTTAAGTGCAGTAACTGAGGGTGCCTTGGGAAACCACACAGGTTAATGGAAAACAATTCCATGACACTTCACACACACATTGGGACAAACAGAAACCCTCGGACAAACAAACAAACACACACACACCCAACAATACAAAACCTAGCACCTGGCGAAGGATGTTGGTGTGGGGGAGGGGGGAGGGGACAAGCGAAGAGAGCGATCTTGTGTCCTTTTGTATTGCTATACAGGAAGATACTGCGTAACTGTATGTACAGATTCACTGACATATAAAGCTACAATACCTAGACTAAAAGGGAAGAAACATCCCTTCACTTTAACTGTGCAAGACAGACGCCTATTGCGCGCTGAAATAAAAAGAGCGTCGACTAGTATCTATCATAATGTAGACAGTACAGATCATTGGTCAAGTATGCCTTTTACACATGCGCACAACAATGCAGCAAATAAATATAACAAATACATCGTCTCTTTCAGTTTTTGGTAAAATAAAACAGAAATAGAAGTAGCACTTATTCATCACTAAACAAAAGCTGTTTCATGAATCCGGGTTACATCTTATCTGTGTACTTCTTACTCTGACAAAACCACGAGTTTCAAATAATTTAAATAGATAATAATGACAATAATGTTACATTGTGTAAACCTTGGCTTTGTACATTCAACTGTGCTTTTCATTTTCTTCAACCAATCAGATCAAAGGTGACAAATACAGTGTAGCAGCTAACAGAATTCCCCTCTTGCTCTTGGCCATCTAGAATGAAGCACCATTCTAATCATTACAAAAACAATTATGCATAAACATTCCTTTTTAACTCTGTAGCTAAAACACAAGCAATAAAACAATCAACTATTTTCTGCATATAGCATGAATATGGAAGAGTCTTCAATTCAAGTTCATCTAGAAAATCAAAAACCTTCAGTGTCAATCCTTTTCTGAATTCTTCTCCCTCACATACGTAACAATAAGTCAGGTAAACACTTTCAAAGAAACTCACAAGAGAACATCTTCAATTCAACTGTGACTGTGTTTGTACAATGGGGTGGCACAAACAATGGAAAAAAGCTGAAACGCAACTAGAAAGCAGAATCAAAACCAAAAATAAATCATCACATTCACAAAACATACTGTCACTGACAGAAGCAACAGTGGTCATAAACACACAAAATTTTGAGACCTTAACTTCAATGACTTATAGTGTGGAATGTGTACTAAAATACTCAATGATCAAAGTGCAGTAATAAACATACAGTGTATATGAATAAATATTCGAACAGGAATACAATAAAAATCTTAAGCACTCTTTTTTCTCCCTCTCTTTCTGTAAAACTGCAACTTACTTATGTGACCCAACATGGCGAGATATTTGGAAATCTATTCATACCAGGTAAATGAAGATTTCTAAGTGCGCGGAGTTCAAAATGAAACAAAAGTGTACCAAAGGCAACGAGATATAAACTGAAGTTGCACGGAAAGAAACTAACCATGATAGTGACTGCTGCACACTGACTGAATCTGGCAACTCAGATCTCAGGACAAACCCCAAGTCAAACATTCAGAACAGGACACAGGGACAAGAAACAAGGGAGTTTTTTTTGTGGAATCCCACTCCTGTTTTGCCAATGTCCCTGAAAGCCACTGCTGGCAACTTGGGCTCCATGCACTTGCAATGCAGAGTGGTCTAATTCACATTGCCGACTCTTCTTTCCGAAGTATATATCGTACATAGAACAGGAAATTTTCCATTCTTGCTTTTGCCCGCCAAATCTCTCTCGATTCTTGTCCTGTGCAACAGTCACGATAATTAATGGTAAATTTCCATTCGGAAAAAGGAAGCAGAAAACTGTCACCATGTGTTGTCGGTTCACCCCCAAAGAATGACAAGTTTCCCCGGTGTTTGGTACATCTTCCGTTGAAACTTATCACAACTACAATGGCACAACACCGGCAGAAATGGCAAAATAAATACGTTAGTGAATTAAATTTATGCAAATTAAAACGACTTTCAAGTTGGGAGTCCACTGATCTGCTTTTGCTCCAGAAAGCTTTGATTTTGCATTTCTGAAAAACGTCATCCTGTGTTAACCCTGTGCTATTTCATCCCGAACCTTTTGTTTCTGATTTCCCAGTGTCTCAGAGAATGGATGGGGGAAGGTGCATCAGAAAATGGCGTCCGGCTTCAATCGTAGAAGGACGTACACATGGACTCCAACCCACGGAAACTAACCATACAAGAAAGGAACAGAAACGACAGAAAGGCAGAGGCATTTGGAGAGAAATATGAGTGTAAATGTAGCCTATGCTTCACATAAATGGCAAATTGTGGTGGTGTGTATGTAACAAATGTAATGTGTTCCTGCAATAGCGCTAAGTAACTTATACCACTTCACGTAAAGGTTGGCCAAGATTTCTAAGATAGCTAGACAGGGCTCGCCTATATGTGAAAGCCCTAGATGTCAGAATGCTCTGCCAATTCTAAATTTTTCTTCAAACTTGCCATTGTCCTTTCATCAAAGTTAAGATGTTAGATGTTAAATTCTCTTCGATTTAAATCCACATACTGAACATTACAGAGATCTTGATCAGGACTAGTGCCAAAAACCTTCATTTGGAGTGAACTGTGTGCGCAACTAAATTGAAGAAGCCCAACATTCACTATTTCTATGCTCCTAAACAGGTAATTGTAAGTATTGCTACACTTTTTTCCATAGCTTTTCAACTAGACTGCGGTCGGCAATGTACATGTATCATAACAGTGTAGAAACCCATTGTTGTGGCACATTTCTCTTCATGAGACAACATAGCAAAGTGTCCGGTGTCAACATTTGCTATCTCCTTCAATAGAGATCTTTTTCCATCTTTCCCTTGTGTGGTCCGACTGCTTCCAAGACACACTCATGAATATTCAAACCTGTTTTTCACGCTTTTTGTTAGTAAATTTCTAAAATATAGTTATCATTTTCAATACTTTCAGGACGGAATTTCTCAGGTAAAATGGAAAGATTTCTTGTGTGGTTCGTTTTCTCTTCGTTGTAATTTCTCACCCATTGGAACAATTGGAATGACATAAAATTTTATCAAAGAACAGAAGCAACCTGTAAAAAAGGGTTGCCATCAAGAGAAACTGCATCTTGCAATGTTGATAACATCATATCATAATCAACTTAGCAATGTAACGGTTTGGAAGATCCAGACTTGTGATCATAATGCGAAGCTATAGCTGCTTGCTTTCGTGTGATAGCTGATTTCACGACTACATCAACAAGGCCTTCTCAGGGTTTGCTATAAGTTTGATATGACTGATTGAAGATTCAATTCAATTTGGACATTTCATATCCACAGGGAAAAGTGTACGGTATACAGGGCTGTTGTTGTTTTCTTGTGACGTCTTCGAGATTCGAGGCAATAGGAAGGACGTTACACTGAAGTGATGACGTCATACTTCGTAACGTCATGACGTCACAAACTCATATCTATGGCACAGGGACTATGGCGTCAGAAACCACGATCATAACCAACAAATCAACGCAGCATGTCGTCTGTGACGTCACGCTAAGCTGCTAAACTTGCGTCATAACGTTACGTCGTGTGAACGTCACAAGGACGTCATGTTTAAAGTCTATGCATGCAGGCTAAATGAATGCCATCTAACCAGAGAATGACGTCACAGTCACGTCACACTGTCCTTGGCAACGTCAAAACTCGTGTACTTACTGCATGTGACGTCATCACGGTTGTGATTGGCTGGTGAGTGGAAGAAGTGACGAGAAAGGGTTGGGGTTGGGGTTGGGGTTGGGCTTGGGTTTTCGTTGTCATGCCAACTCGTCACGTGCTCGCTGCAACCAGGGCTGGCGCTCATCGCGGGTCATCGAGTGCACTTTGCTCAGGTGATCCGACAGGTTGAGGAGCGACTTGGCCCCGCAGCCGGGCACCGGGCAATTCTTGCGGGAGCCCGAGGAGTTCCAGGGCGCGCGCACTCGGGTCCCCGAGCCGTTCCCGACAACGCTGCTGCCGCTGCTGGCCAATGACGAGAAGGGGAACGAAGACGAGGCTCCAGCGGAACGAGGCTGACTGAGCGCCGCGGAGAACCCTGGGAAGGCAGCGGTGGGCGTCACGTGACTGGCCGGGAAGGCCTGGGCGGCGTTGAGGAGAGACAGCGCCTGCGCCTGCTGCATGAGCAAGGCGGCGCTGTTCAGCGGGATCTGGGACATGGCCATGGCGAGGGAGTCCGCCGTGGAAGACAAACTGGCAGTGGACTGGCTCGTCGCGAGGGCAATGGCCGCCAGGGCCGGGCTCGCCGCTAGGTTCGCTGCTGCCGCCGCTGCTGCTTGTTGTTGTTGACTGATGTTACCGGGGCTGCTGGAAGACGTTGGGGAAGGGTTGTTGTTGCCGTTGCGGGCGTGGTGGGTGTGGGCGGGTGTGGGGTTAGACCCAGAGAGGGGCGAAGACTTGACGTTGTTGGCTGTGACCAAGACAGGTGACGAAGACTGCATGTGCTGCTGCTGCTCCTGCAGCTGCTTTTGCTGGTGGATGCGTTTGGCTTTTTCTAACCAGGGTCGGCGTTCTTCGGGGCCGAGGCCGTGTGTTTTCTTCAGGTGATCGCACAGGTTAGTGAGATAGCGCGCGCCGCAGCCAGGGATAGGACAATCCCGGCGGTACTTCATCGCAATGTGGTTGGTGGCGCCCCCGCGGTTGTTGCCGCCCCGGCGCTGGGGGTTCATCAGGCCGTACAGCTCGCCGATAGTGCGGCGGTGGCGCAGCGGGGTCCGCCCGACAAGAGGCGCGGTCTGCCGGGCGTCCCCGCCGCCGCGGTGGTCCCGGCTGGAGTGGTGCGCCGCCTTCCCGAGGGACGCCGCCAGCTCCGGGATGTGCAGCCCCGAGGCCGGGTGCGTCAGCAGCGACGACATCCCGCCGCCGCCCGAGCCCAGGCCCCGCGGCGTCCGCAGGTTCAACACCTCACCCGGCTCCAGGTCCTCCTGCAATCAACACACAACGGTGAGGTTCAGCAAACTTCAACATGAAGCTGAATCCAGCACAAACAAGGACGCGTAGCGACCGTGTCCATGGTCTCTGTCCATACATACGACCAAGTACGACAACAACCAAAACAAATGAGCACTCAAATCACAAGAAGATGAGTTTTGGGGACTTGTCTCTGTCCCAGTTTCCTTAGCTGTGAAGAATGGAGGAAACTCGGGAGTGGTCATCAAAACTCAGGTTGAAGCGTTTTGAACAACAAATTAAGTTTTTCATTTTACGGCGCTACGAAAACATTTGCCGTCTCTTCTGGGATCAGATTTTCAACGCATTTCTTCAGTGAAAAAGTGTCTCATGCACAGATGAGCCAGCTAGGCAACGTCAAATGTACAATGTTCCGCAAACAAAACATTTTGTGTGAGCGCTGTGATTCAAGGAAAAAATCTCTTCTTTGATAAAACGAATTGAAACCCCTTTCACTTTTCTGACCACTTGTCCATGACTGCGTGCAAGAGCGCATTCCTACAGACTTCAACAGAAACTTGACCTGACGGGAACTTGCGGTCAATACTCCCCCGGGATGACTGGTCTCCGACTTCTGAATGATAATGTTTGTCCACACAAGCGGTCAGCTGTGAATGCGGCAATTAGCGCCTTGCGGTGGTTTTAATCGCCCGGGATAATGGTTTTATTTGATGGGTGGGTTATTTAATCTCCACAGCTGGCCACGTGTGCAGTTACGTAACAAACACCCCGGCCCCTGGAGGGGTCCGTAGTGGTCAGTGATGATGGGTCAAGCTTCTTCACTGAGTGGCTGTTAACAACGGTATTGCCCGCAAATCAATTACCAGTTTCTGTCCTTTGGAATTCCAGCACTAATTAAGCCCCGTTGTTTTGTGTCTTTCTTCCTATTCTTTGCTCAATGTCGTTGTTTTATTGTACGAGGTTCTATGAAAAACGCATTTTTATTGTCTTCCATACATTAGCAAGGAAAAGGCCCTGGTGTCATTCAGTGCAAAGAATATGAGACAGCGGTGCATTTCATTATCGTGGTTTCTGCACTCAATCTACTCCTCATTCGCCGTATATTATCTCCCGCAGTGTGTAATTTCTAGATATCTCAAGCAATATGACTCACACAAAAACGCTTTGTGTAAATCAGCCCTCACAAAAAAACATTTACTGTAGCCTTTCTTTTTGCCTTGCTCAGTACAACGGAACAAAGCCCGCACCTGCATACATGTGTATCACATGTGGCTAAATTTATGTCACTGCACTAGTTTTTGCCATTTGGGGGTCTCAATCAATCTACTAATTTATGCAACCAAGTCTCTTTTTTTTCAGCAAATTTAAACCGAACCAGAACAAAACCGATGCGGCACATTGCCGTGTTCGTTTTCCTGACGCCCGTTGCCTATTCTCAGATACGTGTGCTGCAAAGGCACATCACATCTCTCTGCGGATTGGCAAACGCAAACGTCCTCACTGCATTTGCCGGTACGTTTCTGCCCTGCGCAACTTCACTGCTTCCAACAACCCAACCCCCCCTCTCCCACTTTTCCAACCCACCAACTCCGAAGTCAAGTCTCCAAACACCTGGACATCTGTAACTTGCTTCTTGATTTGAAACTTTTTTGCCGAAAGAGACTGGTGCAATTTTTCGGAGAGATTTAGGCAACACGTGCACCCACCTGTTCTTTGGTGGCGGCGTCTGCAGCTGACTCTGTGTTCATTGGTTCAATGTTGATGACGTTTTCCATGAGAGCGTCGGACACAGTCGAGGCCTCGGCGTCCGAGCCCCTGGAGCCATTCTCGTTCTCGCCTCGTTCCAGGGACGAGATCTCGTTCTCCGCCATTACGTACGAGTCGAGTTCTGATTGGCTGGGCGAGTCCACGTCGCTGTCCAATGAGGCGGCATTGGGCTGGATGGTAAAGACGCAGGGTAAACCGGAAGTGGGGTGCTGGGGATGCAGGTGGTACTTGTTCCTCAGTCCTCCCAAGGTATAGTCTTTCCCATTCACATTCTCAACCTCACTGTCCAGCTGGGGGTCGGGGTCACCTGGCTCGAAATCCACCTCCAGATCCGTTGCTAAGCCGTTGCCATTGGTGACCTTGTGGCAACCGTTCTGGGAAGGCGCTGGTTGCTGGGAAGTGGCGTTGGTTGCCATGGAAATGTGATCATAGCAGTCTTCTTCGTCAGAGTCTTTGTGGAAGTCTGATAAGTCGAGCGGGCTGTCCAGGGAGTGGTTCCTATCCCTGAGATAGGTGCTGCAACGCTGCGGGCGGCTTTGTTTGCGTTTGTTCTGTCTCCAGGACAACTGCTGTTTGTTGTTGTTCTTGTACACGGCCATGGTAACGCCCGTTGTCCCGGCAACAGAGTCGTTGTCGGATTCTTGCGCAGATGACGTCAGAGTGTCCAAAATTTCTACTCGCGCTGCAAAATAAACCAAAGAAATTTTGGTTTGCGGAAAGTGTCAGCAGACGTCGGGAAATTAACTTCTCTGTGGTTCCTAAATGTGTACCCAAGAGCAAACAAGAGCGGTTATCAGCGTCGAGGCCGCAATGCACCTTTCAATGTGATCGACCAGTTGGACAGCCATGCGGGGTTGGGGTGTCCCGTCCATGGCCACCACCACAACGACAACAGCAACCGCGATGATGGCAGGCTGACCCAAACAGCCCGCGCGGCCTAAAAACACGACTGCTTCATCAATCTTGACTTGAAACTGGAAGGCCAACCTGAACTACCTGAGTACACGCCCCTTCATGCACCGCAATGCAAGCGACTTGCTGCTTTATTCCGTTTCCTGAGACGCGCCAACAACTTTGCCCCTCAATCAATCCTTTGAAAGTTTTTTTCTTTTTTTTTTCAAAAAAAAAAACCACTTGACAGATCAAAATCCTGAGCCAGTCCTGTTGAATCTCATTCCGACTTTCCGCAAGCAATGACCCGTGCATTTCGCGATCAATGAAAAGACCAGACTGATTTCTTCACTTTTCAATTTCAAAACTTAAAACTCTGCACATCTACTGTCCTCGCAGGCACACTTATCGGGTGATTGTTGCTTTTTGTTTTCAAACATAACTTTTCTTTCCACTTTTGTGAACAAATACAAAGAACATTCAATGGCTTCACACGGGAAGGCAGAATCACACTAATCATCTTGAAAGTGAATAAAAGGGGAAAATAGGCTGAGAAATGCGCAACAGCTGCCCACATCCCAACCAACCCACGCACAGCTA
>JAAUYG010305194.1_pt1 | contig 10601 bp, 8 predicted proteins | sample 7278091 | NCBI WGS metagenome assembly JAAUYG01 (sample SAMN14350201, study PRJNA611818) | marine sediment metagenome | isolation source: surface marine sediment (0.6m) | place: French Polynesia: Moorea | collected 2018-08
CTTCTTTCCCAATTGGGACAAGACGTTTTTACGCCGCGGCGGCCATTTATCTAAGTCGCACTGCCGTCCTTGTCATCGTCATTGTTGTCTACCCATCCAAAGTGTACCGCGCAGCCTCGATACTGGCAGCTACAGAACCCTCGCTCTTCCAAATATCAAAAATAGGCACGCCTATTTGTCATCTAACTTTATTTCGCCGAACAATACGCCAGTTGCAAAGCAGTCCATTCTTGTTTCGCTTGCCATGCGCTGATTCACCGCAAAAGAAACTTGTTTGGAAATGCGTCGGAAAAACATTTACCTTGTTTGGTGCACTGAGAAAAGAAAAAAGGTGGTAAATACGTGTTTTCCATTTGCTATGCACCAAAACATGGCTGTGTAAATTCGATTCTTGAAATGGTAAAACGTCCGGAATCGTCTTGCAATTCTGCTGGTTGGGCAGCCTCCGCAAAACGCTGCAGGCTTTATGGATGCCTTTGTTCATCCCCCGCAAAAATACACTCCACATCAAGAAACTTGCAGAGTTTTCCGGAGACGTTTTTCCCTGCAATGCATTGCATTGCAATGGGCAATTTTCACTCAATTCGCACGAATGAAAAACACGTCGACGTGAGGATTAACAGAACAGTTTCCTATCATGAAGGAACATGCGTGGCAGCTAATGCAAACCCATTACTTTGAATGGAGTTGTATTCTCCGTGGAACAACTTGCAGCATTTTCCTGTGATTATCACCACGGATTTGTCGCTTCTAAAATACCAGATCTTGCCAACAAAAATTTTCTTTCAATTGCTTTTCTCTTTTCTGCTTGAGCCGATCGAATAAAATTTGTTTTGATTATGTTGAACAAAATGAAACAGAATGAAACAATTTTCAAGAAACTCTTTTTGTTTGTTGGCCAGCATTTTTTAGATCGTTTTTCTTTTGCGTTAGATGATTTTTTGAGTATGCTCAAATTGATTCATTTTTTGAGGTTGTCCGTCAGAGCAAGTCCTTATTCTTCCTTTTCTTCTTCCGCAATGCACTTGGAGTAAGCACATTGATAAAAGGGAACTTTCCTCAGGCCTTGGCAATTAGTCGTGATGCAGGCCTGCAAGGGATCCGAGTATTGCCATCGCTTGGGGCGCACAGACTGCCTTCCCTTTTTGGACGAGGCCAGCGCATGGGTACCTCCCACATCGTTTAACAGGTTGGACCCATTATAGTGGATTCCTTTGCTGGTTGACATCGCAGAGCCGGTGTTGCGCAAACCACTTCGCTTCAGTATCTTGGTAATCAATTTAGCATCACAGTTATTTTGAGGCGAACTCCCGCCGGTGGGGCCGCAGTGCCGATTGTAGCAGAATTTCACACGCTCGCGGTGATTGAAGGGCGCATCGTTTGCTTTCTGCAGAAGGCACTCGGTCAAGTCCAGGCTGGCACTCAGTACGTTGTTCGACCCGTCCAGCTGTACTTGATTCCTGCGAGAGAAATGTAAATAAGCTCAAACTAATGGAAATTAAACTTGATTAGAGGACAGGAGGAACTGTTTTTCTGTAGACAAGGAAGAAAATTGCTCGTTTGGAAAAAAAGCTCAATTTTTCCACATGCGCGCAGTTTTGAAGTTTGCGCCTTCCCGATAACGCAGCCTGAGCAGGCGTCGCAAGCTTGCTGGTAGATTTCCGCAAGTTGCGCTTGCAGGGCAAAGGATGATTCTGATGGATTCTCTGATTCTGAAACGCGTCCACGTCAAACGTGTTTCAAAAGGGGGATACTTCCCTTTTTCCGTGCAATTCAAACTGTTTATGGTCATCATGCGCAACACCTTTTGCGATCAGACCAGACTCAGCGGTCTTCACGTTCCTGTGTTGGCAAATTTGTGTTTCTACTTCAAGGCAAAAAAACACAAACAAATTGTTCAATTTTTTCCACCGAAAAAACAGCCGTATTTCCTTCACGGTTTTTCAAAGAAAAAAGTGAGAAGTTTTTGTTCAAATAAAACAGGTCTTGTGTCAAAATGCATGCCTCATCGTCAGAAGGAACTCTTTGCTCTTTGTGTTGGGGGGGACATGGTGGCAAAGGTTTTACGAGAAAAAGTCCAATTAAAAATGAGTCTCTTGCTTCAACATGTTTTTCCTTCAGGTTGAAATGGGTGTTCTTGTTCTAAAATTGAAGCATGAGACCCAAAATAAGTCAGAGGTCAATTTTGTCGGAGAAGGCCAAAGAACTTTTTCGGAGACCCCTTCAAAACAACACAAGGAAACATGCACAAAGGTTTAAGTTCCTCCAAAAACAACACAAGGACGCCTGAGAAGGTTCTTTTGGAAGAAGTTACAAACAAAACATCAAGCTTGAGTCACAGGTTTATGCTTAGTAAGAAGAGGCCATAGTTCATCAATTTCTCTGCCTGTTGCCAGCACAAGATTATTTGATTGGATTTTTGTAGTTTCCTTTAAAACCTGAAGTCAGGAGCAAGTCCTGACCAGTGCATTGACTTCCTTAACTGCAGGAAGGGTTTCTAAAGGCACCAACTATTCTGGAACGTGAATCTTTGAGGCTGCCGATTTTGACACTTTTTTCAAGAATTGGGCATTTTTTTGCAAAGTCTCAAACTCACACACAAGCATCTCAGCTGTGGGCAAATCTTCCAGCTGATCCGTAGTACCAATAATCCTGTCAGGGCTCACTTTTCAGCTAAAAACCAAAAACTGCCTCTTTTCTGATGATTTTCTCTTGCAAAATACTCCAAGCTCAAAGGCAGTTTTAATGCCTCTGAGAGAACTAAAATCGCAAAATTTTGAAAAAAAAACTTGGGACTAGATTCAGTGTAAAACGCACCAAATCAGGAGCACAAAGTGGATAAAAGTGTTCATACCGCTTTGTTATAAGTCTTCTGCCGGCGCCTTTTATCTGGAAACACTGCGCACCTGCAAAGAAGAGATTGAATAGGTATACACGCAGAGAATACATCCTCGAAAAGCATGACACGCTTGGTTGAGGTTGTCATTGACTCTCATTGTTGGAATGATGCCATTAATCAAAAATATTAATAAAAACAACTCAAGCGTGAAAACTGTTAGCAAATGATACGAAATTCGAATTCTGTTGTTTTCAGAAACTAGAATGCTTGGAAGCATTGTGTCGCACCTTGGTGTGCCCACATGTCAGTTGGGTGAAAATGGAACCACAGTTGCAGCAGGAAGAAATACAGGTAGTATTGCTATTGGGCGAAAAAAAAGTTTGACCATCCAGAAGTAAAAACGTTCAGGGGAGGGGAGTCTACAGACGAACATCGCAGATCCACTGCTTGCGTTGGCAAGGCGTGATTAAAACAAGCAAAAAGGCTCCCTGGTCTGAATGAAAGTTCTTGTGTGAAACACCTAGAAATTTAACAATGTGGGAGGTAAGGTTTCCCACAGAATTAAGAATGACACCCAACATAATGTTTTTTCGGTGCTGCATGGAAGTTGAAGGATCATATGGAGCCCTACTTTTGTGTCAAGACGAAACCATGCAGACGATCCCATTTTGCTTCAAGGAAACTTGTTGTCCTTCCAGACTGACGGAAATCAGGTGGGTTCACCCACCCTGTCACCCAATTCATTGAGGGAATGAACATACCAGCGAAACTTTGTGATTGGCTGGCCCACAAAGTTGCTTTGTGTCGGAGCACACATGCAGTGCCTTCGTTCAGGATTCCGCTTGGCCGTGCCAGAAGCTTCATAGCTTGACTGTTCATCAAACTCCAATCAGAAATCTGTTGGTGTTCTTCCCCCCAATAGACTTCCGTCACACCAGTTTTCCTGTTCGCTGACAGCTGTCTGAGTGCTGTGGGAATGCAAAATCATCCGCTCGAATGCGCCTGTTTTGAATTATTAAACCCTGCAGCAGCGACCGAGGATCTGAGATACCTGGGACATTTGACAGTTTCACATCATGTTCACAAAAGGCAATTTGTGTGATGAAGTTATCTTCAAACAAAACTGTGAAAATTGCAAAGCTTTCAATTTGCTCACATTGCAACTTTTACCAATCTAAATATGTTGGCTTTAGGGCAGTACTGACCGAATAGTCCTAAGTGCAAGTTCAGTTCACTGCATGTAGCTACAGAAGTGTCTCGCGTTTTCTCAGACCAAATTGATGCAATGGAGAACAGTTTGGTTCTAATGCGTCCGTGGATGTGTGCGACGACACGAACCAGCTTCCTGAAGCTGCAAAATAATGAGTCCCGCGTTGAGGACAAAGGACGGGGCGAAGTCATCTACCGTCCAACACCTGCTACAACTCTATACCTGATGTTATAACCTTGAACCGAATATGGTTCATCTAAATGTATGTGCGGCTCGCAGGTGATCTGACTAATTCTGAACGAATTTTCATCTGCAAATGTGAAGGAAAGTTTCAATCTCGGACTTCTCACCAAATGTTTCTCAGAGTGATTTTTGACTCCTCTTCGCTTGACGCAGTTGCAGCCTGAAGCTCGGACAGCAATTTTGTCAGCTTTTGCTCTTTGCACTTTTCAAGGAAGGACACAAGCATCTGCGAAATGGTCCAACTTCACAGTCGAAAAGTTGGCAGAAACAAATGTCCAACCCAACAAGGGTGCATTCCCTGGGCGATTCTCTTCCAACCGCAAAATGCTTGACAATCACCCAAAGAAACAATATTGTCCCAGTATATACCTCCTGTTTTTGTTGTCTAAAGTTGAATACCTTTTCATGACGGTTGCTTGCAGCTAAAAATTTGGCATTCTTTTTCCCAGCAAGCGGATTACTGAACGCCTGAAAGGGTTTCTTTGTGAATGCAGGTAAGATCCAGTTGGAATCCTTTAGAAGGAAATTACACGGCTCACTTGCTTAATGCAATTATATTTTTGTGTGTGTATGTGAGCACAAAGATAGGTCTTGATGTTCGCTTCCGTGCCATTGTCAACCATTTTCAGCACAATGTGGTGCTTTCCAGTGTCAAAGGAAATGCATGTGTCACAGCCCCAGCTATGGCGTCCTGTGTTTCGTATCCATGCAGCAATAGACAGTTCAAACACCAAACGTAAGTTGCAACGAAAGCTCAAACAGAACGTAACCCAGATTTATCAGACAATGACTGATGTGGGTGTGGCAAATTCTGCACATTGGATTGGTGTATACAATTAGGTTACGTTGGGTTTGAGTTTGTATTGTGCGTTGCAAATACTGTTTGGTGCTCAAACTGTCGTGTGCCAAATGCCCGCCGACCGGGACAGCCCCAACCTTTGGCCTCGCACGCCTCTGTAAGTGACCAAGGCGTGAGACTTCCGCCATCTTCTGCCCTGGGAGTGTATATACATACGCCCATTTTTACTGCTCAAGGCGACCACCACCAGAGGGGGCTCAAGGTCTGCAGCTCTGCTTTGGAATTTCAAGCAAGAAAAATATTTGTCCGAATTTATGTAAATGCGAGGGTGATTCTGCCACCTGGGTCGCGATCGTCTTTTTGTTGTGCAGGATAAAATGGAAACTGCATGTTTCCTGGCTCATTTGCTCAGTTTTTGTTTAATTAAAACGGAAGACATGTCTTGTGGGATTGTTTGACACAAATCTGTCTCCAGTTGCTGTTAACACAGTATGGATTTCATGTTCATCAGGATTTTTCCTGAAGAAGCGTCTGCATGTGAGAATACGAAGTCCGGATAGTGCACCAGACAGGAAATGATATGGCATCTTGTTGTAGTTCCTTAACCGAGAACATCGCACCTTTCTTTCCCGTTCGCTGCGCGTTCCCTGAAAATGTTTCCGGCAATCCCGAAGATTGTTGGAACGTGATCTGTGAGATCTATGCAGTGTGTTGCATGCATGCGCCGGAGAGGAAAACAAGATTTAATTCTGCATGGGAGACATTAAAGGCAATTGCTTCTATTTTGGTCAATCCTTGTTTATCAAAACCAGATCAAATCAAGCATCAACCTCTGAGGACTGTCCAAAGCTGTTCCGCTTTTCACCTCAGTACAAACCTGTCATAGAGCAAGAGAATTTGGATTCAAATCGTCCGAAGGAAACGATCCCTAACTACCCGCGGGCGACCCAAGGTTGAGTGTTTTTTTTGGGGGGGGGGATCTGTCCACGACAACAACGGTGACAAAAACGATGACGATGGCAACGACAACGACAGTGTAACTCCGAAACGCCGCACCACTTTCAGCAGAGTGGCCAAAAATAAATTCAACACAACTATCGGTCCACCTGGGAATCAATTAAATCTCAACAAAGACAAGAAAGAAACTGAGTCAATCTTTTCAGAAGCGCTTAAAACAATGAAGCTAAATCTGGAAAGCAAAAGCACTTTCCCTGTGGCGCTTAAGAGCAATCCAAATAAATCATCCGGAAATCAATTTTGTGCTGATTGCTTCAAAAAATCATTTTGAAGCTGTCTTGACCAAGGTCAAGATGAGATGATTCCAAATGAGAGAGTGACAGGCCAAAAACCGCCAGAATTAATTTGTGACTTCAAGTCCAATCAGCCAAGGAACAGGATGTCGTGGGGTAAAATGGTTCATGTTGCTTTCATCAGGAACAGGATGTCATCGGGAAAAAGGTTATTTCATCCTGCCGAACAAAATCAAATTGACCAATGCAGGAAATTTGAGCTTGAAACAGAGAGGATTACATAACAGGTTGGGGTGTGCCTGGACATGGGGCGCAGTGACACACCAGTGTGTGTGTGTGTGTACTTTCTGGTGTTTTGTTTGGTCTTTTTCTTCTGTTTGTTGTCAGGCTGACTGCTGCCTTGATGACAAATGTAATCCCTCGCTGGACACTGAACAAGAAAGAGGTATTTTGCCAGTAAGCTCCGAGCTTTCCTTGAGTTACTGTCAAAGAAAATTGAGTGACCTAAATATTGGATGCAGATACAACACACCGCATGCAGCTCACAGGGCTTTCAACTGTACGGAAATGAACAAGTATTGTTTCCACCTTCAAAAGATTCAATGTCCTGGGTTTGACACAGGATGGTCGCAAGAAAATCATAATCCTGGTCGTGCACATGCACGTGAATCGCGAAAACGAACTTGGTGCAGACATGCTTGTTGCAAGAAGCGCAAAACAACTGCAGATTCTCTGTCTTTTTTCTGAAACAAACTCTTGAACAAAGATGCAGTGCTATAACTTTCACCAGATGACTTTAAGGCAACAGACACCTTCAACACCACCCAGGATTAAGCCTTACAAGAGAGCAGACATTCACAAATATCAAGCAATGAGATGCTAAAAGCGTATTTGCGAAGCAAGGATTACACAAGATTAGCATGATGGATGCCCCCTACTGTTTCTTGTAATCATTTTTCATGCTCAATGACACTCAAAATCGTGTTGTCAAGCTCAGGATGTTAAAATGAAAGAGAAAAGTTTATCTTTTTCAACACAGAAATAGCAAGAGGTTTGGCCCCAAAGGTCCAGATACTTCGATGCCGCCATCGCCATGCACTACGCAGGGGGGTGGCATGTCAGTGAGGGGGTTGGCATATCCCTGGGGAGGGTTGACTTTGGTCCTTACTTGGTTGATGCTGGCAGCGGGTGGCATCTATATACGAGGGGGGGGGTTAAAGCAAAGGTCTCATTGGGAGCCAAACTTCTTCTTTCCAAACCAAACTTGAACTTAAGGACGTTTAAAGCACAAAGAACTTTCTCACTTTATCCGCAAAGAACCTTTCCGTAAGACGAGGCTTGCTCACGTTCGTGGTACTTTTCACTTTTGGCAAGACAATTAGAAAGGAAACTCTCAGCTGTGATCGTTTTCAGAAAGAGCCGGACAATCACAAAATGGAAACTATCAACAACAAATCCGCAACAGTCGTGCCCACAAAGACAACGAACCAAGAGAAAATGATTTGTCCCGCAGAACGTTCCATTCAAAGTTAAAAGAAGAAAATGTGAAGAATATTTTTCACGAATATTGTCCTTCCGAGTGGGCGCAAGTATTCAACGTATTCAGCGCATCTATATATTTTCATTGATTGCCTGAAAAGTTGAAATCTATGAGAATCATCGATCACAAAAAGTTTTGTGGGGCAGCACACATGTTGTTGACATGAGGTTCATTTCTTCCGTTTCTTCTCTTGAGCTTGGCACAATTTTTATGGAAACAAACAAAACGGAGAACCAAGATCACTTCCGGAAGAGAAACAGAACCCACACGTGGTGCGACATTCATCAACACGATTCCTAAAACTATTAGATCTATTCCAAAAGTTGTAAAACCGTGCATTGTTTCCAAAAAACCCTTTGAAAAGCGTGAGACTGGTGAGGGTAGTTATGGCAATGAAAGTACATTTGAGCTTAATGTCAGGGGATCGCCTGGATCAATCACCAAGAAAGTTTTGACACTGCGACCCAAAGTAAACCACACTCCGGAACCAGTCACGAGCGCCACCTTTCTTTCACTTCACTGATCTCATCGTCTCATCGTGATTTGTTTCCACCACCTGCGAAAGACGTGCTGCTTAGGAATGAGTGTCATTGCCTTCCCAAAAAATATCCACAGGAGAATGACGTTGGCCAAAGAACGCAATAAAATGGATTTGTTTTTCTTGTCCGTGGGCTGGGGTGTGGTGGAAGCAGCAAGGCAGGCCCTTTGGGCTCGGTTCTTGATCCCAGATTTTCAAATCAGGTCATTTTCAGTTGAAGAAAGCTGAAATGGGGTCTTGGGTGGGGGAATACAGGATTCAGAGCAACATCTCAGTTCAACTTCTCATGAAAGGGTCTGGATGGGCCTTTTGGATCCGGGCCTGCAGGTTCAGCCAAATTTAAGAACGTGGTGTGTTCCTCATACACTGGTGTATACAAGTCAATTGGCTGGTCCCGTTCGCGGAATCGGGTCTGTTTATGGAGCTGTCAATGAAGTTGCAACAGCAAAGCAAGCAATTGTGAGAAAACAATGTGCAGCATTTATCCAAATAACTGAGGTTCATGTAAATCAACCATTGATTTGATTAATCTGTGTAAGCACATTAATCTATGTAAGCACAGACTGATATGTCAGAACCGTGGCAACAACGGGTGAAAAGGACATCACAACATGCTGTTGTGGTCCACACTGACAAAGCCAGGAACACAGAAATCCAATTATTTAAGCCTTCCAACTCCGAAGGTGGTCGCTCAGGGTCTTAGTGCACACACTTTGTTGGATGTTTTGTTCCTGTTCAATTCACAAGACCAAAGTTAAACAAGAAAATGTGACGAGCAATGTTGAGCAAACTGTTCTCTTGTTTTGGAGCTCGGATGTCTCACAAATCATTCCGTGTGTGTGACCTACTTTCCAACGGAACAGCACAACAAAGAAACAAACCGCGCCAAGTATTCGGCGTCTTTAATGAACTTTGAATTTGCTTCTTGGACAGAGATCTGTTGTGTTTCCGAACTTTCTGTTGGACTGCATGTAGTTTATCCTCACAGATGACACTGAAGGCGTCCAAAGAACATTCTGTTTAGTGGTGTTTCAGGAAATCATGGACGTTTATGTTTCCACACAAATTTGCAACAATGGCAAGATGGTTTTGCCCCTAAGTGACTCGAAGGGAGATTCTGCAGATTTCTTGCTGGCAGTACATTAACTCACGTCATCACGTCAGACATATATTTGCAAAACAGAGTCCGCGACAGGCTCCATGACAGAGAACACAACCATCTTTCGCAATGGAATTGGACTCGAAAGGTTTTTGCCCGCAGGGTGTATCAGTGAAATGTGCCTTGCATGGTCAGTTCTTTTTCCAGCCACTTCTCTTCTGTTCTTGGCTTTCTACAAACACTTTTTCGCGCAATTGTCCACACATAGGGGTGTCAGAAGTTGGTATGGTTGGGCATCCACGATTATTCTATGTCGTTTGTCAGATTAACAAATCTGTGGGTGGTTGCTCAAGGTTTCATGTAGTTTCCTGCGGGCCGACCTACTGTGTGGATTCTTGTTGCACTTTGTAAAGCAAAGGGAATCAACATCTGCTTGGACTTCAGCTCATGTTCCACATTTTCAAAAGGTGAAACAACAAAATGAGTGCACAAAGATGTTTAAATTTCAACAACGTTGAGAATTAGCTATTGCACAGAAATAGAAAATGACAATACACCAAAAACAGGGGTCACCTCCAAATGGCAAAAGAAGATTAATGCAGCAAGAGGTGAAGCTCAGAATGTGTTTCACATCTTTTTTGTTGGCACAGAAGGATTTTCCTGAGCCCTACTGTAAAAATGTGTCCATTGTGATCCGGTGTAAGACATCCTCACATCACTGAGGTTGTCATCAGCTTTTGAGCTGAGCAGGTTGAGGATAGAACCAAAAGATCAACGCACAACGACCGAAGTCTCAGATCCCAGCAACGGAGGGCACCTTCTGCGAAAATAATGTGTCAACGTGAAAGAGGGACCAAATACAGTCTTTCTTTTCTTTTCATGACAGATGCAAGAAGTTGCTGAAGCTTACTTTTTCTTTTTACAAGACACATTGGTTCTGCGAATTGCAAAAATACAGTTGACCAAAAAGGCAAGTCAATCTCTGCCTCTCTTGTTCAGAGCTCTGTTACGAGTCATGAGGACTGTGACACCCACACGAAGGAGACTGACAGTCTGTGGGAGGTGTGCAATGCCATGCAGGTC
>JAAUYG010121890.1_pt1 | contig 10600 bp, 3 predicted proteins | sample 7278091 | NCBI WGS metagenome assembly JAAUYG01 (sample SAMN14350201, study PRJNA611818) | marine sediment metagenome | isolation source: surface marine sediment (0.6m) | place: French Polynesia: Moorea | collected 2018-08
CGTGCATCCCCATAAATCAACCTATCGAAGAGAGGGTCCTTGGTGAGGCTTTGGTTGCACCCAGTCACCCCCCCCCCCCCCCACATACACACACACACTCCAACACCACCTCTTTCCATGCTCACGCTCACACACAGCACAGGAAGTTACCTGTCCAAGCAGATGGTCAAAACCGGAAGTTGAATGGGCATTTTTTTTTCACTGTTTACCGAATATGTATAACCATGTCATCATTATGTATAAAAAAAACTCCATTCTGACTGTGACTGCCTTGAATGTTAATTACTTTACTGTGCTATTTTTTACAGCGATGGTTGACCCGGGACAACAATGTCTATAACAGGTTTTCCTTTGTCTTTCCAGAAACCCGTAGAGTAGTAAGCCATCGGGCGGTAGAAGGGCTAGGCCTGACGTATTGTGCAATATGATCCGAACGAAAAACTGATTTCACCAAAAGAAGCGTCTGAGCAGGACTCCAGATGAAGCGTGCACCTGCCGTTTCCATGGAAACAACTTCCGGCTCTTTTTATATTTTTGATGATCCCTGCCAGCGGTGGGGGCTAGGTGTTGGAGTGAGGCGAGCCGAAGAGTGCTGGACCACACAAAAAACTGTAGAGAAGTCGCACATGACCATTATGTGTGATCTTTGACCTTGTACGTTGTTATTTTTGTGCTGCCATTTGGGGGGGATATTATCCTAGGGGAATCATGTTTTTTGGGGAGCGTCGTATATATAGAGAGAGAAAACCTACACAGGGTCCCAGAGAGGTCATTATATTTTTTGTTAATTAATTAGTACGAGAAATCCGATTTGTTTTTTTCCTGTGTTCATGTGTGAATAGTCATAAGTTTCTATGTATGCATTTACACGGAAGGTTCGGTTTTAGTTGACGTATGTGTGTGTGTGTGTCATGTAGACAGAGATTCGATCCATTATAGTTATACTTACCAACTACTACTTGATTTTCCCACTGCTGGGCTTCTCATTCTGTTCTTGCCTTGTAAGTTTGTGGGTGGAGCCAAATTCCAACCTAGAATGGCTTCCTAACTTAATTGTAGCACAACAGCAGTGTTCTCTTATATTATAAGATCGTATTTAGTGTCTCGCTCTTTTGTGCAGGGCGTGAGGTTGAAATGAAAAGAACGAGAGAGAAAGAGAACACATCCTGCAGCCGTATCTGATCTCATGTAAATTACTTGTTATACAACTTTGATGTTTGTGCGCATTTCCCTCATGAACCACATCAACATCTCTTCACACAGTTTGCTTCCCTTGTTGACTGCCGTAGTTTTCGCTGCGCTTGTATTACCAGTAGCTTTAAAAAGCTCGGCTGAAAAAAAGAGATACGATCCTAGACCTTTGCTGGCAGGCCCTTGGCATTTTGCTGGTATACGTAGCTGTTACTCCCTCTGACCTAACTTAATTTATAGCTCTTTGTTGTATAAATTATATAGATGTCCATGTACTGAGGTTAGTGGCTGCCTGGTGCAAGTTCGTTCACCTGTTTGTAATTTGACTGAACTCTCGTTGCAACAATGGAACGTTTGCTTTGAATGCGCATGCGCAATTGGATTCCTTGAAGCCGCATAGCCTCGTTAGCGAGTGCAGGAACAAACTAGTTGCAAACTGTAAATATTGCCTAACAGTAGTTTGCCTTTTCTCCTATTTATTATGTTCTTTGTTTCTTTAATATGCTAGAAGGCCGTCCGGCCGCCAGAAGAAGTATACTGTACTTTGAATATAAAAGAGCATCTGTGACGTAGGGGTTACGTCATATATGTGTATACATTGACCAAGGTATACGACGTTATCGGTTCTTATGCTCAGTGTGCGCGTGTGTATGTGTCGGGGTAGGATGGTTCATTCACTCCCTTTGCTTGTGTTGCTGTGAAGAAAGTACTTATGTCACACTTTCACTGATATGTGACCCATTTGTACCCATTGTAGCAATGCAATTGGTCGAGGCAAAGGCCAAAAACTGTGCGAACTGCCTCAACAGTTGTAACTGCACAATCAACAAAGTTGCATTTATTTCTGTCTGGGTTCCAAGCCAGCCTGTATGACTTAAGATCGTTCCTTTTCTGTGTACTGTAAGTGATTTGTCACTGGTGCATCTGTTAATATTATATGTATCAATAGGCGACTTGACTGACGTGGTCGCGCTGTGCGTGCAAGTTTGTTTTGCGAAAAGAGGTGACTGAACCGTGTAGCCATCCATGCGTGACGGACAATGCTCTTGCAAAAAATAAAACCGTGTAAAATCCACTTTGCTGCTGTTTGCGTCTTTATCGGCAGGTGTGTCACAACGGGGGGTCTGGGTTCATAAACAGTTTTTGGTGCCAAATCCCCTCAATGTCCTATGCGAGGACTTGCGATCCCACGTTAGAACCTTTCATAGATATAACTACAATGAATGTCCGAAAATATTGCTAAACTGTAATTGGCATAAAATTTGCCTTTAAATTGTAATAAAATTGTTACTTTTAAAATGTAATTGGTATAAGAATGTTACTTTGCCAACTAGGTAAAGTTTACTGGCTCCTGATCTAAATATACTCTTAAGATGTTGGTCGAGGGATACCCTTCCGTACACCATTGTAGCCACGGTAATAGTCCATGCATTCCCCAGTTTCAAGACCCACAGATCATATAACAGTAAAACACTCGTCATATTTTACAAAACTTGGTTAGACTCTCTCGTGTTGCACATACAGAAGCCTTGACACTGCAAGATCTGTGGCAAATGAAGCTCATTAATTTAATGCCTGACAAACCTACGATTTGGGCACTTTTTGCACAGTCTTGAAGGTGAATATCTTTTACCTTGTGTTCTTCGACCACGTTCAAACACAATGCTAGTAAGGGGCAGTGGGTTCTTATTCTCAACCACTTATGGCTTACCGTAGGCATTATATCCGGCAGGACATATATATATACACAGTAAACTATATGGTAGTGTGGTCAATAATCTTCGACGAGATTCAACAAGCCTATAGGTGAGCCTTCTCCATATCTTTTTGTCTTCTTCAAAATGATCCAGGTTTGTTAATATACTACACACCCAAATGTCTCCAGAAGAGCCACCACATTGATGAAATTTACTATATTGTTGAAGTGGCTCTTGCCTATGAACAGTCCCATTGAGTATCACAAGTAACATTGGGACCGGATTGCTGGTGGAGCTTCAACTGTGGCAGGCCAGGCTGCATAGTTTTCTGCATGCGTGGTTAGGTTGCACCAATACTTTGCAACTCGGATTCCTTCATGAATTTGACTCCTGTAAAAAACGTATATATGGAATACAATTCTGTGTCAGTCTGAGAAACCCCAAACCATAAAACGTATGATTTTGCTGATTTGATCCGTTTTGCGATTTCAAAAGTCCACATGCAGACGTGCGTTTCGCCCCTAAAGCAATATTATCAAAGTTTGGTGGGTATGTGGCTCCCGTCTTGAAGGCATAAACGAAAAGAAAGCCCGTTGCTAGCAATTCGGGCCACTATTTCACAGGGGCTATATACGGCCAATGCTGCCTCTCTTGTCTTCTAAGGTATTTGAATGTCCAATTTCACCAGCACATTTCACGAATTTCGTAGAATTTTGCACACTTGTATTTCGTCTGGATTCAATAGTGCCACTTGACCGTTATCCCCCAGGCATAGTTTTGCGGCCTTGTGATGCCAAATGTTTGCCACAGTGACCAAGTGCGAAGTCCCTAGGGCTTTGGATTTGATGTAAATGGTCAGTGCACGCTACGGTCTGCTGCAGAGGTCAAATAAAATATCTGCATGTCTCAAGGGCGCCGAACAATTGTCTAAACAACCCGCGGGCAGTAATAATTAGCAGAGGCCTGATGTAGTTGGAGCGAACATGCCAAACATAATTGATTCTTGCCAGCGTTCTTTTACGCTTGCTTGGGCGAAGTAGGTGCAAAGCTGATTCCGAAAGTCAACAGTTGTAATTAAAACAAATTAATCGGAAATCAGAATCCACATCGCCAAAGGAACTATATGGCACCCTGGTATAGTTTATCGCTTTCTGCCCTCAAATATAGCAAGATTAAACTCTTCATGCCTACAGGTATACCACCCTCAAGCGGATTGATACGCAGGCCTGTGTTACTTTTCAAATGGCTTGATTTCTGTTAAGACGATTACCAAGAAAAAAAAATGTAGATTGCCTATATTTTGCTGGTTTCGGTTTTGAGATGATCTTGTATTTACCTAAATAAAGAATAAAGAGGAAAGATAGCGAGTCCATCCACATTGGCAACATACTATAAGCGGCATGAGACTCTTTGCATGTGGCATATAAATCATACAAGATACTAAGTGTCTTTCTATGGAAGATGCCCGGTCATAAACCACACATATCTTGTGATTAGCAAATTAACGCGCATTGTGAGTAATAATGGTGCATTAACGATATATTTGCATATTGAGTGCATCTCTTATCGGGTGATTTGCTCACTATATATAAGAGTCTGATGGACTACTGATATTTTTTATCATCTCTTAAACCACATGCAAAATGCAAAACATTTGTCTCTGTGTCACTCTGCGAACCAAAATGTGACACCGGAAGAAATTTGTTTTAAGACGTCACAAGCGACAGCCTCAGTCAGGTACAGAGCCTGGGGGGGCAACGCTATGTAGTCATGATAGGTACATACCTGTATGGGAATTTATACAAACTGGAAGTGTTGCCTTAATTATACACCTGTCGCCGTTACATGAAGTCTGCGATATTAAAGAGATCCTTATCGAAACGATGCAGATCCCTGTCATGGACTGTGGTGTATAGATTAGACCGACGAGCCTGCCTGGCCTCTGATCGCAATGCTATCAAGGTGTGATATCTTTACCGCATTGTTATTACAGACCACCATAACAGTACTGCCAGTAGGACTTTTTGCCACTAAAAGTTACTAAAACATGGGTCATTTTGTCTATCCACTCTCAGAGATACACGCGATGTGCCTGCCTTTCAGGGAACACGCAAGGCAGCAAGCCACATTTCCGGTTCGGAATCTACGTAAATACTTTTTTGTCATTAGGCCATAAATTCTGTGACGAAAGAGACCAGTGTCTCGCTATCCCTATTTATAGTTCGCTCGCTGTCTGGAGCGGGTTTTGGGTCGGTAAAGATTGGAGCCACCCACCCACCTCTACCCCGAGATTTGGAGCTGTTGATAATGCAAGCACAGAGAGCCAATTAGACACAGTCCGCCCTTTTTCTGTACAAATCATGACACGCTTGTCATAAGACCTATGGTCAACGCTGTCTTGGGGGTCCCGGGCACGGCTATTAAGTACAGTGTAACTTTTAAAGGCCATCGTGGAAATTCCATTACTGCAAATTATGTCGACTGAGTTCTTCCATTACTTTTCTAGTGTTTCAGAATTAACTACTACTTTAGTGGAAAAAAAATGAAGTGAGCCCTCCAGGTGGTGTTAGTCCAATAATTGGACTGAGGCTCCACTGTAATAGGTAGAGGTACCTTGAGATTGGTTGGCGCTCGTTATGCTCGGGAGGTGATGACTTTCACTTAATTTATGTTCGGACAGGTCAGTCGGCTATCTACGGACCGTCAGTGATCACAAAGGAACCGGGAACCGAAGCCCGGATCACACTTTGGTAATTCGATACCATACCAGGGCAGTTTTGAAACACACAAAGCTTCCTGCCCACCCCCCCCCCCCAAACAAAAAACAAAAACAAACCCAGAATCCTTTGTCTTTGCTTTGATAATTACAATGTCATTACCATGTATGGTTGCAAAGCAGCCATGCATGAGATATGGGGTAAAATATTAATATGTTTTTTTTTTGGTTAACAGAATTTTATAAAGATGAATTACTTTTGATATATCTGATTGCATCACCTGTTCAATCTATTACCTGCAGGTGGAGAGATTGGCAGACTGGTGTCATATGTTGGCTGAATTGGGTTATTAATCATTCATCTACACATCAGAAGGTCACAAAATCACATCTAAGCTGGAGAAGTTTCATCCATCTTTCATCTTATTTTCCATTTACTGATAGGCATGCAAATGATAGATTTCATACAGAACAAAAACGAAAAACAAAAAAAAAAACGTTGGTTGAACTGAATTTGGCCAAATGAGGACCTAGAAGGACATAGGTAGAACCTACATATTTACCACTGATATCAACTTAATCATTGGAAACTTGATTGAAACAATTTATAACTGGCCGTACTACATACAGCGATCATGCCTTCTGCCAAATAATTCCATCAGGATTAAACAGATTTGTCATTTCGTGAGAGGGTAGCCTTACTCACCCAGTCTCTTGTCGCGTCCTGACTGGCTTACTGCCACTACTCGATAGATCAACATCATATGCTTTTCTGTGAGTAAATTAGCGTATGGAACATGCTGTGTGGATACTTTTAAATTCAGGGGCAACACGTGCTTCTCCAAAATTCCCCCAAGACCAACCAGTCAGGTAACAGTTTGATTTTCCTGTCTGTAGCCATATAAGGCATAACACATGCTTCCACCAATATTCCCAACAGTAGCCAGTCAGAAGGCCATGATTTTTTTCTACCACCAGCCATGTTTTCATTACAATTGGATATCAAAACAAGACCATGGCCATTGTGGTGCTCAGGACCGAGCTGCTAAGGGGCACATGGTGACCAAGCCTTAAGGGAGAGGGTGCTACATGCACAGTGACATTGCAATGCTGTCAAGAGATTGCAAGGGTGACTTCTGTCCTCAAGTGTTGATTAAATAACAGACCATTGTAGGCATAATGACATTGTCTTGAATTAGCGTAAAAAAAACAGCTGCTGTGACATCATTTAGAGAATTGAACAAATGACATGGTTATACTTTCAGGTGGTACAGTAAGTGCTCCTACTGTCGGGTACATTGTACATGTACATATGTTGACTTAGCATATGTATGGCTGTAATTCTTACCATGACATTGTGGTATGAACTATTAATTTCTTAGGAAAATGGATGTTAATTAATAGACTATGGATTCACACTTGAAAAACTGTCGCTCTTACACACGGAGTTTTTCAAAAACTGGACACAGTTCCCAAATTTTCAGCGATTGTGATTCACTGCAATCTTCACTGGAATTGGATAATATCACTCATTGTATGACCCCATGGAGTCACCTTGTAATTATACATTATATATTCATATGTATTTCTGTTGCATATATTACTTTCAGGTTACAGTTCTGCAGCCTACATGTAGAACACCAGAATATGCTGAAACACATTCTTGACATAACATGGATAGACTTTGATTCAATAATTCATTACCATACACCTTTTTAATTACTTTCTGAATATATATAGTTGTGTACAGATATCTTGCATGTGCTCATATTATTTCTGCAAAGCATTCTTCTTCAGCAGTTAAGAATACATTGTGTCTGATGATCTTTGCCGAGTATAGCGTGATTACAAATTTATGTTGATCAGTATTTGGAAATTTTTTGTCCTTTTTCACATTTCAGTTTTGTACTCTGCTGTTAAGGTGTTGAGTGTTTATAGCTTCCAGTTGAGTAATAAACAACTTAACAATTTATGATGGTCTTTCAGGTTATGGATATCGTTACCCCGGTGTTGATTATGATGGTGGCTATGATGATGTTGTAGCCATGGGAGTACCTGAGGCAGGTGGTGTTGGGGTGATGTTTAATGCTCCTGGTGGTGCTGCTGACGGTAGCAGTGAATCCACAGATTATGAGTTTGATGAAGAGAAAGAAACATTGGCCGATGTGACGAGCACTCGGACTCACTTTCCAGAGACATGGTTGTGGACTCAGGATTTCACAGGGTCAGAAATCACAACCCAGTGTCACCTTTACATTTTTCACAGAGATTGTTGTGGCTACAGGTCACATATATTGTGGTAGCTGTCACAAAGAGTGGTAGCTGTCACAGAATTTGCGGTAGCTGTCACAGAATTGCGGTAGCTTGTGGTACCTGTCACAGAATTTGCGGTAGCTGTCACATTTGTGGTAGCTGTCACAGAGACTGCGGTAGCTGTCACAGAGATTGCGGTAGCTGTCACAGAGATTGCAGTCATGGCTGTCACATGATGTGCTAAAGTTGTCACAAGGCATGCATTAAAGTTAATTTTGTCACAGACTGCTGTAGTTGTCACAGAAAATTATAGCATTGACATGACTTCTTAATTCCAGTGATGATTGCAAAACAAATGTTTGCGGTGTGAAAATTTTTGTGATTCACAACTTGTAGAACATTTTTGAAACTAGTGCTTGTTAATTATTTTATGTTCCTTCTGTAGATCTGCTTTTAGTCACCTGCCATGTGGAACACAGTTGACACTCGTATGTGTCTTGACGATGTGTTTATAGTGTCCCTATTTGACACAATCATTCATCACACCAAATATTTTCTGTACTCGAGCAGGCATAAAACTAAAGCGCAACTCATTAAAAGGAATACATAGAGTTACTTGCCTCAAAACTATTGTTTTCGAATGTCTTTGTATTATTATGACAAATATTATAACACAAATTATTCCCTAAGTTGTTTAACTGATGCAATACAATACACAAATATTTTGCTGATAACAGATCTTAAAAGGCAATGCAATTTACACACCTGTCGGCCAGTTTCATTGTTACAAACCCACAAAATAACAGCTACATGTAATCTATAAATCAAATTAAAACTTGAGTTTGCTTTAATTTTGCAGTGAAATATATATTGCTGCTAGTAATACCTGTGGTGGTAATACATCCAGACTAACATTGCCTCTTATCTCATCACCTGTAAAGCTTGAACTAAATGGTTCACATGGCGACTTCTATGAAACTGTTATGTATACCTTCATGGCTTTGGTATAATATATAGAACCTCAAATATATACATATACATATATATCCATGTAGTTACAATGTATATATACAGCATTTTGTCTTGGGTTTGGCTTTAGTTTTACTTGGACTTCATGGTGCTGGAAAGACTTTGCATTCTTCATCTTGCATTGCTGCATGTATATCTAGTCCCTTGGTATGGATACAATTTGCTTACATTTTTTCTTTGTATACGTTTTTCCCGGCTATCAAGTTTTGATACATATACATTATTAAAATAACCATTTCCATAAGCTCTGCACCAGTAGTAAACTTTTTTCATTTATACTTCATATGGTATGTGTGAGTAGAGCTTTGATAATATATTCATGCAAAAGTACACAATATTTTTTAGTTCAAAGGAAAACTTGTAAAAATTATTGCATGGAGTATAAACTACTATGATACACATGATTATTCTTAACAGTATAATACAGAATAAGCCAATATAAAAATGTATAGGAATTTGTATTTATATTTGCTTACGAGTAGTTTATATTGTTGTATATTATTTGAATGTGCATATAATAACTCGTTTCTGTCATTGTCACTTTAGCCCCGATGGCCGTGTTACCATAGAGACCCAAGCACCAGATACTATCACGTCGTGGATTGCCAGTGCCTTTGCTGTCAGCACTGAACGGGGACTGGGCATAGCTGGTGACACAGACAAGGTAGGATCTCTAACAAAAAGTCAACTTTAATCAGTACAGTAGAACCACTTTTGAGACCATAGATTCAAGGAGAGACCACTTTTTAAAAGTTCACTCTTTGCAGTGAAATGAAAGACTGTCTCGTATTTCAACACAATTGAGCTATAGTTAATGAAAGATTATAATAAAAGATTGCCTTTCTTTGGATGGTCTTTAAAGACCGATTGTAACGTAATGAGTTACGGTGGACATATACAAATATATCGTGATCATAATTAACCTGCATATTCAGAATAGAATCCGTGTTTTAAGGAATGGACCCCCTATTTCAGGACCACAGACCGTTGACACACTGTTATAGTCTTACTATAGTCTTATAATAGTCTTACAATGCTATAGCATATTATGCTCCCCCATCTGAAATGTAAGACCATTGAACATTCACAATGGTTCTGTAGGCAGTCTTAAAATGCATGGATTCTTTATAATAGTGGAATTTTTAGTCTGGTTTTTAATTTAAAAAAAAGTATTATTTCAGGCACTTGTTCAACATAATAGATCCAGAATGCTTTTTACTAGTAGGAAGCCAGTACAGATGCATTTGTATGTATACTATAGTTCCTGCAAACTTGTCTTTCCCCTTTTCAGATAACTGTGTTCAAGCCCTTCTTTGTCACACTCAATCTTCCTTACTCCATCATCCGCGGGGAGGAGTTTGCACTCCAAGCTCTAGTCTTCAACTACCTGCCAGAGAACATGGAGGTTTGTCAGTTAAAAAGTTTAGTTTTGAAGATTGTGGAATAAAAATATATCAGGAATTAATTAAATCAAATTTAGGCAAATCATACAATCGACATATATCGGTGATGTTCCAAATAGATTTTAATAGGCAGAATATCTATCAGATGAGCTCTGTTCTAAAAAAATATATATATACAAAAATAAGTAAATTAGTATCATACTGGCCATAGTGATTAAATTTCTAGCTGGACATTCTCTATGTCATCCTTCAATTGGTGTCACATGGTCCTGATGGGTCAAGGGACCAGCCACTAGTTGCCATATCGGACA